>Ga0302185_10001259_pt1 | contig 18072 bp, 19 predicted proteins | sample II_Bog_E1_1_FD_200231 | JGI IMG/M metagenome (GOLD analysis project Ga0302185, IMG submission 200231) | Peat permafrost microbial communities from Stordalen Mire near Abisko, Sweden - II_Bog_E1_2 | ecosystem: Environmental > Terrestrial > Soil > Wetlands > Peat | place: Sweden: Abisko... | reverse complement strand
GACAGCCAAGGAAATTCAAAATGAACAGCAATACGGTAATCGAACAACAACAGGCCGCGCTTCCCAATCCCGCAGCCCTCTGGGTGCATGAGGTGCTCGAACCCGATCAATTTTCGACAGCGAAACAACCTTTTGGACGTCAGGCTTTGAGCCGACGAACGGTCATCCTCCTCTGGGGGTTGCGGGTCTATGTCGTCTTGATGGTACTACTGGTGGCGTTGCAAACATGGAATGCCATTCATAGCGCCATGTGACCGCCCGCCCGGGTGGCTCTTTGAGCAATTCGCATTTATCTCCTTATTTCTACGCCGTTGATCAGGGCAGAGTTTGTGCGGGTATTTATGAAACTTGCCGGAGCCTCCCGATTCGTCCGCACATTCGACCCCTAGCCCAGCAACTACCAGCACGAAACCGTAATTGGATTATCGCGACTCGATGTATGGCGCCAAGATCGAGCTGCCGAATTAAAAAACACTTGCGCCACTCCTATATGTTACTGACGTTTCTGAACGCCGTGAGGCGACGATTTGTTCCCGCTGCCAGCCAATCCAAGCTTCGAGAAGAGAGACCGATTCGAGAGATTCGATTCGGATGTCTGGATGAAATCGAAGGAATGCTGGTTGTTCGTCGCTCATTTGCGCGCGCCAGATTTCTTGCGTCGCTCCTGATCTCATTTGATGGGTTGCTCGGGGGTCTATTAGCCGATGGCGTTCAGCCTGAAACTGATGTCGGCCGGCCATGGACTTTCCATACTCAAGCGACCTGGATAGACCAAGCCCACCCTTCGTTTGACTCGCCCTATGAGGGCCCGAATAGTCTAACAGGGGATTCCCAGGCCGAGAGGACCTTCTCCTTCTCGCTTTTCCTTGGCTACAGGATCCTATCGGGCACGGAGCTATACTACGATCCCGAGGCCTTCCAAGGACACGGCCTTAGCAACACATTGGGGATGGCCGGTTTCCCTAACGGCGAAGCGGTCAAGGCCGCATTCACGAACCTTCACTACAACACCTCGCGACTCTTCATCCGGCAGACATTCGGCCTCGGCAACGAAACCGAGAAGGTGGAGGGCGACCAACAACATGTCGCTGGCGCCTTTGACGTGAACCGAATCACGCTGACCCTTGGCAAGCTAGCGGCGGATGACATTTTTGATGGAAACGACTACAGCTCCAGTTCCCGAACCCAGTTCATAAACTGGGCCCTCTGGGAGAGCGCCGCCTGGGATTTTCCCGCAGACGTTGTCGGCTACACGGCCGGCTTTGCAGCGGAATGGAACACCAAGAATTGGGCGATCCACTACGGTATATTCATGGAACCCACGGTCTCGAATGGCGCGCGCTTGGATTACCACCTCCTGGACGCTCACGGACAGATCCTCCAGTTCGACAGGCGTTACTCGGTCGGCGATTTGACAGGAATATTCAGGCCTTTCGTGTACTGGAATCAGGCGCACATGGGCAATTATCAGGACGCCCTCGAGAGCCCGGACATCACCAAAGCCCTTTCCGCATCGCGCGCCTATCGGTCGAAGGCCGGATTCGGCATGAGCTGGGACCAGCAACTCACGCAGGATCTGGGTGCATTCATTCGCCTGAGCTGGGACGACGGGCGAACGGAATCTTTCGCGTTTACTGAAATAGACAGGTCTCTAGCGGCTGGTCTTAGCATGAGCGGAAGCCGATGGGGCAGGAAGGACGACACGCTGGGAGTAGCCGGAGTCGCAAATGGAATCGCCTCTAGCCACAAGGCGTATCTCGCGGCCGGGGGAACCGAGGGGCTGATCCTTGGTGATGGCGGGCTCAATTATGGCCCCGAGGAGATATTGGAAGCCTATTACAGTTTTCGAGTGTTTAAGCAGATCTGGATTTCGCCTGATTTCCAGTACGTTGCTCACCCAGGTTATAATCGCGACCGCGGCCCGGTTCCTGTATATGCGGTGAGGGCCCACCTTGAGTACTAGGCGGAAAACAACCAACCCAATGAGCCCGCCTGAAGCAATAGATCCCGCAGCCGGCCCTCTTAAGACCTGGCGAGAGGGGTTCTGGCGGCGGTTCCTTGCCAACTACTCAGATCCCTTACGCAAACGGCGCTTCATGGTCGCGACCGTCGGTCTAGTTGCGGTTATCGGCATCGCGGATTACCTCACGGGCTTTGAGCTGTCCCTCTTGGTTTTCTACCTCATTCCCGTTTGCATGGCTGTAGCGGCGGTCGGATGGCGGTTCGGTACCGTGACCGCGATCCTCAGCGTCACAATATGGCTCTTCGGGGATGTAGCCGCCGGAGAACGGTTCACAAACACTTTCGTGCCACTATGGAATGGACTCATCGCCCTCGGCACGTACGTGATTGTCGTTTGGCTATTGAGCAGCTTGATCGCGCTCCACCGAGAGATGGACGAGCGCGTTCGCCAACGCACTGCGGCGCTTTCAAAGGAGATTGTAGAGCGTTTGCGTCTAGAGAAAGCTGTCCTAGAAATCACCGAGCGCGAACGCTGTGCTATTGGACACGACCTGCATGACGGCCTGAGCCAACATCTGACAGGCACCGCTCTTGTTGCCCAGTCTCTAGGTGCAAAGATAGCATTGCGTTCCCCTGCGGATTTCTTGGAGGTAAAGAGAATCGTCGATTTGATAGAACAGGGAATCGAGCAGACAAGGAGTCTGGCAAAGGGTTTGTTGCTGGCCGAGATCCGACGCGACGGACTCGCCACCGCGCTCCAAGAACTTGCTCTAAAGATTCGAGGTCAGTTTCACGTCGACTGTGAATTCACGTGCAATGATACGTTCAGTCTCGACGAAAATGGCACGGCGACCCACCTCTACCGGATCGCCGAGGAGGCGATAAGAAACGCGATCCGCCATGGCCATGCCAAAAAAATACTGATTATGCTAACGATTAATGAAGGCAAACTAGTCCTCGTGGTGCGAGACGATGGATCTGGCCTACCGTCTCCGTCCGTCCGTGGCGACGGACTCGGCCTCCGAATCATGGCGCATCGCACCGCAATAGTTGGCGCCTCACTTTCGATTGACGCCCCGGAATCGGGGGGCACATGCATCACATGCTCCTTACCGCTCGCTGAGTTAATCCGATGACAAGCGCCACCGAACCGCGAAGGCGTATTTATCTGGTCGATGACCACCCTCTTGTTCGGGAAGGCCTGGCCAAATTGATTGATCAGCATCCTGACCTATGCGTATGCGGTGAGGCAGAAGAGGCTAACCTGGCCTACAACGAAATTGTGGAAAGCAAGCCGGACGCGGTTGTCGTGGACCTGCTATTGCAGGGCGTCTCTGGTCTGGACCTAATCAAACGACTGCAATCTCTCTCGCCACCCCCGCCGGTCCTTGTCCTTTCCATGCATGATGAGAAGTCCTATGCCGAGCGTTCCCTCCGGGCCGGCGCACTGGGATATGTTATGAAGCGGGAAACGTCGGGCAATGTGATAGCTGCGCTTCGCAAAATACTGACGGGGCATGTGTATGTAAGTGCAGCAATATCCGAACTGGCCACTGAAAAATTCCTCCGAAATAGAGCTGTTACCGGGAGTTCGCCATTGGACCTCTTAACCGACCGGGAGATCGAGATTTTCCGCCGAATCGGCCAAGGTCAGGAGAACCGCTTCATCTCCGAGGCACTCCACCTAAGTTTGAAGACAGTTCAAACCCACTGCGCGCATATTAAGGAAAAGCTCGGGTTAGAGAACGCAACGATGCTCATGCGAGAGGCCGTCCGCTGGGTCGAGAGCCAGTCATAGGTGTCGGTGTTCCCGATTCCCATTTCCAAAGGCACAGAGAGATTTATTCGAATTCAGCATAACTGCCGGCAAGCTTGTGGGGAAAGCCTGCGCCTGCGTCCGTAAAAGGGTACCACACGGGGCTATCAGGCCAAGTCCTACGTAATTACCAAGCCAGGCCCGATAGACGATATGTGTGGCATTCCCGTATGATTGCGCCGAATGGTGCCCTGCCTCTCGATTTTAGATGAAGTCAAAGCAGCTCTTCGGGAAGGCAGATCATGGCGTGCTGCTGTCGTAGCTACGTGGTTGACGATCCATTTGTTGCCTGGGCAAGCCATCGCCGAAGGCAATCCGCCGCCTCTCACTTTCGGGGAGGCTCGTCGGCTCGCCTTGGAACGAAACACCGACCTTCGGGTAGCACAGGTGCAAGTCGGGGCCGCGCTTGCCCAGCTAAGGGTAGCCAGCGAACTCCCCAATCCGACACTGGGCTTATCCACTGCCAAGATAAGCACAGACGGCGCTCCGGAAGGAACGGCTCTTGGAAACGGCCTTCTGAACAGGAGCTACGACAGCATTGCCTCGCTTAGTCAGCTTTTTGTCGTCGGCAAGCGCGGATTGATGCGTGATGCGGCCAGTGCAGGAATCCGATCCGCCGAATTCCAACGCGACGAAGTGAGGCGCCTGCTTCTTCAAGCAGTCACTCAAGCTTATGTAGCCGCACTTTCGGCCCACAAGCAGGCAGATGTGCTTACTGACTCAGCCAGCAAACTGCGGCGCGAGGCGGATGTCGCAGAGCATCGTTTCAAAATCGGCGATCTTTCGTCGTCGGACAAGGCGCAGCTCGAAATCGCCGCCGATCAGGACGAATTGAATTCATACGCCGAAAAAGCCGCCGCAAAAACAGCGGTGGTAACGTTAGAGATTCTCCTTGGTGAACCCAGCCCAGCCGGGATAACACCCCTTGCAGACACTCTGGATCAATGGGTTGAAAGGATCCCCGCGAGCCTCGAACAAGCGTCCATCGGCACGCGTCCGGACATAGAAGCCGCGGAATCCGCCGTGGGCCAGGCTGATGTGAATGTCAGACTTCAGCAGCGACTGCGAATTCCCGACATTACAGCCAGCATTCAATTCGAACGCAACCCGCCAGGTCAAACCAACACGGTAGGCATTGGCATCTCTGTGCCGCTGCCCCTTTGGGACCATTTCAATGGTGAGATTCTTGCCGCGAAAGCCGCCCGGGAACAAACTCAGGCGCAGCTCGACAAGATACGCATCCAGGCCGCCGCCGACTTGACTGCGGCCCGTGTCGCCTACGGTGAAGCGTCCCAACGTGCCAAGCGCTTCCAAACATCGCTTGTCCCAAAGTCAGCGGAGGTGGCAAAGAGCATATCTTATGCGTTTCAAAGAGGGGGTGCGACGCTAACTGACCTCCTTGAGGCCGAACGCAATGATAACGTTATTCGTTTGGCCGCAGTGCAGTCGCAAGCAGATATGGCCAGTACCGCGGCCAGCCTACAGGCGGCACTCGGGCGCCTCGACGGATCGGACGAACATTGAACTTAATTTGAGCAAACGCATCTCATGAAACAATCTTACAATCTTTTGGGTTTGCTCGCGCTCCTGATCTTGGTGAGTTGCGCCAAAGAGCCGACAAAAGCACCCGACCCACCCAGAGGCAAAGTCGACGGTAACAAAGTTGTCTTCCCCCCGAACGCGCCGCAAATCGCGTACCTCACGGTGCAGGATGCAGAACCTCGACGATTGGCAATCACTCACCTTACAGGCCGACTCTACTTGGCCGACGATGCGACTGTTCGCGTTTACACCCCAGTCGCAGGTCAGGTGACCGCCATAAAAAGTGACATTGGGCAAAAGGTTTCAACAGGCGCTCCATTGGCCGAGATCGACTCTCCAGATTACAATCAGGCCCAAGCGGACGAGCGCTCCGCAGAGGCCAATCTAGGCGTTGCGAAGAAATCCTACTTACGTTCAAAAGATTTGTTTGAGCACGGAGGAGCGGCCGAGAAGGACGTTGAGGCCGCGCAGTCCGCCTATGTAGCCGCCTCAGCAGAACGTGACCGAGCCGCGGCGCGACTGAGGCTCTACCACGCAAGCGGGAATGGTACGGATCAGGTCTACGTTCTGCGTTCGCCACTCGACGGCACAGTGGTCGAACGCAACATCAATCCCGGTCAGGAGGTTCGAGCCGACCAAATGCTAGCAAACGCGACCAATCTACTCGCGCCGCTGTTCGTGGTAAGCGACATTTCAAGACTCTGGCTTCAGGTTGACGCTGCCGAGACGGATCTCCTGAATCTCGAGGCAGGACAGCAGATTCGCGTTATATCCAAGGCGTTTCCGGGCCAAGTATTTACCGGGACCGTCACAAACATAAGTCCAACGCTCGATCCAATTACTCGTGCAATTAGAGTAAGGGGAGTGGTTGAAAACCCCGATCGGCTACTAAAGGCGGAAATGTATGTCTTGGTCGATGTGCTCTTAGATGAATCCGAACTCGCGCACGCGGGTGTAGAAATTCCTTCACAGGCGGTCATTACAATCGACAACAAACCGTATCTGTTTGTTGAAATCGGTCCCGGACAATTCGAGCGACGGCAGATTGAAATCGGCTCCGAAAAGGACGGTCGGGTCTATGTGAAGACTGGCGTTTCGGCCCACCAGCGGGTCGTGACCGACGGAGCTCTTCTCCTTCAGTCCGTCCTGGAGTCGTCGGATTGAGAGCAACTGCCAATGATAGGTAAAATCACTACGTACGTCCTTAGAAACCGAGCCGTCGTTCTTGGTGGTCTCGCTGTGTTCGTGATGTTCGGTGTCCAGGCATTTATCGATCTTCCGGTGGAGGCCTATCCGGACGTCACCAATGTTAGCGTCCAAATCATCACTCTCTTCCCGGGCCACGCAGCGGAAGAGGTTGAAAGGCTCGTAACCATCCCAATCGAGAGTGTGATGAATGGTGTTCCTGGAAGGGTCTCGATGCGATCGGTTTCGCTGTTTGGTTTATCGCAGATAACGCTTGTCTTCGGCGACGATGCCGACAACGCGAAAATTCGCAATTTGGCGCACCAACTCTTGGGGGACGTCACTCTGCCCCCAGGCGCTAACGCGAGCTTGTCGCCAGACGCCACTCCGATCGGAGAGGTTTTCCGTTATACCCTGCGAGCGACCAAGGGCTTTCCCGTAATCGAAGTCAGGGCGCTTGAAGATTGGGTGGTAGAGAAAAAGTTTCGCTCTGTGCCGGGAGTGGTCGACGTTAACCCATTTGGTGGTCTCACGAAGCAGTATCAGGTTCTTATCGATCCGGCAAAACTCAAGGCCTACGGACTCACCTTGCAGCAGATCTTTACCGCTCTCTCCAACAGCAATACCAACGCCGGAGGTTCATACGTCGAGCACGGATCCGAGCTCTACGTCGTCCGCGGATTGGGCTTTGTCCGCAATATCGGCGACATCGAGGCGGTATCGGTTGACACCCGGAACGGTACCCCGATCCGGATCAGCGACATAGGGAAGGTCGTCATTGGAAACGCTGTTAGACTCGGGCGCGTTGGAAGAACCGATACCGGCATTGCGGGCTTTCCCGCTGGGATCAGGGATGAAGATGATGTTGCTGAGGGAATTGTAGTCATGCGTCGCGGCGAGAATCCGGTCGAAGTGTGTCAGCGCGTAAAGGCAATGGCCGATCAAATAAACGCCCACTACCTACCGCTAGGAGTCCGACTATCGGTATATTACGACCGGACCACATTAGTCGATCGCTCACTTCATACTGTGAGGCACAACGTTTTTGAAGGAATCGCTCTCGTGATGCTGGTACTGATTCTTTTTCTCGGGATCGGGAATTACCGTTCGGCCGCCGTTGTAGCGCTCGCCGTCCCAGTAGCTCTTCTTGGAGCTTTCATGCTCCTCGATCTGCAAAAGATTCCAGCAAATCTAATTTCCCTCGGTGCAATCGACTTCGGCATAATTGTCGATTCGGCCGTAGTGGTTATCGAAAATATTCTGCGTATGATGGAGAGTCGGCGAGGCAAATACCGCTCCATAAAGTCGCTCATCACTGAAGCGGTAACCCAGATGGGACGCCCCATACTATTTTCGAAGGCAATTTTGCTGATCGCTTTCGTGCCACTCTATACACTTCAGCGCGTCGAGGGCCGAATCTTCAGGCCAATGGCGTTGACGCTCACTTTCGCGCTAGTTGTCGGCACTTTGTATGCGATCATAGTCGTTCCCGTTCTAGCCAGTCTAGCGACAAAGGGAGGGATAGCAAAGAGGGAGGCTTGGATTGTTCGATGGCTTCTTCGCGTGTATCGCCCCTCATTGGAATATGCCCTGCGCTCGCGCCGGTTGGTCACAGCAGTAGCGCTCACATTGCTGATGGCCGGCGCCATCACTTATCATTTCTTAGGAAGTGAGTTTCTGCCGAAGCTCGACGAAGGCGATCTTTGGGTGCGCACTTTTGCGCCGCAGTCCATATCCCCGTCGGAATCAGCCAAAATCACACACGAGGTGCGCCGGCGGCTGGCATCGTTTCCAGAAGTGCGGTATGTGGTGAGCCAAATGGGTCGCCCGGATGATGGCACCGACATAAACGGATGGGATGTGACAGAATATAGCGTTGGCCTAAAGCCCAAAGACCAATGGAAGACCGCGCGAAATCGCGACGACCTAGATGAGGCTATGGCGAGCAATCTACGGGAAATTCCAGGAATCGACACTCAGTTCAGCCAATACATTGAGGACAACGTTAACGAGGCGGTGTCCGGCGTTAAGAGCGAGTTGGCGATCAAGCTCTACGGCGACGATCCAGAGAAGCTCCAGAATCTCGCAAACCAGATCGTAAACGTAATTAAGACGGTGCCGGGAGCCGCAGATGTGAGCACTGATCTTCTTCTGGGCCAGCCTCAAATCCAAATAGCCGTAGACCGAGCAGAGATTGCGAGGTACGGCCTCGCCGTCGCGGACATCCAAACGATCATCGCTACTGCAATCGGCGGTCAAGCGGCGACTCAGGTGCTCGAGGGTGAGCGTACTTTCGATCTCGTTGTAAAGCTCAGGCCGGAATCCGTTTTGGACATCGATTCAATCCGAAATATTCCAGTCTTCGGTTCCAACGGTGAGCGCGTGACATTGGGTATTCTGGCAAATGTTGGAATCGAGCCGGGACTCGCGCGTATCGATCGCGAAGAGAACGAGCGGCGCACCGATATTAAAATGTCCGTGCGCGATCGCGACCTCGATTCAGTGGTGACTGACGCGCAACGCAAAGTTGATGCCATGGTGCATCTTCCCATCGGATACCGCTTGGAATGGACGGGATCGTTTGAGAACGAGCAGCGAGCCGAAAAACGCCTCGCCTACATCGTGCCATTCACATTGCTGGCGATCTTCTTCCTACTGTACATCACTTTTGATTCGGGGCTCCTTGCCATTCTGATTTTGCTTACCGTGCCCTTCTCGGCGGCCGGAGGTTTGCTAGCGTTGCCACTAGCGGGGCTTAACCTGTCGGTTGCTGCCCTTGTGGGATTCATAGCCCTATTCGGAATCTCAATCCAAAACAGCGTAATACTCGTTTCGCGGATCGTCGAACTGCGTCAAGATCGGGAAAATAAGATCACAGAGGCAATTCGGGAAGGAGCTGCTTCCCGCGTAAGACCAATGGTAATGACCGCTCTAATGGCGATACTAGGCCTGTTCCCGATGGCTGTTTCAACGGGTGTAGGCGCCGAAACCGCACGCCCATTTGCGGTTGTTATCATTGGGGGCCTTATCACGGGAACGGTCCTTACGCTATTCATTCTACCCCTGTTATATCCGTCGTTCGAGCCGCATCTGGTAGTCGTCGAGGGCGGTTCCCTGCCCGAAGAAGCAACTTAACGTGAAGCGAGTCTCTATACGGCTCCCGATGAAGGTACTGGCCACCGTGGCTTTCTTATGCGCGCCAACCTTCTCGTTCGCCGCCTCAGTGAGTCCATATTATTCTAGAATCCACGTTGTCACAGGCACCATCGAGCGTTTTGACGGGGTTGAGTCGGTCCTGATTCTTCTAGCGGATGGGTCTAACCTAGAAGTCAAATATTTGGTCGATGTGCAAGGGACCCGAATACAACGGGACAATACGAACATCATTCAGGAATTGTTGCGACCCGGTCAACGTGCGACCGTCTATTTCCGAATGATAAGAAGGGGGCGTAAGGTCGCAGTTACAGTGGAATTAACGGCGGCATCAATCCCAGAGGCAACCAAATGACAGCAGTGTCGACTGGTTCTCCATTCTAACGATTCCGATCCTTCCCATTCGGTATTTCGAAGAGAAGCTCGACTGGCCGATAGTAGCACAAAAACCAAAGTGGATCATTGAAGAAGTGACCATTCAAACCTCACAACACTTATGAAGACAATTTGGAGCATGGCAGTTATGGCACTGAGCATAGTCACTTTGTCGTCCGGCACGCCAGTCAGTCCGCGGTATTCCGGAATCTATGTTGTGACGGGCACAATCGAGCACTTTGACGAGGCTGAGTCTATCCTGACTCTTCGCCCCGACGGATCCAATCGAACCGTAAGTTACTCACTTGAAATGCTAGGCACTCGAATTATGCGCAATGGGAAAGACATCATCCTAGATGCGTTGCGACCAGGGCAACGCGTGACCGTTGATTTTCGATTAAAGCGCGGTGGAAATAGGATCGCAGCCACGGTGTCGCTGATCGCTACCCCAACCTCAGACGGCGCCATTTCCGGCCGCAATTAACTGCTCGTTCGAACAAGGCCCGGGCGTAGGGCGCTACTCTGAAACGGCGGGCCAAGGTTGATCCGGTATTACGGCCCAAAATGCCAAGACTTGGCCTACCGAACGGAGGCGATTGCCGTAATGCCGTTAAGTCTCCGGCCAGCGGCCCGAATTGGGGGAGGAAGACACAAAAACCTTGTTTGAGATCCGCTGTCCATAAAAGGGTCCCTTTTCAAAACAGTCTGCTTCGCCGCCGGTCCAGGATTCGGACGTTTCCGATGGTCTTAGCTGAACGGTGATACGATATTGAGACGGTAGAGGTTTTTGTTTGACGCCGGCGTTCGTGCTGTATTACTACAGCAACACACCGTGTTCTTCCTAGATGCCAACAGCGGAGTGCCTCTCTACGTGCAGCTTCAACAGCAGCTCCGGCAACGCATCTTGTCGGGACAGCTTAGACATGGATCTCAACTCCCCTCTGTCCGCGATCTTTCCTCCGAGCTTCACGTAAATCCGCTAACGGTCACCAAGGTTTACCAGATTCTCGAACGGGAAGGCTTCATTGAAACTAGACGCGGCATTGGGACGTACGTATCTCCTCAAACGCCGGTCTTGAAGATGGACGCACGTCGCCAGCAATTGGCTCCCTCAGTGGACCAACTTGTGGCTGAAGCAGTCCACTTGGGCGTTTGTGAAGATGAGATCCATGCCCTCCTTTCCGAGAAATTCCGTAAATTAAGTCGAAAGGCCCAAACCTTATGAGTGACACACCGATTCTCATACAAAACGTCAGCCGGTCGTTCTATGGCGTTCCAGTGATCAAGGACCTTAACGTCTCTATTAAGGCAGGCAGCATCTACGGCTTTCTGGGCCGCAATGGCTCGGGTAAGACGACGACAATTCGGATGCTTGCGGGACTGATCAAGCCGGATCAGGGAACTGTCCGCATTTCGGGCAATGATCCTTTCCTCATTGGAGCTGAGGAACGACAGCGCCTTGGATATATGTCCGAAAAGGCCGTGATTTCCCCCTTTGCCAAGGTTAGAACGGTGCTCAATCTGGGCCGTGGGCTCTATCCCAATTGGAATTCTGCATTGGCCGATTCCCTTGTTGCCAAATATAGCATCTCACCCAAGAGGCGCCTCACTACACTTTCGCAAGGAAGCCAGCGCATCTTCAGCTTCATCCTGGCTATCGCGCCGCGGCCTAATGTGCTGCTCTTGGATGAACCAGCTGCAAACCTCGACGTTGTCGCTAGACGCGAAATCCTTGATGACATCCTCGAACTTATCCGCGACTGCGGCTGCACCGTTCTGTTTTCGACCCATATTCTCAGCGACGTTGAGCGCGTGGCCGACGAGATCGGTATTCTAGCCAACGGAACACTTCGCGTCAGCGAGCAGCTTGACTCGCTAAAGGATTCGATTCGGCAGGTCCGCTTCTACGGTTTCAAGAATGGCATACCGACTGGCGAGATCCCAGGAAGCTACAGGACCGTCCGCTCCAAGGATGAGATAATTGTCACGATGCGAATAAATGCCGAAGCAACAGCAGATGCGATTGCCGCGCGCTGGTTATGCGAGCAGGAGACCCGAGCCCTGAATCTCGAGGATATCTTCGTGGAGCTTTCCCGTAACTGAAGGATACCCTATGAACAGCACAAAGCAGTTTTGGACACTTTTGAAATTTCAGTCAGCCGTCGCCCCGTTTGCGTGGGTGCTCCCATTCGCGTTTTGCACACCCCTCATGTTCATGTCGCAGGCGGAGCCTTCGTTGAATCTGCTTTTGTTAACGCAGAATCTCTTTTTAGTGCTCCTATTGGGGGCCTTAGTACTGGTGCCAGAAATATTCACTACGGCATCGGGCAACCAAACGGGCGGGCTTGGGGCAGAATTCATACTTACCAGGGCCGTAGACAGGTATATGCTAGCGAGAGCAAAGGCCGTTTTCTTCTACATCGCAGCGCTCGTGGCTCCTTTGGCCATAGTCATCTACTCGTTGAGGCGCCCGGATCTACATGTATCAATCTATCCGAAGCTGGTTCAATTGGACTGTCTAAGCCATGTCCCCGGAAGCGCTCTTATCACGGGAAATGGCGGGCGTTCCGACATTGTTTCAATTCCATCCGGAAACGTCCTGATCGCAACCTGGCGCACATGGGAGATTCTCGCTCTTGCAATCATTGTTCAGGTGTTCGTCTACGTTATTCATCCGTTCAAACATAGGAGGTATTTCTTCTGGGCCCTGATTCTGATCGTGAGTTTCGCACCTATGTTGAGTACCTACTCTAAGCGCGGTTCGATTCCGTGGGACGAACATGCATTTTTTTGCTATGCGGCCAATCAATCCTACTTCTGGATTCTGGCCGTTGGGGCTCTTTTCGTCAGTCAGATCTGGTGCGAACGTCGTTTCGGCCGACTAGAGCAGTGAAGATTTTGCTTGGATCCCATTTTCGGCCGAACGGGGGTTTCTGTAAGCAAATCCTTTTTTTGAATGTTAACAATTTCGAAGTTTAAGAACTGTTCGGTATTATCATAGTTAGCCATTTTAACCCTCAAGTCATCCTTATGAAAAACAGAGGTGTAGATGCTATTACAGATCTAGTCATCGGAGGAGCAGGTGGCTGCGCCTTGGCGCTCGCGGCCTCGTCAGGTTGGTTCAATCGCGATCAGGCTGTTGGCCATATTCTCAACCTGCATTCGGCAATTCTCGTCCTCGTGGGTCTGGGATTACTCGTGGCGAGTTTCGCCATACGGCGGGCTGCGAGTCGGATCGCGTTCTTGGAGGACCAAATCACTACACTCAAACGGCAAAATGGCTAAACAATCGTCGGAACCGAACTCCTCCTTGGTCATGCCTCCTGCGGAGCGGGAGTCGCGCCCTCGGTAGAAGACCGGTTCACCTCAACGTTGATCTGGGCTACCACCGACGACTGTTGCTTGGCTTAATAAGAATAGTGTCAATGACACAGAACATCATTATCCGTCCGGCCGCGCCTGATGACCTAGCCGCCATCAACGCGATCTACAATTATTACGTGGTGCACTCCACTTGTATTTGGACAACCCAACCATGTTCGGAAGCTGAACGCAAAGCTTGGTATCAGGAGCACGGCCCGTCCATGCCTGTTTTGGTGGCGGAACATGGCGGGCGGGTGGTCGGCTGGGGCGCACTCGGCCCATTTCGAGCCGCCTATGCTGCTGCGGGCACGTTGGAAGACTCTATCTATGTGCACCATGATGTTCACCGCCAGAGGATTGGGAGTCAGTTGCTCGGAGCATTGATTGAGGTGGCACGGCACTTGGGCCTCCACTCCCTTCTGGCGAACATCTCTGCCGATCAGACACCAAGCGTTCGACTGCACGAAAAATTCGGATTTCAAAAGGTCGCTCATCTGCGAGATGTTGGCCAAAAATTTAATCAAAGATTCGATGCTATCTATTTACAATTGCTCTTGGGACCTAACCATCCGACCGAGCCGCCGCCTCCGTCTGTCACGGCGGCTGCGGGGCGCCCGCCGCGCCAGCCGTAGCCGCGGCTCATCGCAACGTTCCGTGTTCCAAAAAGGGTAACCCCTTTCGTACATCACCCTTTAGGTCTGGAAGCGGAAAAGCTCGCTCATAACGCCGGGCAGTCCGAGAAGGCTCACGCTTTGAGCTACGCGGATAAAGTTCAGAATGTAATGGCCCCTCGGGGCTATGCTGCGCCTTTGAAAGGTAGATTTGTCCTGCTCGCAACGCCGCCGCTACAAGTAGCCTGGGCGGGCAAGCAATACCGCTTTCAGGTGGAGCAAGAGTCCGTTTCAAAGGAATGGCGGCTCTTCGCGGTGGACGTCGAGTGCGAGAGGTCGGGGAGCTACAGCGCCTACCTGCTGACAACCTCAGGAAAGAAGGCGGACTTCGAAAAGAAGCTGTTCAGCGACGGCGTCACCAGCGAAAGCCGCCCCAGCTTCGGAATGTTCCGACAGCTGCAACGCGACGGGCGGGCAAAGGAAGTAAAGTAGCGTTTGAGCTATCGTTGAAGAAGCTCTTCCCAAGCGCAGCCTAAAGCCCTTCGCAGCCGGACGGCGGTCGTAACTAAAATATTCGTCTCACCGGCTTCGATTTTTTGCAGCGTACGGATATTGAGATCTGCTAGCTCGGCCAATCTCTCCTGCGTGACGTTCCGCCGCATCCGTTCACGCCTCAGATTCGCCCCGAGAACTCTCAGCTGACGCGAAATTTCGATTGATGGCACGCCCCATCATGCCGTAAAGCCTCCGTTCTAAGAACGGCACAACATGCCGTAAACGATTCGGAGACCGCGACAGACCCAAATGCCTACTTTTCCCGAGCGCGGCAACCTGAAGGCCGTGCAAGCTATCAAGCTCTTTCGTTTATCCCTCGATAAGGATTCCAGTCCGAGAGACCGGTCGTGGGCAATGAGCCAGTTCATTGAGGCCAAAAAAAACTTCAGCCACAAGGACCTCGTCGAGGCCATCAACAAACAGGTAACTCATAGCCGTCGTCTTCGAGCTAGCTTGAAGAGACAACTCCGGGAAATGCGCGGCGACTCCTAGAGGGCGGTAACGGCGGCCAGCTTGCAAGGCCTGATGCGGCAGCAACAGGCCCGCTCCCCTGCCCTTCGGGTCGCAGGGATCCGCGCCCGGGGGACGGCGCCGGCGCCATTCAAAGTAATGTCCTTCCTTTGCTTGGCATGGCGTCGATCTCGCGCTGCATTAGAGCCATCAAATGCCCCTGCAGGCGGGCGAGATAGCGGCCGGAAACGCGGGTAATCTTGCCGGCAAGGTGGGCGCGGCGGGTGGCGATTAGTGCGAGGGCATAGGAGCGGCAAGCGCTCCGATTAAGTAAGCGTGTATTCGTTTTCATAGCACGCCCATTATATCAAACGCGGTTTCCGCTCTCGGCGCTTTTTAGACGAGTAACAACACGTTGCAAAAACGACGCCCCGGGAATTTTTCCCTTGACCGGGTTTTTCTAAGAGACGCGAAACCGCCCTGAAGCTCGAGGAAAGACCATGCGGTGTATTCAAACCCTCACATGAGCCCATTTACTCGCTCCATGGCCAGCACCCTAAACACTACCCTCAGCAATTCGGATGTCGTGAATGGCTTGCGGACGAAGGCATCGAACCGTGCCCACGGATCGTGATTCAGTTTCGCAACATCATCAGCATCCAGCCTATCTGAAGCCACGATGACAAACAACGCCATGGCCGCCACTCGGATGCGGCGGACCAGGGCCAAGCCGGAGGCTTTGGGCATGATGTCATCGGTTACCAGCAGGTCGTAGTGACTGCCTAGCAGTTCTGCCCATGCAGCTTCGCCGTCCTTTGCCGTTTTGACCTGAAACCCGGTGTCCTCCAAAGTAGCGGCCAGCAACCCGCAAATAAGAGGATCGTCGTCTGCTACGAGTATACGTTTCGTTGCACATTGCCCGGCGGATGGCGCCGGATCCACCAGGGACGAGCGATCGCTTGCAAGATCTTCGTTCACATACTCACCGCCCTCCAGAGTGGGACGAGGTATAATGGCGGCGTTTACTGTCATGGATAACTAAGGTTCGCCAAAGCCGGACATCCTTAGTGAATGGGCGTCCCGTCCAGCCTGATCCCCCAGGGCGTGCGGCTCGCGACTGGGTTGCCGCTCGTCTGCAGAATGGCCACCGCTATGCGACGTATGCGATGACGAGGTGCCTTTGATGTGGGCCGACGCCGTGATCCAGTTGTCGACCTCGTGGCCGGGCTTACATCCATCTCTCTCGTAGAGTTGATAGGCTTTGGCCAGGATTGCGTCATCGCAGGGTATGGAACAAATCTCGGGGTCGGTCTTTTTCTTTTTCACGGATGGGGTTCTTTGGGGCACGGAAACGCGAGTGCAGCCAGGGTTTTGATCATGAGCCTGGAGCCTAAAAGGCGCCATGGGGTGAAGACCCCAGGCGCTATCATTGGTGCCTCAAACAAACAGGATGTATCAGGTTGGCGATCAGTCGGCTTCCTTCGATCAGGTACGGAGGTGTCCTAAAACTCCATAAACCTGAAAATGGATGATCTGTCGAGTTGCCCGCGCCTCTCTGGAAGCGGCTAAAAATAATCAAAAGAAAAGCATCTTTGCTCTTGCTTGCTATACGCCGCCGGGCGTATAGTGTCGGCAAGTTAGTTGGCCCCGCATTTGCGGATCCTCTTTCGAAACCAGAAAAACCAACCCTCAGAAAAAAAAGTCATGGCACACGAAATCACAGCAAATGATCACATGGTAAGCGGCTCCAACGTCACCCCCTGGCACGGCCTGGGGACGATCGTTGCGGGCAATCTGACGGCCGCGGAGGCTGTCAAGGCGGCGAAGCTCGATTGGGAGGTCAGCCAGGAGCCGGTTTTTGACGGCGACATGCTGAACATCGCGACCCACCAGCTGAACCGACGCAGCGACACGCGCGAGGTCCTGGGCGTCGTTAAGAAGGGTTGGCAGCCCGTGCAAAACGACCGGCTCCTTGAGATCGCCGAATCGATCGCCCAAGTCGACGACGCCGACTTTAAGGCGGTGATCGAGACTGCCGGCAGCTTGAGGGGTGGGCGCATCGTCTGGGCGCTCGTGCGCACGGGAGAACGCGAATTTGCCGGCTCGGTGCATCGGACGTATCTCCTCCTCTCAAACGGCCACGACGGCCTCCGGGCGCTCCGCGGCACGCTGACTGATGTCCGGGTCGTCTGCGCCAACACGCTCGGCCTTGCGGAAAGGGCGGTTTCGCCCCTCTACGTCTCGCACGCTCGCGGGGTCGAGGCCCGGGTGGCGACCGCTCTCGAGACGCTCGGCTGGGCCAACGAGGCTTCGCGGTCCACCTTCGCAATTTACGCGGCACTCGAGCGCACGCCGGTGTCGACCGACAAGGCGGTTTCGACGTTCAAGGGCCTTGTCTACAAGGTCGCGGAGAGGCCTACAAACGGGGAGATCCACGCGGTCGACGCAATGAGCGAGCTTTTCCGGACGGGCAACGGCAACGCCGGCAAGAACGCTTTCGACCTGGTAAACGCCGTCACCGATTGGGTTGACCACAGGAAAAGCTATCGGGACGACGACCAGAAGGCGGAACGCCGGTTCATCTCCTCAACCCTTGGCGGATCTGGCACCGCGATGAAAGCGGCGGCATTTATGGCCGCGAGGAAGCTGGTTAATGCCTAAAAGATCGGGGGCGGGGGGCCCAAAGCCCTCCGCCCTCCCCTCACCTTCGGAGATGGGAGCATGCGACACGAAGTCCCTGAGAAGCCCGGCCCGTGGACGGCCATTTCCGGCACCCTTGCCGACGCCTTCGAGAGTGCGACCTTTCGCCCCGAGGCGCGCGAGATCTTCCTGGATCTGGTCAACGACTACCTGCACACCCGGCGCCGGGAGGTCGACACGCTGACCCTCGGCGAACTCCGGACCCTGACATTGAACGCGGCAAGCGCATATGCCGCCGTCGCACAATTCAGGCTCGCGCGCCAGGGCCGCGCTCCGGTAGTTCAGTCGGGCCAATGAAAAAGAAGAGTGCTCTTGCCTCCCGTCTCATCGCCTGGCGCCAAGCGAAAGGGCTTTCGCAAT
>Ga0302185_10001258_pt1 | contig 18073 bp, 18 predicted proteins | sample II_Bog_E1_1_FD_200231 | JGI IMG/M metagenome (GOLD analysis project Ga0302185, IMG submission 200231) | Peat permafrost microbial communities from Stordalen Mire near Abisko, Sweden - II_Bog_E1_2 | ecosystem: Environmental > Terrestrial > Soil > Wetlands > Peat | place: Sweden: Abisko... | reverse complement strand
ATCAAGGAGATCATCCTTTTCTTCACTTTCATACTCATGGTCTATTATATCAAGAAACAGTATGCGGTTGCAGTATTCATCATTACCCTTAACCTTGTACTGCTCTTTAATATCGAAATGGCCTACAATGACCGGATCATGATAACCCGTGCATTGTGTACCATAGGCGGCTCTATACTGGCCATAGCATCAGGCTACGCGCTATTGCCTACATGGGATAAAAAATGGTTGCCATCGCACCTGGCAGATGCTATCTATTGTAACTATGAATATTTTAAAGCCACATTTTATGCAGAAAAAAGACCCGCCAACTGGACACGCTACAAAAGAAGTTCCGAATCAAATAACAGCAATGTATTTGATTCGTTCAATAGGTATATGGAAGACCCGGGCAAAGAAAAATCATTGACATTCTATGATCTGATTACTTATAGTGTGCGCATCACACGCGATCTCAATAACATTCACCTGGAGGAAGATGAAAAAAAGAGCACACAAAGCACCATTGCAACAACGCAGCAGCAAAACAGGATCAATGAATGCAATGAGCAGTTTGTGGTCATACTTAAACACTTGCCCGAATATAACCCCAATATCAAGCTCAATATCTTAAATAATACCGGGGAAATGTCTACCCCCTTCCAGCTCAATGATGCCCAAATTGTCTCACTTGAAAAGCTCATTATAGAATTGAAAGCGATGCAGGCAGACATGGAAAAACTTCCACACCTTTCACTGGCTTAAAAATCGTAAATTCGTAGCCATGAATTACCTTGGGCATGCGTTCCTGTCATTTGGCAATGGCGATATACTTACCGGCAATATGATAGGCGATCACGTCAAAGGGAAAGCCGCCCTGGAGCAGTATCCGGAGGGAATAAAAAAAGGGTTGATGTTGCACCGCAAGATAGATGGCTATACAGATGCCCATCCTGCTACACAGCGGGCCAAGTTGATCTTCCGTGAAGATTATGGCCTTTATGCCGGTGCAATCATGGATACGCTTTTTGACCACTACCTGGCCAGCGACCCCAAATACTTCAAGACAAAAGAGGCCCTGCTGGAATTCACTCAAAATACCTATCGGCTGTTGCAAAACAATACAGCCTATTTCCCAGCCGAATTTGCCGGGTATTTTCCTCATATGCGAGAACATAATTGGCTATATAATTATCGTAATTTAAAAGGCATGGAACGATCTTTGAATGGACTGGCAAGACGTGCAGCTCATATGCCGCCTATTCAAAAAGCATATGAAATATTTGTTGCAAATTACTATCATCTCAATCAATGCTATTATGAATTAATTGATGATGTGATAAAATTTGTTAAAATTGAATTAAGTAATTAGAGTACTATTGCAGAAATCTTAACTTGCCTGAATTGTAAAGAAAAAATATGCGTTTGATTCCGTCTAAATTTATAATAGCAGTACTGTCCATCATACTCTTCGCCTGTCATTCAGAGACACAACCCGCATCCGCCCGCACTAATAATAACAGTAAGTTTCACGAAAACCCAATCAGTGCTCCTGTCGCACCATTACAATATGATACCACCAGCGCTCAAAGCCGCAATATCATTGACCAGCTCGATAACTTCTACCGCAAGCAGGTGAGGGCCGGCTTTAATGGCAGTGTGCTTATTGCCAATAAAGGAAAGGTTATTTACGAAAGGTATTTTGGGTACAGCAACAAGGAGCATAAGATACCACTATCCACAAATTCATCCTGCCAGCTCGCTTCCGTTTCAAAGACGTTCACAGGGGGAGCTATCCTGTACCTTTATGAGCATAAATACCTGAACCTCGATGAGACAGTAACTCATTATATCCCAGAGTTCCCCTATCCCGGCATTACTATAAGAATGCTGCTCGATCATCGCTCCGGCTTGCCTGATTATACCAAGTGGGTGCCTGCATATAATAAAGATAACAGCACCCCAATAACGAATGCTGCCATGCTATCCTTGATGGTGCAACATAAGCCGCATATAGAGTTCAAGCTTAACAGCCGTTTTAAATATTGCAATACTAATTTTGCCATTCTGGCTATTGTGATCGAGCGCGTTACCGGCATGAACTACAGCTATTTCATGTCAAAATATATCTTCCAGCCACTCGGCATGGCGCATACATTTATTTACAACCCGGCCAGTGGTCTTCCTGCCGAAGCTGCGATTAGCTACCTGTCCAACTGGTTTCGCGTTCCTGATATGTTTGCAGATGGCGTGTATGGCGACAAAGGCATTTACAGCACACCCGAAGATATGTACCGTTGGGACCAGTCATTTTATCAGAACAAACTACTCAGCAATGAAACGATAGAGCTCGCGTATGGCCCGTGCTCTTTTGAAAAACCGGGCATAAAAAACTACGGCCTTGGCTGGCGCATGCTCTGCTATCCTAATGGCAATAAGATCATATACCACAACGGGTTCTGGCACGGTAATAACACTTCCTTCTACCGTTTCATAAAGGAAAATATGACCATCATTGTGCTGGGCAATAAATACACCACCAGCATATACCACCAGGCCCCGGCCATCTACAGCATTGTAAAAGGGGTAAACGTTGTGAATGGATTTGATACCGAGGACTAATATCTACATCGGTTATCCTTACCTATTGTTTTAATACCCTGGGTTATGCCCGAACTTTTTTTCGCCGGCATTTATTTCAATAGGCAATGAGTTAGGGGGGACAATATATGGGTAGCGCTTCTCATATGCTGTATGTGGATTACAACCTTTATTAAAATCAATGATAACGTTACCGCTTTGGAGGGCCGCCGCAGAAATATCCAAATACCTGCCACCCCCAAAGGTTTCTTTATAATTGGTACGATCAGAAAACGGGATGAATAGGATAACGTTTTCATCTGTCTTATCTATGTCGCGTGCTAAAATCCGGAACACGGGTTTGGTTACGATACGATAAACGTGCATGGTAATTGTAGCTCCATTCATATTGAAGTATACAATACCATAGTCCCTTACCTCCGGACCAAAGTCCCCGGTCTTATTCTTAACACCCAGCCTGAATGGCACTGTACCTGTTACCTGCTCAAATGTAGCTTTGACACGATAAGCCGGATCTGGAGTATAAAACCTTAGGTAACCGGTATCCTCCGGCTTCATGGCATGCTCACCTTTCATCAGGCTCATTTTGTACCCCTCCCTATACTGAAGTATCTGTGCAGCATAGTCCTGTGCATTTGTAGCCCAATGCAATGTGCTAAGTAAAAAAACAAACACTACTTTTTTCATACTACAATAGGCTTAAGTCTATAACCCCCAACCCTTAATACCCTGGGTTGTGACCAAAGATTTTTTCACCGGCCTTTATTTCAATAGGTATATCATTTGCTTGTATAGTTGCAATTTGTGCCAATGGCTGGTCCGGATGGAGGCGTGTTTGGTTCACTTCCATGGGGGACATCCTGTCAGGCACAGATGGTAGCACAATATAAGGATAACCCATCTCATACGCGGTATGCCAGTTGCAGGCTTTATTAAAATCAATAACAACATTATTGCTCATTAATCCAGCAGCAGACACATCAAGATATCTTCCTCCCAAAAATGTTTCTCTATTATTCGTTCGATCGGTAAATGGAATAAAGAGCACAATTTCCTCGTCAGTGTTTTTAATGAATCTAGCCAATATTCTGAATTTGGGCCTTGTTACAATTCTATAAACATGCAACGTTATCGTAGCCCCATTCATATTGAAATATACTATGCCGTATTCCCTCACCTGTGGTCCTATTCGTCCATGCTTAGTTTCCAGCCGGAAAGGTGCTGCACCACTCACCTGCTCAAAGCTAGCTCTCACACGATACTTGGGGTCGGCATCATAAAACCTTAAATAGCCTGTGTCTGTCGCAGACAGGGAATCTTCACCTTTCAGCAAACTCATCTTGTAGCCATCTCTGTATTGGGCTATCGACTCCTTATAGACCTGCACACTTTGTGCATTTGCCATACAGGGTACTAAAACCATTAAAATCAAAAATATTTTATTCATAAGGAATTGTTGATAACAAGGTAATAATATTTTATTTACGACACAAACATTAGAAATAAGCAAATGACACTATCCTGACCTTTTCCGGTAATTCAGGATCGCCCAGCCATTAAAAAAGACGGCAAAACCGAGCAGCGCCAATATCTGCATTTTTATATCTGCAAGGCCGCTGCCTTTTAAAACCACCATGCGCATTACTTCAATAAAATACGTAACGGGATTGAACCATGTGATCACCTGTGCCCAATGCGGCATGCTTTCAATGGGTGTGAACAACCCGCTGAGTAAGTTGAATATCATTGTTATAAAAAAGGACACCAGCATAGATTGCTGCTGAGTTTCGGCATAAGTAGACATGAGCAATCCTAACCCTAAAATAGCCAGCAGGTAAATAGAAGCAAAAATATAAATAGTGGCATAGTGCCCCAGCGGCACGATACCATACACAAACCTGGCGATCGCGAGCCCTATAGTTAATACCCCGATTGCCAAAATCCAGAAAGGAATCAGTTTACCTAATATAAATTGCCATTTCTTTATCGGGCTAACATTGATCTGCTCAATGGTGCCCATTTCCTTTTCACGCACAATATTATTAGAGGCAAATGACGACCCGATGATCGTTAAAAGCATAACCAATATTCCCGGCACCATGAATACCCTGTAATTCATATTCACATTATACCAGTCGGAAAAGGTAACCTCAATAGTTGGTTGTGGATTGAAACGTGGCTGTTGTATCCACTGATCGCGCACATCCTGGTTGTAATCCTGTATTATGCCTTGTATGTATCCTGAGCCGAGTCCTGCTTTTACGCCATTAATGGCATTTACAGCCACTAATAAAGGTGCTTTGTTTTCCTGTATAAGATCCCGCTCAAAATGGGCAGGGATCTCCAGCACAAGATCCGCTTTGTCCTTTTCTATGGCCTGCATCGCTTCCGGAAACGTGGCACTATAATCCTTTAATCTGAAATATCCTGAAGAAGTAATTTTATTCACGAGCCTTTGTGAGTACTGTGTATGGTCATGGTCTACAACTCCAAGGTTTATGTTTTTGATCTCATAATCTGCGGCAAGCGGTAATATCAGCAACTGCACCATGGGCATAATAAATAATATCTTTAGGATAGACGGGTCACGTACTATCTGCAGCAGCTCCTTTCGCAATAAAAATTTCAATGTCCTCATGCCAGCCTGATTTTAAATTTGTAAATACTTATACCAAGCAAACCCGTAGTCATACCCACAAGCACCAGTGTCTCCTTCCACACAGATGAAAACCCAAGGCCTTTGATCATGATCGATTTCACAATGATATAGTACCATTTTGAAGGCACTATATTCGAGATCACCTGCAAAGGAACAGGCATATTCTCAATCGGAAATAAAAAACCACTGAATAAAAGTGTAGGCAGAAACAAACTCATCATAGAGGTGAACATTGCCGTCTGCTGTGTTTGTGCAAAATTGGAGATCAAAATACCCAGCGAAAGCGCCGTAACCGTAAATAAAATACTCTCCCCGATCAATAACCACAGACTTCCCACAATGGGTACATCCAGTACAAACACGCTCAGCACGAGTATGCAGCCAATATTCAGTATCGAAACAAGCAAGTATGGTATTGTTTTGGCTATGATGATCCGGAAAGGCTTTAAAGGAGAAACAAGAATTACTTCCATAGTGCCCATCTCTTTTTCCTTTACAATTGCGATTGACGTCATCATTGCGCAGACCAGCATCAGCACCAGTGCCATTACACCCGGCACAAAACTATAAGCACCTTTCAATTCAGGGTTGTATAGCATGCGCACCTGCGCACTGATAGTATATGGCAATGACTGATCGGGGTTAAGTGTTTGCTGGTAGTCGTTAATGATAGAAGTAGCGTAATTGATAAGCATATTCGCCGTATTCGGATCAGAAGCATCTGCGATCAGTTGTATCTGGGCGTGATTAGTGTGCAGAAGATCGTATCGGAAATTGCGCGGAAACACTACAGCCATCCTGATGGCACCCTTTCTGAAGGTGGCACCGATCTCGTCATAAGAGTAAACATTCTTCACCAGGCTAAAATAACGGCTGGCTGCAATCTCATCCGAGATCGTCGTCGTAGCTTCATCCCGTGACTGGTCGAAAATGGCGATCCTGGCGTTTTTAACTTCGTTGGTCAAAGCAAAACCATAGAGCAATATCTGCACTATAGGCATCCATATCAGGATGATCAGCGTACGCCTGTCCCTCAAGATATGGAGGCATTCTTTTTTAATGAAAATCAAAAACTGCTTCATCCCAAATAAAATTTAACCCATTTCCATTAGTCTGCTTTTCTAACTGCTTTCCTCGCTAACTGCAAAAACACATCATCCATCGATTTTGCCGAAAATTCTTTGATCAGGTTTGCTGGTGTGTCCAGCGCATCTATCCTACCATCCACCATTACTGTTACTCTGTTACAATACTCGGCTTCATCCATATAGTGTGTAGTAACAAAAATGGTAATGCCCCTTTCCGATGCCTCATATATCAGCCCCCAGAATTCCCGCCTGGTTATTGGGTCTACACCACCTGTCGGTTCGTCCAAAAACACGATGGCCGGATCATGCACAATCGCAATAGAAAATGCCAGTTTCTGTTTCCACCCAAGCGGCAATGCTTTAACCAGTGTTTTTTCTTCACCTTCCAGGCTCAGTTGCTTTAGCAGTGAGTTGGTCTTTTCTTTGATCATCTCATCCGAAACACCATATATCCCAGCGTAAAAACTAATGTTCTCCCTTATGGTCAGGTCTTCATAAAGTGAAAACTTCTGGCTCATATAGCCTATGTTATTCTTGATCTGTTCATTTTCTTTATACACATCAAAACCTGCCACTGTAGCCGTGCCCGATGTGGGCAATGACAAACCACACAGCATCCGCATAGCGGTAGTTTTACCGGCACCGTTAGCCCCAAGGAATCCGAATATCTCGCCCTTCTCTACATCAAAAGAGATCTTATCAACGGCTGTAAAATCACCAAACCGCTTGGTCAGTTCCTTTGCCGTTATAACCTTTTCATTACCCATAATTTATTCTTTCATCAATGCCATAAAACAATCTTCAATATTGGGTTCAATAGATGCAACTACTACGTCCGCAAAATTTCCTATCTGTGCTATCTGCAACAGTTTCTCCCTGCCATCCACAGTATTTTTAAAAACGACATGATGGTGCTGCCCGAAGGGGTAACAGCTTTCCACAGCAGGGTCTTCTTTTATCACATTCATCAGCCTGAACATTTCTTTAGCCTGTACGGCCCACAATGGCTTTTTAAATTCACCGATAATACCCTTCGGAGTATTGATAGATAATATAACTCCTTTCTGTATCAGCGCTACCCTATCGCACAGGCCCGCCTCATCCATATAAGGCGTAGATACCAATATCGTAATTCCCTGCTCTTTCAGGCCATGCAGCATTTCCCAGAATTCCTTTCTTGATACAGCATCTACTCCCGTTGTGGGCTCATCGAGGAACAGTACAGATGGCTTATGTATCAGTGCGCAGCACAACGCCAGCTTCTGCTTCATCCCTCCCGATAGCTGCCCTGCCCTTCTTGTTTTAAAAGGCTCTATCTGCACATAAATGTCTTTTATCAGGTTATAATTCTCCTCAATAGTGGTATTAAATATCGTTGCGAAAAACTCCAGGTTTTCCTGCACAGACAAATCCTGGTACAGCGAGAATTTCCCCGGCATATACCCCACCCTGTTACGGATTTCTTTATAGTCCTTCACCACATCAAAACCATCCACTGATGCATTTCCACTTTCAGCCAGCAATAATGTAGTGAGTATCCTGAACAATGAGGTCTTTCCGGCACCATCCGGCCCTATCATACCGAATATCTCACCCTTATCCACAGTAAAGGAAATACCCTTTAAAGCATCCACAACGGATTTTTTAACCCGGTATTTCATCACAATATTATCTACTACTATGGGCTGCATATTTTCTATTTAAACTTCACTTCACCATACATACCTATCTTCAGGTAGCCATCATTCTTAACATGAATCTTGATGGCATAAACAAGGTTTGCCCGCTCATCTTTTGTTTGTATTGTTTTGGGAGTGAACTCCGCTTTGTCTGATATCCATGTTATCACCCCTGCATAGCTTCTGTATTTTGTATCTGTACTATCTACCAGCACGGTAACTTCCTGGTTTAGTTTCACCTGGGCCAGTTGTGTACCTGTTATATATGCACGCAATGTTATTATCGACAAGTCGCCTATTTTATACAATGCCTTCCCGACCGTTGTCTCTTCTCCTGCCAGCGCATACTTGGTCAGCACGGTTCCGTTTATAGGATTTACAATATTGGTGCGCTTAAGCTGATCATCTATCTGCGCCACCGATTTTCGCAATGGTTTAAATTCACTCATTACCGTGCTGTTTTGCGTGCCGGTTGTAGTTTCCTGCACTTTTATTTCTTGTTGGTTAGCCGCTATCTGCTTTTGCAGCACGTCTATCTGGTTGTTAATATCATCCAGCTGCTTGGTAGTCGCGGCATCTGCTTTTATAAGTCTTTCTGTACGCGCTTTTTCATACTCTGCGTTAGCCAGTTGCGATTGCTGCACTATGATCTGGTCCTTGATATATTTTACCTCCGGTTTTACATTCATTGTTTTCTCACCCAGTGCACGCATCGTTGCTTCCACTTGTGCTTTCTGCAATCCCAACGGCACAGTATCTATATAACCCACTATACTGTCTTTAACCAGTACCGAGCCTTCCTCTATGTTCAGTGCCATTATCTTTCCCGGCACCTCCGAGGATACGATTACTTCGTCCACTTCAAATGTTCCTGACGCATCAGATACATTTTTGTTGCCGCACCCGGTGGTCAACGCAAGCATTATACTTGCGTATAGTATTTGGCGAATGTTCATTGTCATATGTTTAAAAGCCATTGTTAAATTATTTGGTTTTTATATTGCCCATTGTATTCTGATAACTGAATTGCGCCTGTAGCAATTGCACTTCATGCAATATCCTGGTCTGGTGCGCCTCATCAGCTGCATTTACTTCCGTAATAAAATCGTGTGCACTGAGCACTCCATTCTCGAGCTGTGCAGCCGAAGCAGTCTTCACCGATTCCCTTAAAGCGATGATATCATCATCTTTTTTTAGCAATGCTATAAATTTCTCCACATCGGCATTTTGTTGCTTTTGTGTAATGCGCGTGTTGAACATAAACGTCTCTTTTTGCACATCCAGGGTTGTCCGGTCCAGATCGAGTATATTCCGCTGGTTTTTCAATGTATACAAACTACCGAGGTTCCAACTCAGCCTTAACCCGCCTATGTAATACCACGAAAAATCATTACTCAGAAAATCCAGCCCGGGGCGCGCATACCCACCCTGCGCATAAAAATTCAATTTAGGCAGCAACTGGTTTTTCAGCATTTGCTCCTGTAGGTCATACAATTGTTTCTGATAGTCATAATACAACAATTCAGGACGGCTTACTTCATCCGTTATCACCGGAGCATCAGGCTTTTCGAGCACCGTATTTTCATCCAGTTGCTTGTTAATGAATACCCCCAGCATATCTAAATACGCTTTCCTGGTGGCATTTAGCTCCACTCTTGCCTGGTCAGTTGTTAGCAGTTGTGCCTGCAGTTCATCTACACTGCTTCTGTATGCTGTTCCATTAGCCAGTTGTGCTTTTGCTTTATCTATTCCGTTTTGCACATCTTTCTTCAGCAGTTCATTTTGCTTCAGTTGCTCATCTACCAGCATCGCCCCGAGAAATAATTGGTTTAAACGATCGTACAGTGCATATAACTCCACTTCCAGGTTTTGTTGCTGCACCACCTCATTTGCCCTGGCAGTTTGCTTTTGGTTCTTTATTGTGCCGCCATCATAAATCACCTGGTCCACCTCACCATGTATGTTATATTGGTCTTTACTGTAAGCCGGTATTTTTATGCCTGGCACGTTAAACGGGATACTGGTAACAGCCGATTGATATGTGGCCTGCCCGTTTATATTTAATGTTGGCAAATATCCTCTAGCTGCGTTGGACACCGAATAGTCTTTTGTTTTTGTGATCAGGTCCCGCTCCTTGATCAACGGATAGTTTTGCTCCGCCAGTTGGTACACCTCTCCAATACTCAAATGCGGCATTACTTGCTGGGCAAATAATTGAACTCCCGGCAACAACAGCAGAATACAAAACAGTACACGTATCCGGTCTAACCATATGGTTAATTTCAACATAATATCATTTTTTTATCGACTCAATAATAAATTTAGAAACCTCCGTTTTTCTTTGCTCCATAAAATACCTGAACTGCATTTCATCCACATTCGTTGTCATCATCCATATCGGTTTTGCTATAAAAGGGAAAATGCACATCGAGATCATGTTTATAAATAAATGTGCAGGGTTCACCGATTTTATTTTTCCTCGTTTTACCTCCGTGTCTATTTGCTCTACGAATTTCAAGAAAACAACATTCTTATTTTGCCAAAACTTCTCTTTGAAACGAACCGGGTCTTTATTCACCTCGTTCAATACAAACAAGGGCAGGTAAGCATTTTGCTGCATCATATCTATATACTCCCGGCAAAAAATTTCAATCTTTTCAAACAGCGAAATGTCTGACTGGACAACATCCGTGATTTTTGGAAAAAACTGTTTCAGTGCTTCAAGGAAAATCATGTCGAACAATATTTCCTTGTTTCGGAAGTAATAATGAAGTAGTGCCTTATTAATTCCAGCTTCATCAGCTATATCCTGCATGCGCGCTCCGGCCATTCCTTTTTGCAGGAATATCTTTTTCGCCGCCAACAAAATCCGCTCCTGTGAAGTATCGTCTTTTTTATTGTTAACCATGTAGTTTAACCAAATAGTTAACACAAATGTAGAGAATTTTTAGATGAATATCCAATATTAAATAGAACGAGTACATGATCATAGTCATGCAGTATTAGGTTGGAGCAATGCAGGAAATAAAATTGCCTTAGAAAAGATCTAAGGCAATAGCTCATATATAAATTACTGATCAAAAGCTAAATGCCCCTATGGAGCAGGCTTTGCCATAAATATCGCTTTGGATAGCACCGTGCCATCAGTACATGTAAAACTGTATGTGCCCGACACAACTGGCGTTGTAGATGCAATGACAAGTGTTCCGGATGCAGCAATATGACTGGTCACTGTATCAGAAAAATATTTTGCATAAACAGATGTTGAGGGACTGCCAATGTTATATACCCCGGTAGCAATAACCGGTACAGCCAAAAATACGGTTGGGAAATCAGCCGAATCCTGTACACCCTCAATCACATAATTGCTTGCACCCAAAGGATTATAACTCAGGTTCACAAAGCAATTGCCAAAATAAGTAGCCTTTCCAGCTATGTCTACGCTCATGTTATACTTGGTAGTGGTGGGCTCACTCTTTTGGCAACCAGTAAATATGGCCGCGCCGGATAGTGCAAATATGGCAAAAGTCAAAAAAAGTTTCATCGACAAATATATTTTTGAATACACGTAAAGATAAATGAAATAACTATTGTTCCAAACTTCAAAATAAATTATGTTCAATATTATCCGACATGCAGGCATATGCCACAGCACTCTTGTTTATTGCAAATCTGGTGCTACAATTGCGGGTTAATAAAACTCACAAATTATATTTTCACCCTTAGTCTGCATCTTAAATTTGTAAGGCAGCATTGCCCTGAAGAAAGATTTGGAGCAACCTTCTTTCATACCATCATGCAACTCTACTATTACAGCCCTTACTTTTGGCAACCATAATTCACTGTTATTTTCAAACAGTTCTTTTTCAGCGCCCTCAATATCTATTTTGAGTACATCGATTTTATCCAAACCAAATTGTTCGATTATTTTATCTATTGAGATTGCTTTCACAGTCGAGCCATCCTCATGATCTACTTTCTCAGTTACAAAACCCCAATTGCCAAGCCCAACATCTTTTATCTTCAGGTCTGTTGTTTTGTTCCATACCCCTGCTTCCAGACAATATATATCGTGATATTGTCCCGTATTTTTTACAAGCAACTGATAATTGGCCGCCTCGGGCTCTATTGCTATGATTTTAGCATTGGGGTATTTGTTTTTAAAGTATATCGAAGCCAGGCCTATGTTCGCCCCACAGTCAACGATCACGTCGGGGTCCTTTTCAAATTTTATATCATACTCTTTGTCGTAAAACAGCTGGTAGAAAGCGTCTATGTCGCTGGTATTATTCCGTAGGTATATCGGGTGGACTATCGATCTAAAACTCGTCTTGATGATCCTCTTTTTTTTTCTGGACTTCATGAAATTGAAAAATAGAACAGCCTTTGTCTTTTTTAGCGCCATGATCAATATCCATAAAACATCCATAAAAAATATTATACCCCAAAATACTAATAAAATAATAGTTTACAGCTGCTCAAAAACAGTTGGTTGATCTAAAAACTGATTTGCTAATAAAAATGTTCCTTTTTGAAATATTTCGCACTCACATATATGATTATCAATCACTTAAGGGATAAATAAATTCCAAAACAAAATAACCACGTCCAAAAAATCAAGACAGAATTCGAAAAACAATAACCTTTTCCTTAACCTATTCGACCTAAATTTGCTTAGGGAGTATTTATGACAGAAAAGAAAACTACAAATGCAAAACCTGCTATTAAGAAAGCAGCTAAAGTTCCAAAATCCATAGCGCATATAGAAGGGATATCTGCCCCAGAAGTAGAGCACCTTGCTGATGCCAATAACAGGATAACAGGTATGAGCAATGAGATATTCATTAAGGGTGCGCGGATGCACAACCTTAAGAATGTTGATGTAGCCATTCCCAGAAATAAATTAGTAGTAGTAACAGGTGTCAGTGGTAGCGGAAAATCTTCGCTTACAATGGATACGTTGTTTGCGGAAGGCCAGCGCCGGTATGCCGAAAGCCTGAGCGCATACGCCCGCCAGTTTCTTATGCGCATGGATAAGCCAGATGTGGATTACATACATGGCATCTGCCCCGCCATTGCCATAGAGCAGAAGGTGACTACACGCACCCCGCGCAGTACAGTAGGCAGTATGACGGAGATATACGACTACCTACGCCTGCTCTTTGCGCGCATTGGCAAAACATATTCCCCCATAAGCGGTAAAGAAGTAAAGAAAGATACTGTTACCGATGTGGTGGAATTTGTAAAGTCGTTGCCCATTGGCGCAAAGGTGCAATTCATAGTGCCGCTGGTAACCCGCTACAAACGAAGTGAGGAAGAAGAGCTAAACATATTAATGCAAAAAGGTTTCAGCCGTATATATGCACCGGGTGTAGATGAAAAGCCTATTCGCATAGAAGATGTATTGGCCGGCACTATAAAGCTGGGCAAAGCAAAAGCCAACCTTCTGATAGACCGCATAGTGGTGAAGAAGGAAATGGATGAAGATGACCTGCACCGCCTTGCAGACAGCATACAAACTGCGTTTTACGAAAGTGAAGGCGAGTGCCTCGTTGAGGTAAATGGGAGCGATATACATACATTCAATAACCGGTTTGAGGCAGACGGTATGTTGTTTGACGAGCCAATGCCCAACCTATTTTCATTCAACAATCCCTATGGTGCTTGTCCTACCTGTGAGGGTTTCGGGCAGGTCCTGGGGATAGATGATGGTCTAGTGATACCAGACAGGCGACTGAGCGTATATGAAGGCGCAGTGGTGTGCTGGCGCGGAGAGAAAATGCAGGAGTGGCAGCATGCATTTATCAAGGCTGCGGCAAAATATGACTTCCCGATACACAAGGCGGTAGCCGACCTCTCTGCCGCTGAATACAAGCTGCTTTGGGAAGGTAATGATAAAGTAAGTGGCATTCGTGATTTCTTTACAATGGTAGAGCAAAACCTCTACAAGGTGCAATACCGGGTTATGCAGGCACGTTATCGTGGCCGTACTACATGCCCCACCTGCAATGGCTCCCGCCTCAGGAAAGAGGCGATGTATGTGAAAATAAACAGCGTAACTATAGCTGACCTCATGTTCTTTCCCGCTGATGAACTTTACGAATGGCTGCAAAGTATAACGCTTACCGAAAGCGAACAGGTCATTGCAAAACGTATCATGCAGGAAGTAAACCAGCGCATGAAAACTTTGCTGGATGTAGGGCTGAGCTACCTGTCTCTGAGCCGCCTTGCTAATACACTCTCAGGTGGTGAAAGCCAGCGCATACAGCTCACAAAATTTTTAGGCAGTAACCTTACCGATTCATTATATATTCTTGATGAGCCCAGCATAGGCTTGCACACAAGAGATACAGAGCGGCTCATAGGTGTGCTTAAATCTCTCCGCGATCTTGGCAATACAGTAGTAGTAGTAGAGCATGACGAGCTCATGATGCGCGAGGCCGATTACATAATTGATATGGGCCCTTTGGCGAGTCATTTAGGTGGCGAAGTAGTAGCCGCAGGCACCTACAGCGAAATAATAAAAAATAAAGCCAGTCTCACAGGCAAGTACCTGAGTGGCGCAATGAAAATAGAACCACCAAAGATCAGGCGCAAACCCAGTGGCCATATTCGTATAGAAGGGTGCAGGCAAAACAACCTGAAAAATATTGATGTTGATTTTCCGCTTAACCTACTGTGTGTAGTAACGGGAGTCAGCGGCAGCGGCAAAACCACACTCGTAAAGCAAACCCTCTACCCGGCATTGCTAAAGCATTATGGCGAAAGCGGCGACAGACCCGGCTTGTTTAAAAATCTGACCGGCGATCTTAAAAATATATCACAAGTTGAGTTAGTAGACCAAAACCCAATCGGCAAATCATCGCGCAGCAACCCGGTCACTTACATAAAGGCATATGACGAGATCCGCAAACTTTATGCAAAACAACCATTGGCAAAAATGCGTGGCTTCCAGGAAAAACATTTTTCTTTTAATACTGATGGTGGCCGTTGCGACACTTGCAAGGGCGAGGGGGAAGTGATCGTGGAAATGCAGTTCCTGGCCGATGTGCACCTGCTGTGCGAAGTTTGCAAAGGCAAACGCTTTAAAGAAGAGGTGCTGGAAATTACTTATCGTTCCAAAAGCATTTATGACATACTGGAAATGAGTGTAGACGAGGCTATTGAGTTTTTCGCTGATGAAAAAAAGCTGGCAAGTGCGCTCCAGCCGCTTAGTGATGTAGGTCTTGGTTATATTAAGCTCGGACAGAGTAGTGATACGCTCAGTGGCGGCGAGGCGCAGCGTGTGAAGCTGGCTTCATTCCTTGGCAAAGGAAAACTTAAAGATAAGGTGCTCTTCATTTTTGATGAGCCCACAACCGGACTGCATATGCACGACATCAAAAAACTGCTCGGGTCCTTCGATGCATTGATCGAACAAGGCCACTCCATTTTAGTTATTGAGCATAATAACGATGTCATCAAATGCGCAGATTGGGTCATAGACCTTGGTCCTGAAGGCGGCGTTGGGGGCGGACACTTGCTGTATGAAGGCGCGCCTGATGGACTGAAGAAAGTAAAGGGTAGCTACACCGGGCAGTATATGTAATCCGATTATTTTGTAACTCTCTAAAATTATTCTATGAAGAAGATGTTTTTAGTGGTCATCATGATGCAGTTCGCATTGCCTTCCTTTGCGCAAGACCCACGCATTACGCTTGGTAACATTCCCAATAACTATGAATCAGTAAATGGAAAAGAACCGGCCACAAAAACGACCCGCTCACAAATGATCGCGAATGACAAATTTGTTGCTAATATGCCGGGCAATGAAGTGAGATCTTATTCCTTCATGCTTAAATCCGGTATAGATATTATATACGGGCCTGTAAATGTAAAGGGAGCCCAATTAACCCCAGATATAATTAGCGAAATAAAGAAATCGAAAGGCACCTGTATCTATGCATATTTTGATGAGATAAAAGTAAAGACCCCAGATGGCCTTATCCATACTTACAGCCCAATGGTATTTACTTTTGATCATTAACTTTTCCAGCTTTACTTATGAAAATAGTTTCACTCTTACTTATAACACTCCTTTTATTTGTGTCATTGGCCTCCATTGCGCAGGTGCCAATGATATCGCTTTTCGGGATGCAAGGCAATGATGTAAGGGATGGAAAAACTGTTGCGGTAAATACCACACGCAATGAAATAATAGAAAGCGGACGGTTAACGGGCAATGATGAAAACTGTGTAATAAAGGGCTATAAGTTTTCTATTGTTGCCGGGTCTAAAACATGGTCGAAACATGTTAAAGGTGACGAACTCACTCCCGTTATCATTAAAAAGATCAAAGCCACGAATGGTCCCGGTGTCAGGATATATATTGATGCAATAGATGTAGTATATGATGGCGAAAAGGCCAGCGCAAACCCGCTGATACTTACCTATGATGAATAAAAAGACATCCATTCAACTTAAAACTTTAATTACATTTGTGAACGCAATAAATAACTTTATGAAGAAGAGCATTTTATTTCTGTTGTTGATATTACCATCTCTGTTTTCCATCGCGCAGCCAGGCCACAAAAAGAAAAAGAACGCAGAAGGGGCTTATCCCCGGGTTTGGGTGGGCAATGTGCACACTTACTACACCTGTCGCGATTCCATCCTCGCTAACCCCATGCTGGTGACTGACTCTGTAGGTTGCAAGGTGTCTGTATTTACTATATCATTAATGGCCCCCGGCCACGATTTTTACGGCCCCATACATGCTAATGGCAACCAATTTACCCAGCAACAACAGGATCTCATAAAAGCCTGGGACTATAAAGATGTTACCCTCTATATTCAGGACATTCACCTCAATTGCCATGAAACAGACGCCGTAGCTAATCCATTCCAGTTAAAATTCGATCATTGATCTAATCATAACATAACCTCATAAAAAAACCGCGAACACTGGTTCGCGGTTTTTTTATGTACCTATTGGTCCCTTATATTCCCACACGAATGTTGGCAATATCCCTGAGGCGCTTTTCAGCTATCCTCATAGCAGCAAGTTGAGTATGCACTTTTTCTTTCTCGGCGAGGTCAAATATCTCCAGCGTGCGGTTGTATATTTTAGCCACCGTATTCAGAGCACGTTCGCGGTTGTAGCCATCCAGCTCTATGCTGATGTTTATGATACCGCCTGCATTGATCAAGAAGTCAGGTACATAAATAATGCCTTTCTCCACAAGCATAGGCCCATGTACATTTTCATCGGCAAGCTGGTTATTCGCAGCACCTGCTACTACCGGGCATTTCATTTTACTAATGCTTTCGGTGTTTACAGTAGCACCCAGTGCGCAAGGCGCATATATATCAAACTGAAGGTCAAAAATATTATCGTTAGATACCACCTCAATCGCAGGATATTTGCCTTTGGCCTGTTTCACCTTGGCTTCATTAATATCGCATACCATTACTTTTGCACCCTCATCTACCAAGTGCCCCATAAGATATTGCCCTACATTTCCTGCACCCTGCACAAGCACTTTTTTACCGGAAAGATCATCGCTGCCCCATGCTTTCTTGGCTGCGGCTTTCATGCCCATATATACCCCATATGCTGTAAGCGGCGAAGGGTCGCCGCTGCCGCCCATGTAGTCAGGTTTACCGGTTACAAATTCAGTCTCCATCCCTATATACTCCATATCAGCCGATGAAGTGTTCACATCTTCTGCGGTAATGTATTTACCATTCAGGCTGTTGACAAACTTACCGTACCTGCGCCAGTATGCCTCTGATTTCAACTTCGCTGCATCGCCTATTAATACGGCCTTACCACCACCCAGGTTCAACCCGCTGATAGCCGACTTATAAGTCATACCCCGGCTCAAACGCAGTGCATCAACAAGCGCATCCTCATGGTTGTTGTAGTTCCATAAGCGTGTACCTCCAAGCGATGGGCCAAGCCTAGTATTATGTATGGCTATTATGGCATTTAAGCCGGTATGCGGATCCTGGCAAAAAACCACCTGCTCATGGCCCATACTTTGCATTTGTTCTAATACGGATTGTTGCATGTTATACATTTAAGC
>Ga0302185_10001252_pt1 | contig 18130 bp, 14 predicted proteins | sample II_Bog_E1_1_FD_200231 | JGI IMG/M metagenome (GOLD analysis project Ga0302185, IMG submission 200231) | Peat permafrost microbial communities from Stordalen Mire near Abisko, Sweden - II_Bog_E1_2 | ecosystem: Environmental > Terrestrial > Soil > Wetlands > Peat | place: Sweden: Abisko... | reverse complement strand
AGGAGGAGACGTTGTATTCGTTGCGAGCGAGAACGTTAATACACTTCTAGACTTTCGCTACAAGCCAGAACTAAAGGCAAAACCTGGTCAAAATGGTGCTAAGCGTGATCGTCATGGACGTTCCGGTGAAGCTTTCTACGTTAAGGTTCCTATGGGTACCATCGTACGAAAAGACGGTGAGATTATTGCTGATCTTACAGATGACGGCCAAGAAGTTATTATTGCAAAAGGGGGAGACGGTGGCTTTGGGAATGCTCACTTTAAGAGTTCCGTACGCCAAACTCCAAAGATTGCTGAAAAGGGAGAAGTGGGAGATACTTTTGAAGCACAACTAGAGCTCAAGCTTCTTGCTGATGTTGGACTTGTTGGTTTTCCTAACGCTGGGAAATCGACATTCCTTTCAGTTGTCAGTAATGCTCGTCCTGAAATTGCAGATTACGCCTTTACGACACTAACACCAAATCTTGGTGTTGCCGATATTGATGATGGTAGTCTTTTGATTGCAGACATCCCGGGCCTTATTGAAGGTGCTAGTGAAGGAAAAGGGTTAGGTGACGCTTTTCTTCGTCACGTTGAAAGAACAGCCGTTCTACTTCACCTTATCGATGTCTATACTGATGATATTGCAAAGGCCTATCTCACTATTCGTAACGAGCTTGCGAGCTATAACGTTGAGCTAACTGATCGACCCGAGATCATAGCTCTTACCAAAATAGATGGTCTCGATGACGACATTATACAAATGCAAATGGATACCCTTAAAGCTGTAGCGACAAAAGGGTCTCAACTGTTTGCTCTTTCTTCAACCGCACACAAAGGCCTTAAAGAAGTACTGAGGGCGCTACGAAAGCAGGTTATAGAGCAACGTCTTATCACAAAAGAAGTAGAAGATGATTCACTTTCAGATGGTTACGAATCAATCACGCTTACTCAAAATGAAATATCAGATTCATGGTCAGTCGAGAAAGTAGAGAATGAAGAAGAACCTTACTTTATCGTTGTCGGTGATAAGATTGAAAAGTTTGCTCGTCGAACGGACTATACGAGTTTCGAAGGTGTGAACCGTCTTCGGGATATTATGAAGAAGCTTGGAATTAGCCACGAGCTCCGTCGTAAGGGCGCAGAAGCAGACTCGGTAATTCATATTGGTGATTCTGAATTTACCTTTATAGAGCAATAAATATACTATAACCCTATTGACTTTATTTATTCAAAGTGCTATAATAAGAAACAATCAGTTGAGGCTTTTGCCTCCTGGGATGTACGTTTACAATACGAATAGTATGAGAATTCTGCTATGGACGCCTATAGATCAGCAAATGTTGGTACATAGACATCCATAGCAGTTAACCTACCCTGCGGGTTGGCTTGTTGTGGAATGTGTGGTTAACCACCAACACAAGGAGCCTTCCCGAACGGCTCCTATTGCTTGACTGAGCGTGCCCCCGGTTTATATATGTAAATGTTCAGTCATCCGCTTTTGTGCGACACCTAGCCCAAACGAGAGCGAAAGCAATTAGGTTAACCCGGGTGGTGGAAGTAACAGAACCACGTTTTAACGTGGAGCTGAGGGACATTCGTTCCTATGAGAGTTCATCTCCTTCCACCCCCGGCCCCCTCTACTATTCGTGTTGTCTTACAATACGAAGGACGCCAACAATGGCGTCCATTCTTCTTTTTAAAAATAGTTGACAAAAGATAACATAAGTGCTAAAGTACTTATCAACCATTGATGAGAACCCTCTCAATAGGTACATTAACAAGTTGGATAGTACCAGTGGCTGTAGCTTCCACGATATAACACTAAAGTATATCTTGAAAGCTCCAGCAACTGGGCTGAGCGAAACGAAAGGACCCAAAGTGTCACCTCCCCGTAAGTCCCGCACATTCGTATCAAACGTCGCCATTCTCGAACCTTCCGCGATCATCTCGGCCTCGCCGGCCGGCCTGATCCCCTGACGCACCTCGGTGGTGTGATGGAGAGGAAGCGGAGACTCTAGGGTAGTTGATCGAGTACTGAGCTCGATCAACTACCCGGTCTCCGAGTAACAACAGAAACAAAGCATGCGAAGAACTCCGTGGAGTCTCGGAGGACGCACTGTCGATCAAGACTCATTAGTTCGGGCTAAATGGTCGCAGTGAAGTATGTGTGATAACAAAGAGATGTTGAAGTTCGTCTCAGCAAATATCCCACTTGGGAATGATATAGCCCGGGGGCTGCCGTTTTTTAACGGTTCGCTCCCGGGTTATACCCCCACTATTTGTTTTTTATACCTATCCCTGACGCGCCAATTGGCGTGTTTTTTGTTATGCTATAGATATGCCTAAAACCTTTTTCTTCTATGACCTTGAGACAAGCGGTCTAAGCCCTCAAGAGTCGCGTATCATGCAGTTTGCCGGTATCAGAACGGACATGGATCTTAACATTATAGGAGAGCCAGTAAATGTCCTGGTTAAATTAAATGATGATGTTCTTCCCGCACCCGAAGCCTTGATGGTAACAGGAATTACGCCTCAAGAAACACAAGCTGATGGCTATACAGAAGCCGAATTCTCTAAAATGCTGTCGGAAGATATCTTTACAGAAGATACTATTGCTGTTGGGTTTAATAACATTCATTTTGATGATGAGTTTGTTCGACATTTATTTTGGCGCAATTTCTATGACCCATATGAATGGACGTGGAAAGATGGACGTTCTCGATGGGATTTACTCGATGTTGTTCGAATGACAAGAGCACTTCGCCCTGAGGGTATAACGTGGCCAGTTGATCAGGACGGTAAAGCAACGAATAGGCTAGAGCTACTCAGCAAATCAAACGGTCTCGATCACGCTAAAGCGCATGATGCGTTAAGTGACGTCGAAGCTCTTATTGGTGTTACGAAACTTATCAAAGAAAAGCAGCCACAATTATATGAGTATCTCTTGAAGATACGTGACAAGAATGAAGTGAAGAAGCTAGTAAACTTAGACGTAAAACAACCATTTGTCTATGTGAGTGGTGAATTAGATACTGAATATAACAAAGCAACAGTTGCTTTTCCTCTCACCGCGAGTAAGAACGGCAACATCGTCATATATGATCTACGTTACGATCCAACACCATTTCTTGCTAAAAGCCAAAGTGAACTTGGCGCAATCCTCTATGCAACGAGAGAACAAAGACAAGCAGACGATTTTGTTCGACTCCCCGTCAAAGAATTTCAGTTTAATAGAGCTCCTGCCGTAGCACCTTTAGGAGTGCTTGCTCAGGCGGATGGATGGAAGTCTATTAGTCTCGATGAGGAAACGATTACAAAGCATCGATCTATACTTTTATCTAATCCAACCTTTGCAGAGAACATTAGAAGTCTTTTCGAAAAGAAACGTGATTATAAAAAGTCGAGTGATCCAGAAGGACAGCTCTATGATAGTTTCGTCTCTGATGCGGATAAGCTTCCTATAGAGGCCGTTCGTAATGCAAACGAAAGAGACCTTGCGGACTTTAACCCACAGTTTGTTGACGAAAGATTACCGGAACTATTACTACACTATAAGGCACGAAATTATCCAAAAATACTTTCTCAAGACGAGACTCTGGCATGGGAAACATGGCGATCTGAAAAGATAAATGCAGCATTACCTTTGTTTATGAAATCATTACAAAAACTCTCAGCTACTATCACTGATGATTCTAAACAATTTGTTCTTCAAGAAATGCAGCTTTGGGCAGAGAGCGTTTTGCCTTCTGAACTTGAAGTTTAGGCGCGGCTATAACGACGACGCGGAAGGCCTTTTTTAGTAAACATATATTTACGTGCAAGACGATCAACACTAATAAAGTGAACAATTGAACTAATCGTAACTGTACATACAACTGCTACAGCTATGCAGACGAAAACTACAAGCATTTCAGTAGCTGAAACAGGGTTCTTGGCACCAGGTATAACACCCGCCATAAGGAACAAAAAGAGCCAGCTGAATAGGCCTGTACTATCAAGTATTAATAGTGCTGAACCGATTAGGCAAATAGCAATAATGAACTTTCTCATAAACAACATCTCTTTACTTAGTATAACTTTGTAAACAATATAGCACTTGATTCGTCAAGCTGCAACGATAAGCATAATGTTTTGTATGACTGGAAAAAGAATGTAAAAAAGAGTATAATAGTCGAGTTATGTCAGAGGTAATTAGGGTCACAGGTGCACGTGAGCACAATCTAAAAAACATCAGCGTTGAGATACCACGCGACAAGTTAGTTGTAATCACTGGCCTTTCTGGGTCGGGTAAATCAAGTCTTGCTTTCGATACGATTTACGCCGAAGGACAGCGTCGCTACGTCGAAAGTCTTTCTAGCTATGCCAGACAATTCTTAGGACTCATGGAAAAACCAGACGTCGACCAAATAGAAGGTTTGAGTCCTGCTATTAGTATCGATCAAAAATCAACAAGCCGTAACCCTCGAAGTACAGTTGCGACAGTAACTGAGATCTACGATTATCTTCGTCTTTTGTATGCACGTATTGGTGTGCCTCATTGTCCAATTTGTGGTAAACCAGTAACTCGTCGTACATCAGAAACAATTATTGATGAAGTAATGAAGTTTCCTGAAAATTCTAAACTTATGGTTCTAGCTCCAATAGTGAAAAGTAAAAAAGGTGAATTTGCCCACGTTCCTGAGCAATATCGTCGTGCAGGTTTTGCAAGAGCACGTGTTGATGGAGTCGTGTATGCACTTGATGAATTCCCGGATCTAGATAAGAAATACAAACACGATATTGAGATTGTCGTCGATCGTATTGTTATCACCCCAGATATGATAGGACGAGTAACCCAGTCAGTAGAACAAGCGTTGGAACTTGCTGATGGCATTGTCGAAATCCTTAATACTGACCTGAATACAACCTCAACATTTAGTCAGCGCTATGCTTGTCTTGATCACCCTGAAGAGGATATTCCAGAGCTCGAGCCTCGACTATTTAGCTTTAACGCACCACAAGGTGCTTGCCCTGTATGCACCGGACTAGGAAGCCGTCTAGAAGTAGATCCTGATCTTGTTTTTAACCCGAATCTTACTATTGCAGAGGGTGCTATCCGTCCCTATAACCGAGTCAATAGCGATGCGTGGTATATGAAGCGTCTAGCTGAAGTAGCTAGTGCTCATGGATTTAGTCTGAGTGTTCCGGTAAGTACACTAAGCGAAGATGATCTTCAGAAGATCTTGTATGGAACGGGCGCTGAAAAATACACTATCCCTCTTGGCGGTGGCCGAACTTATGAGTCTACGTTTGAGGGAGTTATTCCCAACCTCGAACGAAGACATAAAGAAACCGATAGTGAATTTATGCGTAAAGATATCGAACGCTTTATGCGAGAACGTGAATGTTATACCTGTAAGGGTGCTCGACTTAAACCAGTTGTATTGGCGGTTACTGTTCATGGACTAAACATCATGGATATATGTAACTTAGGCGTTGACTCGGCTCTAGATTTATTCGAGAACAACCTAAAACTAAACGAACAGGAGCAATTTATTGCCACACAAATAATGAAAGAAATAAAAGCTCGACTTGGCTTTATGAGTAATGTCGGTCTTAACTATCTTGAACTATCTCGTGCCGCCAACACTTTAAGTGGTGGTGAAGCGCAACGTATTCGCCTTGCAACTCAAATCGGGTCAGGTCTTCAGGGAGTTCTTTACGTACTCGATGAGCCGTCTATCGGACTTCACCAACGTGATAATGATCGACTTATTTCAACACTAAAGAGACTTCGTGATCTTGGTAATACTGTCTTAGTCGTTGAGCACGACGAAGATACTATTCGTCATGCAGACTATCTCCTCGATATTGGGCCGGGTGCAGGAGTCAAGGGTGGTGAAGTAGTCTCCTCGGGAACACCAGAAGAAGTTGCCAAAGATCCGAACAGTATTACAGGACGTTATCTAAGTGGTGTTGAAAAAATTGATATACCAAAAAAGCGTCGTCCTCTTATGCAAGATCGTCAGTTAATTGTTCGCGGAGCACGCGAGAACAATCTTAAGAATATTGATGTCTCATTTCCACTCGGAGTCATGACTGTTGTTAGCGGCGTGAGTGGCTCCGGAAAATCAACACTTGTAAATGACATCTTGGCAAAAGAATTATCAGCACGACTTCACAGGTCACACGATATTCCAGGAGCACATGAAAATATTGAAGGAATAAAATATCTTGATAAGGCTATAATTATTGACCAGTCTGCGATTGGACGTACCCCTCGTTCTAACCCAGCTACATATACCGGTGTCTTTACGCCTATTCGTGAACTATTTGCAGGAACTCCAGAGTCAAATATTCGTGGATACAAAGCAGGTCGTTTTAGTTTTAATGTTAAGGGCGGACGCTGTGAAAACTGTCAAGGTGATGGCGTTATTAAGATTGAGATGCACTTTCTACCAGATGTCTACGTCACTTGTGATGTATGTAAAGGTAAGCGATACAACCGCGAAGCACTTGAAATAAAATACAAGGATGCAACGATTAGTGATGTTCTTGCAATGACTGTTGAAGAGTCAGCTAAATTCTTTGAAAACATACCAGCTATAGCGCGTAAACTTGATACGCTTGTTGAAGTGGGACTCGGCTATATTCGCTTGGGTCAACCAGCAACAACCTTCAGTGGTGGTGAAGCGCAAAGAATTAAACTAGCAAGCGAACTATCTAGACGACCTACCGGTAAGACACTTTATATTCTTGATGAACCAACGACAGGTCTTCATAGTGCTGACGTGAAGCGACTTCTCGCAATTCTACAAAAACTTGTAGACAATGGTAATAGTATGATTATCATTGAGCATAATTTAGATGTTATAAAAACTGCCGATCACATTATTGACATGGGTCCAGAAGGCGGACTTGGCGGAGGAGAGGTTGTTGCTAGCGGAACACCCGAAGAGATCACAAAAGTAGCTAATTCATTTACGGGTCAGTACTTAAAAGCCTTACTTAAATAACTATGAATAACGAAATTATCAATAAGCTTGCTGATCTATACGTAAGCTTGCTTCACAATAGAAATATTGATAATGCTCCAGTTATGATTAGTTTTAGCGGTATTCCGGGTAGTGATAAAACGGCTCTTGCAAAACGACTCGCAAAAGACCTAAAAGCACAGTGGCTACAGCATGATGACATGAGGCACGTTTTAGCTATGCACGGCTATGATCCTAGAAGATTCTCCATGGTACTTTTAACACGATCGATTGCCGAAAAAATTATAAAAACAGAAAAGAATAAATTATTAGTCTTGGATCTTAGTATTGATAGGACGTGGGAACGCTTTTTTGACTATAATCGTACCCTCAGTACAAAGCCAATTGTTATACGTATTAACGTACCAATTGAAGTTTTACGAAAAAGAGTGTCTGACCGTACTGAAGCAGGGCATTTTAGTCCTGACCGTTTCGAAGGTTTTGTAATGGACTTCGAAAACTCAAAAAGACACGTCGTAGCAGATTTTGAACTTCAGCCAGATTTTGATTACGAAAAGCTACTTGCTGATATCAAGAAACGTATTAACTAGATTTTATTTTTTACGAAAGAGAATAGTAAATTGTTGCTTTGTTGTTTCCCAAAGCATTGTTCTTTGTTTCTTATCTTTTAATAGGTGGTAAAGAGCCGGAGCAACAGAAATAAGAATGATGATGACGATAATAGGAAGTAATACATCATCTACTTTAATGCCTATTTTTGTAAGTAATGATCCGAGGAAGTAACCGATAGAAGTTACACCGGCAGCCCATAAGAAGGCTCCAATGAGATTGAATATAATAAAGGTTTTATAAGTCATCGTACCTACGCCTGCAACTATCGGAGCAAAGGTACGCACAACAGGGATAAAACGAGCTAAGATAATCGCCTTACCCCCATATTTACTATAAAAAGCCTCAGCTTTTTGAATATTTTCTTGTTTAAAAAGGAGAGAATTTTTGCGAACAAAAATACGTGGCCCTACCTTACGTCCGAATACGTAGCCGATACTATCTCCGAGGACCGCAGCAACAAAGAATATGAGAATAGCAACGAATATATTGAAGTGAAGATGAGTTCCTTCTTGTATGAGAAATCCGACGGTAAAAAGCACACTATCACCCGGAAGGAAAAAGCCAATAAAAAGACCACTTTCTGCAAATACGAGGAGTGCAACAACAAAGATTGCAGCCCAGGGTCCTGCAGTCGATGCAAACGATGATAGGTCAAAACCGGGCAACATATGGACTCAGTTTAGCATGATTGACCCTTTTAGAGTATAATAGTAGATAATATTCAGCTGAGACTAAAGGAGACGTTTTTCAATGAGTAATCTATCACTAAAATTAGACGGACGTACAATAAGCGGCAAGAAAGTTGCTAATTTACGTAAGCTTGGAATTGTGCCAAGTGTTGTTTACGGTGGAGATGCAGAGCCTATCTCTACGCAATCAGCTATCGTCGAAACAACTAAAGTAGCACATGTTGCAGGTAAGCACTCACCGGTTGATCTTGTTATTGATGGAAAGAAAACTCTAGCCATTATTAAAGATATCGATATGGATCCAGTGAAGCACATCTTGCGACACGTTGCCTTTCATACTATTAAGCAAAACGAGAAGATTGTTACAGAAGTTCCAATCATTCTTACTGGCTTAGGTGAAAGTGCTGCCGAAAAGGCTGGTCTCGTAGTTCTTCAGGCAATTGAGCACCTCGAAGTACGAGCGTTACCGTCTAACCTTCCAGAATCAATTGAAATTTCAATTATTAGCCTAACAACTGATGAAGATAAGCTCACGGTGGCTGATATTACACTTCCATCAGGTGTTGAGTTCGCAGATCACGAACAAGACATGGATCTTGTTATTGCGAATGTCTACGAGCCATCTGCTTTGCAGGCGGCTAATGACGCTGCAGGTGGAGACGCCGAGGATGAATCAAGTGTTGAAGCTGAGAATGGTGGCGATACCCCTCAAGGAGCACAAGCAGAGGAAACGAAGCCAGGTGGTAAGTCACAGGATGAACCTAAACAGTCTAACGTTGACTCAAATAAATAGACGCTCGTCTATAACAAAAGACCCGTCATTACGACGGGTTTTTTGTTAGTTCTAGAACCTTATTATTCTTCTATAAAACCACCTGATTGATGTGACCATAGTTTCGCGTACATTCCATTCCTATTAATTAGCTCACTATGAGATCCTTGTTCGATGATTTTGCCATCGTCAAGAACAATAATGCGATCAAGTTTAGCTATTGTCGATAGACGGTGGGCGATGACAATCGAAGTACGGCCATTCATAAGTTTTGATAATGCATCTTGAATAAGTGCTTCACTCTCACTATCAAGGGCAGAAGTTGCTTCATCTAAAACAAGGATAGGTGCATTTCTTAAGATTGCTCGGGCGATTGCAATCCTTTGACGTTGTCCGCCAGAAAGTTTAATACCTCGCTCTCCAACTAATGTGTCAAATTTTTGAGGTAATTTTTCAATAAAATTGATAGCATGTGCCTGCTTTGCGGCATGAAGTATTTCTTTTTCGGTTGCATCAGGTTTTCCGTATGCAATGTTTTCACTGAGTGATCTATGAAAGAGGAGTGGCTCTTGTGGAACGTAGGCAATCTCTTTACGTAAGGCTTCTTGTGAGATATTTGCTATGTTCTGCCCATCGATAGCAATCGTCCCACTATCAATATCATTGAATCGAAGTAGGAGTCGAGTGAGCGTTGTTTTGCCCGAACCGGATTGTCCAACAAGTCCTATTCGTTCACCGGCCTTAATTGAAAGATTAAAGTTATTGAACAATGTTTCATTATTTTCATTATGGGTGAACGTCATGTTAACAAAATCAACTTCACCTTTACCGATAGTAAATGTATGGGGTGAGTCGATATCTTTGAGATCGAGTGGCTCGTCAAGTGTACTTATCATTGGGCCCGCATCACCAATAATACGGATGTAGGCCCTAGTTGTGCTTCCTACGGTCCAAAGCTGAGAGACAACATTTAAGGTATAGCTAATAACAAGATACACTACACCAATATAAACAAGATGGTATTGCGTAGCGAAGATTGCAGCAACAAACGCAGCAATGTTCATAATTGTCATCATTATCCCAAAAGAACCAGTAATGACGAGGACGCTACGCATTTCACGTATGTTTGCTTTTCGCCATGTCTCCACTTTTTCTGAGTAGTTTTCCAGCTCCATTTTTTCATTAGCAAATGCTTTTACAGCGGAAATATTCGTAACAACATCAGCAAGATATGCAGTCATAGAACTCCATTTATCGGCAACGTCACGACTAATAGGTGCAACAGACGATTGCAGACGAACAATCACAGCCACAATAGTAATCGATAGAACGGCTAAGACAACCGCATATTGCCAGTAAATAAAACTAAGGGCAACGCAGACGGAAATAATTGTTGCAGCGATTGGGACAGCTGTGAATATCAACGTATCCCAAAAGCGTTCAATCGAACCGTTAAGCTTACCTGAATCAGAAACTATTCCGCCACTCATATGATTTCCGTGATAGTTCATACTTTTATAGCTCAGTGATTGTAGAACTCGTTTTGCAACCGATGCCTGCATTCTTGATTCAGAAAGATACGCCATAGCAATGGTAATACGTACTGCAACAACGTCTCCTAAAAATAGAATGACAGCATAGGCAACGAGTAGCCCAATGCTCGAATGTAGTGATGCAGTTCCGCGAGCAACCTGCGTCAATAATTGAGATACAAAGATCGGTGCAATTGTAGTCGTAAGAACTGCAAATAGTACTTGGATAATAATCATTGACCAAGCAAGACGCGGTGCGACTCGCCATAATCCAAAAAGAAATTGGACTACACGCTTTGATGAGTTTTTTTGAAACATAAATGTCCTTTGTTTTTAATTAACTGAAACATACCCGAGATCGCTATTGGTTTGGACGTCCAAACGTATGCGCATAGAGGATCTTTAACAGATCATAGTAAATGAATTATATAGTATAATGTAGATTGATGCAAAAAATCCTTCTCTATTACAAATTCACGCCGATTAAGGACACGGAGTCTCTTAAGCTATGGCAGAAGACTTTAACTGAAAGTCTTAATCTTCGTGGAAGAATTCTCATTTCACCCCACGGTCTTAATGGAACAGTCGGTGGTGATATGGATGATTTAAAGAAATATATTAAATCTACAAAAGAATTTCCGGGTTTTAAAGACATTGTCTTTAAGTGGAGTGACGGCGGACGTGAGGAATTTCCTCGTATGAGCGTTAAAGTACGTCCTGAAATTGTTGCATTTGATGCCGCAGATGAACTTATGGTGAATGAACAAGGCGTTGTTGGAGGGGGTAAACACCTTAAGCCAAAACAAGTAAATGAGCTTGTAGAAACACGTGAAGATGTTGTCTTCTTCGACGGGCGAAATGCACACGAGGCAGCAATCGGTAAATTCAAAAATGCTATCGTTCCAGATACTCATACTTCCAGAGACTTTATCCAAGAGCTTGAAAGTGGTAAATACGATGAACTAAAAGACAAACCTATCGTTACCTACTGTACAGGAGGTATACGCTGCGAGATTCTTAGTTCACTAATGATTAATCGAGGCTTTAAAGAAGTCTACCAAATAGACGGTGGAATTGTAAAATACGGTGAAGAATTTGGAGACGATGGTTTATGGGAGGGTAGCCTAAGAGTATTCGACGATCGAATGACCGTTGACTTTAGTGACCATACGACAGTAATTGGCAAATGTTCACATTGTGACGGGCAAACAAATAATTATGAAAATTGTGCATGGGCTAACTGTAATGACCTTGTACTTATTTGCTTAAATTGTAAGCAGAATCCAAATCTTTTGTATCACAGTGAGTTGTGTCGAAAAAATGCACAACTAAGTTTTTCAAAGTAATAACGTATAAAAATAATATCAAGGGGTGAGGACCCATCGGTTCGCTGGGATTGCAAAACCGATGGGTCCAGTGAGATACTGGCGCATGCAAGCCCCCGCCTGCGGCGTTTTCTCAATCACAATGTACCCATTGCGCTCTAGCGACTTTCGAAAGATGCGACTCCCAACCCGAATGGGTATCGATTAGAACGATCATCAGCCGGAACAGTGGTGGGTACAACAACTATTATAACATCAATGTTATATAAGTACATAATTTTAAAGGTATAATAGAATTAGTAATGAATAAAGCTTTAGAAAAAAAACTGACAACTCTTCCTCGAAGCGCAGGGGTTTATTTTCATAAAGATAAAAAAGGCGAAATTATCTATGTCGGTAAAGCTGCCGTCTTAAAGAATCGTGTTCGTCAGTACTTTCAAAGTACCCGTGACATGGATGTGAAAACGAGAGCTCTTGTTGCTGAAATTGTAGATACTGATTGGATTGAAACTGAGAGTGAAATTGATGCATTATTTCTAGAAAGTGAAATGGTGAAGCGGTACATGCCTCGTTTTAACATACTTCTTCGTGATGATAAATCGCAACTTTTTGTAAGAATCGATATGAAGAGTAAATATCCTTTCGTAAGTTTCACTCGAAATCCAGCCGACGATGGCGCTGATTACTATGGACCTTATTATAATGGCTATGCAGTTAAGAAAGCTCTTCGTTATTTAAGGAAAGTATTCCCTTACTATACAAAAGTACCAAGTGGAGGTAGGCCAGATCTAGATGTTCATCTCGGGTTGTCGCCACATCCTGATGCGACAAGCGAAGACTACAAAACAAATCTTCGTAAACTGATTCGCTACATGCAGGGTGGTCGAAAAGCGCTTGCTAAAGAACTTGAAAAAGAAATGCGTCTTGCTGCTAAGCTTCATGATTTTGAAAATGCAGCTCGACTTAGGAACAATTTAAATGACCTTCGTGAACTCCAAAGAAGAATTATGTTTGGAGACCGAGAATTTTTAGATATAAGCAAAGACCGGGCTCTTAGTGATCTTGTTGACCTTTTTGGATTACCAAAAATACCTGTACGAATCGAAGGATATGATATTAGTCATATGGGCGGAACCAATGTTGTGGCGAGCATGGTCGTTTTTACTAATGGCGTAAGTGACCGTGCAAGCTACCGAAAATTTAAGACTCGTATTGAACATAACAACGACACCTATAATATGAACGAAACTCTAACAAGGCGTTTGAGTGAAAAGAATCTAAAAGCTTGGGGGACACCAAATCTTATATTAATAGATGGCGGTAAGGGCCAGCTAAATGCTGCTTTAGATGCTGCTGAAGCAAGAGGAGTATCCGTTCCTACGATAAGTATCGCTAAACGCGAAGAAGAAATAGTCATTCACAGTACTCGCTCACATATTAATATTGAACGATTACGTGAGTATATGAACAACCCAGTCGAAGGAATTTATGTCTATACGGAAGGAGAGTACTATATTGTAAACCTTCATCCAGGACAATTAAACGCATCATCCCACTCTGGAAATCTTCGTGCTTCGTCAACGAGTGTTGCGCTCTATTCTGATATAACAAAATTATTTCAAAGAATACGTGATGAATCTCATCGATTTGCCGTTAGTTACCATACTGTCTTAAAGCGATCAAAGCAAACAGCAAGTACTTTGGAAGAAATTCCAGGAATTGGTCCAAAAACAAGGTCAAAGCTTATTCGTCAATTTGGCAGCTTGAGAGCGCTAAAAACAGTTGATGAAAGTCAGATAATTTCTGCAATTGGTCCTGCCAAAGCAAAGCAAGTTATCTCTTATTTGCAAGCGTTATAACACTTATGGTATAGTTTGTTTATAGACATATAAGCATAGCTATTATTCATTATGATGTTACATAAAAATCTCAAATATAAAAATGGATTTACACTCGTAGAACTTCTTGTTGTTATAGCAGTAATAGGTATTCTTGCAGGTATCACTATCGTTTCCTACGGAAATTGGAAACAACAATCGGCCACTACTTCCCTAAAGAACGATCTTAGTAATGCGGCAACCGCGATGGAGAACTATAGAACATTCAACAACGGGTATCCATTACCTAACACTCCTGCAGGTTTACTTAGTGCAACCTTATCGACCTATACTTCAACTCCAGGGGATACAGTTACATTCACTAGTGGTGATGGTACTACTTATTGCATAGACGCTATTAATAGTGCCAGTTTTCCCTCAATGCCGTACTATATTGATACCATTACGAATACTCCTACGGCCGGCACTTGTTCGGGAAGAACAAATGTTCCTACTCCTGGAATACCAACTTCTCTAGTCGCAAATTCTAGTACAGATACAACTATCTCACTCTCCTGGATGCCATCCTCAAACGCAACTAGCTATACGGTTCAATGTTCAACTGACTCAAGCTTTATTAATAATGTTCAATCGGCAACCTCTAATACCACATCTGCAACGGTTAGTTCGCTTAATAATGAATCAACCTACTTTTGTGAGGTTAGAGCACTTGACGCTTCTGTTCAAAGCACATGGTCTGCTCAAGCAACTACAAACACGGAGGTATCTGCGCCTTCAGGATTGACAGTTGCGGGTGCTTCAACAACTTCGGTTAGTTACTCATTTAGTAGTATTCCCAACGCTGCTAGCTATAATATTCAGAAGTCATCAAATTCAGGGTTTACCTCACCAACTACTCATAATCAGACCGGTCTAACAGGATCGTTCCTTGGAATGAGCCCAAGCTCTCTATACTATTTTAGGGTGCAGTCAGTAGATAGTAGTGGTGTACCTGGCCCATATTCCTCGGTAATAACAGCAAGTACTTATACAAACTGGGGTGTCTACTCACTCATTACTGGAGTAGGAGACTGGAATGGTGATGGACATAACGATATTGTTGCCTATAACCCAACCAGCGGGGTGTTTGACCTTCATCTTGGACTTGGCACGGGTCAATTTGGCCCTGCGATACCGCTATACACTCCTGGTACGACAGTCGTAAACCTGATTGGTCCTGGTATACTTTCAGGACAAACCTCTCCGGTGCTATTTTGGACACAGTCAAGCACAGGCACGCCGGGATATTACCTACAATCGGACGGAAACACGGGGTACACAGGAAGTGCTGTCGCATCCGGAACTAATTACGCTTCATACATTTCGGTTTTTGCGGCTCCCGCTTTCTATACAGGTAAAACACCCCTATATATAGGACATACAGGATCACTATACGAAGAACAGTTAATTAGTGGGGGTACATCATCACTTCTCCTTAACTATGGTTCGGGTTGGGACACGTCATTTCCTGGTAATAACGTCTTTGGAGTCGGTGATTTTAACGGGGCTGTTTCCGGTGTTGGCGATATTGCAGGTATTAGTTCAGCAGGAGCAATGACGATATACCCCGGTACAGGAACTGGTACAACAGGTACAACATTTTCAGGTGGAACAGGATGGACGAGTAATTATGTGACAGGTGGTTGGGATTATAACGGCGACGGTCACCCTGACATTCTGCGCCTAAACACTTCTGGTGTATTACAACTATATGAAGGAAGCGGTGTAAGCTCCGGGACGGTGCCCTATTACCTAAATAGCGGAGTACCGTATACAGTTAACTAGAGAAGTTTGCTATAGTTTTAGTAATGAACAAAGATTTCTTTCAAGCTAATCGACAGCGGCTCACTGAAGCGCTTAAAGGTGGAATAATAGTTCTGTCTGCCTATAGTGCAATGCAAAGAGGGAACGATGCATCTTTTGCTTTTGAGCAGGAAGCTAACTTTTGGTGGCTAACGGGTATTGAGCAACCTGACTGGTGGGTGATCATTGATGGTATTCGCAGTAAAAGCTGGCTCGTAGCCCCATCAATAAGTACTTCTCATCAAATTTTTGATGGAAGCTTATCTTCTCACGACGCAAAAGGAATAAGTGGCATTGATACGGTTCTCTCTAATGATGATGCAATGGCACTCCTTCGTGACTTGGCTAAGATGCACAGTATTGTTTACACTGTCGGTGATCATCCGTACGCAGAACACTTTGACTTTGTTGTTAACCCTGCTCAGAAAAAACTGCATCAAACGTTAGAACGCATTTTTAATGACGTAAACGATGCTCAACTAGAAATCGCGAAGTTACGTGCTATTAAGCAGCCGGCGGAAATTGCAGCAATAAAAAAAGCGATCAAACTTACCGTTAAGTCATTTGAAGATGTGAAAATACTTCTTTCAGAACTAAAGACTGAATATGAAATAGAAGCAGAGTTTACTTACGCTTTTCGTCGAGCAGGGTCTGCGCGACATGCCTATGATCCAATAGTCGCCGATGGCAAGAATGCTTGCACGCTTCATTACGGAGAAAATAAAGACCGCTTAAAAAAGAACAGTCTTGTATTAATGGATATTGGGGCAAGAGTTGACGGGTACGCCGCTGATATAACTCGAACATATGCTTATGGTGAACCTACTGCTCGTCAAAAAGAAGTACATGCAGCTGTAGAGGAAGCTCATAAGCAGATCATAAAACTTCTTTCACCAGGCCTATCAGTTACAGAATACGACAGTAAAGCCGATTCAATAATGAAGACAGCCCTTGATAAACTCGGACTCTTAAAAACGGAGAACGATTATCGTACCTATTTCCCTCATGCTATTAGTCATGGTTTGGGGGTCGACGTCCATGATAGCTTAGGAAGGCCAACTCATTTTCTTGAAAATATGGTCCTTACGGTTGAGCCAGGTATTTATATTCCCGAAGAAGGAATAGGGGTAAGAATTGAGGATGACATACTCATTACCTCCACTGGACGTCAGAACCTCAGTGCGGCGCTCTCAACCCGTTTATGATACAATAACAGTAGTTATGAAAAGACAGTTCGGCGTGTTTATAGTTAGATGGCTGCTTAATTCTGTGGGCCTTTGGATTGCGGTACGTCTTTTTGGTACAGGATACAGCAACGTCCATGTTACTGCTGGTACGATCGAGTTTCTTTTAGCTGGTCTTATCTTCTCAATCGTAAATACTATTTTGAAGCCGATAATTACCATCCTTTCTTTGCCAGCTATCTTATTTACACTAGGGTTGTTCATCTTGGTGGTGAATGGTGTACTTGTATATATTTCTTTAAAGATCGCTCCAGACATTTCGATGTCATTCTTTAACTCAATACTTACCGGAATAGTGCTGAGTCTGGTAAACTATATAGTAAGTGCGGCACTCAACATAGGTTCAAGAAGTGCAAAGGAAGTTAACTCATGACAATCGATACAATTTTACAAATACTAACCGTAGCATCAGCCGTTTTAATGGTTGTAGCTATTCTATTGCAACAGCGTGGTGCATCCCTTGGTGCTGGATTTGGTAGCTCAGGAGAGCTATATACTACGCGCCGTGGACTAGATAAGAACTTATTCGAGGTAACTGTTGTTCTCAGCGTTATCTTTGTGCTATCTATTTTAGCCGGCCTTCTTCTACCGGGTGCTAAATAAGGCACTAAAAGGTGGCAGACTCTAACCGCGACGGCTGGTATCGGTTACCGAAAGTAAGCCTTACTTCAAAAGACTTATCACGACGAATGCGTCGTGTTGAAACAACAACTATGCGTCATGCGCATAAATTTATTGTCAAAAGATGGAGTAATGTTCGTGAAGTTCGTAGACATATTATTACTTGGATTATTACCATCAGTGTCCTTATTGCTGCGACAGGAATGCAGCTTATTTGGTTTCAACGGAGCTATACGACAACCGCACCTGCAACGGATGGAACATACGCGGAAGGGGTTCTTGGTCCGGTAAGTACACTAAATCCCATCTTCGCAAACACGAGTGCAGAGCAGTCGGCAGGTGATTTAATGTTTTCTCATTTGCTTAACTACGATACGACGGGTCATCTTACTAACGATCTTGCTACGAATATCGCAATAGACAGTTCACATACAGTATATACAGTGACGATACGTCCAGACGCTAAATGGGATGATGGAGTAAATCTTACGGCGCAAGACGTCGCCTATACAGTTAATCTTTTGCAAAACCCAGCAACACACTCTACTATCTCAGGCTGGTCAGATATTCAAGTTAAGGCACTTAATTCTACGACTGTACAGTTCACACTCCCTGCCCCCTATGCTGCATTTAAATATGCGCTGACGTTTCCAATTTTACCGCAGCACATACTTGGTAGCGTGAGCCCTGAAAATATCC
>Ga0302185_10001249_pt1 | contig 18149 bp, 21 predicted proteins | sample II_Bog_E1_1_FD_200231 | JGI IMG/M metagenome (GOLD analysis project Ga0302185, IMG submission 200231) | Peat permafrost microbial communities from Stordalen Mire near Abisko, Sweden - II_Bog_E1_2 | ecosystem: Environmental > Terrestrial > Soil > Wetlands > Peat | place: Sweden: Abisko... | reverse complement strand
AACACCCTCGCGATCGGCACTTACATGGGCGGCTGCTGTATAGCGATGGAATTAGTTGAGGAGGGTAACTAGAGAATTGTTCTTATGGAATTTATTGGGCTCGATTATCCTATAGAAATCGGCAGCTCATTTACCGATATGCTAAAGCGGTTAGACGACGAAAAAGAGTGGTTTAATTAGGTCATCGATAATACGCAGGCAGCCGGTAGGTTAATTTTTTCGAAGTGAATTATTCTGACTATGAAGAGAACCGAAAAAAGCGATAGGGGACATCGTGCCTAAGAAGATAAAGTATAAGAAGTTGACGGTGTAAAATGGTTGTCTGGTGAGACACAGACAACGGATTTGAGACACAGACAACGGATTTGCCTGCAAAAAACTCTCAACCTTCTCGTTTCTATAAACTGAAAATTCCCTAAAAAAGCATTGATTCAAATAAATTATTTTGTAAATTTACGTTAATGTTATTTTGTGCATATTTATTGTAGCTTGTGTAATTATCAAATTATGGACTCACAACACGCTTACACAGTAGAAGAAGTTTTGGAAATAGCCTTAACGCTTAAACCAGAAGACAGGAAAAAAGTGCAGGAAGAAATTCAGAAATCGTTTCTCAACGAAAAAGAAATACTGGATAAAATTGAACCCATTCATCAAAGGTATGATGCAACTTATAAGGCCCTTGCTTGATGCGCATACTAACCAAAGAAGAAATCATTTTTCTTAACAAAAACAATATTTCGAAATATGGAGGGAATTTCGCGCCACCGGATAACCTGCTACATGAAAACCCTTTAGATTATCTTGTTGAGATTGTCGATGCAAATTTGTTTGGAGAACCAATTTACAAGGAAATTTACCAAAAAGCGGGTGTATATCTTTTTAACATCATATCCAATCACATTTTTACTGATGGCAATAAACGCACCGGACTTGATGCGTGTTTACTTTTCCTTGATTATAACGGTTATAAACTTGGCGAAATAGTAAGCAACGAAATCCTGACGGATTTTATACTTTCTGTAGCGTCTGGAGAGCAGTCACTGGAAGCAGTTCAAAACTGGATTAAAGTTAACTCCATTAATAAGTAATTTAATGATTTTTTTGTGAGCCATTGACAACCATTTTAAAAAAATCTCCGATGTTTATTTGTAATAAGCATCCCAAAGTTTATTTCTGAATTTATTAGTGGGATCCAACTGTTTTTTAAGTGCAAAATATTTGGTCGAATTAGGGTAAGCTTTAGTAAATTGCTCGGGTGTCGCATGTATTTGATATGGCAAATAGTAAGTCCCTTTGTTTGCTATCACGGCATCAATCAATTCCCTCGTCCAGTTTTTTACTTTTTCTTTATCAGTTTCTTTTGTTCCTTGTTTGTAGTAAATAACAAAAGAAAACACTTCGGTTCGTGCCCAGGCCAGTAGTGTTCCGGGATCGGGCCTTGCATTGCGAATGGAAATGTTGATTACATTAACCTTGTTTTCCCTTAAAATCCTTCCCATTGCGGGATAAAAATTATCGAAATTATCAACTGGCACAAAGTATTCTTCCAGCACATAAGTCGATTTTTTTCTTGATTTAGGTTCCAGTTCTTCCACATTTGATCCGGCTTCGTAATTTCGCCACTCCACCGGATTTTTGCTGTACAAAATCGGGTCGATGATATGCCGCCGAATCCATTTCCCCGCAGGGGATTCAGAAACAACGGAATAAGCAAACTTATTAAAACCATAATTTGGTTTAACAGCGTTAATCCGTTCAGGATTTGTAACCGTCTTTTGGGTAATCCTGTAAGGCACTGACCGTATTTCATTGTACCGGTTTGGATATATATCAGCACTTTGAAAAATTACAGTTGAGTCGTTGCGGATGTGATCAGCAAAATACTTTTTGTATTCATTGGCTTTCATCAAAGTGTCTGTCCTCTCAACTTTGCAATTATTGGTTAAATAAAGAGTCGCCTCGGTAATAACGCCTAAGCCGCCATATCCACCAATTGCGCCATAAAAAATCTCACCGTTTCTATCGCGGCTGGCTACCACCAGGTCACCATTTGCCAATACAATTTTAATCTCTTTAACGGACAGAATTATAGGCCCTGGCCAATATACCGGCCATGACAATTTACACTTAATGCACCGCCGACTGTAAAATTAGAATAAGATTGCATGATCTTGATTGAAAGGTCGGCTGTATCAATAAACCTCAATAGTTTTCGCCACGTAATTCCTGTTTGAACGGTTATCTCTTTATCTTTTTTTGAAAAATGAAGTACCTTATCGAATGTCCGCATGTCAATTTGCAACGCATTTTCAGTAGCAGTTTGTCCGCCCATGCTATATCTGCCACCGCCGATTGAAATGGGGCCCGGGTTTAATTTGACCGCATTTACAATTTCTTCTGTAGTAAAGGGATGTAATATTGCATTTACCTTTATCGGATTAAGTTGCGTAATATCATTAACAATTTTTGAAGTGTCCTGTGCGGATAATCTGCACGTCAATAATAAAAATGCAGCAAAGCAAAAAAGCTTTAAACGGAATATAAATTTCATTGGGATTTTTAACGTTTAGTAAACTTCTTTGTCTAATTGAATTAGATGTCTTTAATAATTCTTATCAAATAACAATTTATATGTTTTTATTTTTTCCAAACCACCCAGTTACCTGTATTCGGTTTAGGTTTTGTTTGACGGAACCTGAGTAACAAAGCCGCCTCCCTGTCGCCCAGGGCGGCTGCTTTGGCCCAATCTGCTTTGGCTGCAATTTTATTATTTAAACTGAAGTACACCCTTCCCCTCGCTGTAAAGGCGCCCGCATTTGATGGGTTTAATTCAATAGCCTTTGCAAAATCATCCAGCGCGCGTGTATTATTCTTTGTTGCGGCATAGGCATAACCGCGCATAAAATAGGCAAAAGGTAAATTAAAGCTGCCGACAATAGCTTTATCAAGGTCAGGAATCGCAGCTTTTACATTATTTATTTCCATGTATATGGCGGCCCGATAAAAATAGGCGCTGCTATATGCTGTATCTATCGAAATTGCCTTATTAAGATCGGCCATTGCATCGGTGTTTTTATGCAATTGAAGTCTTGCGACGGCCCGGTTCAAATACGCTGATGCAGATTGCGGCATAAAAATAATTGCACGGCTTAGATCATCAATTGCCCCCATAAAATCATTCATTGATAACTTTGTCACCCCCCTGTCGTGATACGCTTCGGCAAAGTCATTTTTTAGAGTGGTTGCTTTTGTAAAATCTTTTATGGCGCTGTCGTTATCATCCAGTTTTAATTCCACTTGCGCCCGGTTATAATAAGCGGCGGCATCCTCCGGATTTAATATTATTGCTTTTGTAAGGTCGTTGCCTGCGGTCCCGTAATTTCCAAGTTTATTATTTGTTTCGCCCCTTAGCTCATAGGCCTCTTCATATTTGGGGTTTATAGTTATGGCCTGGTTAAAATCAGTTAGCGCATCGCTATAATTATTAAAGTCGCATTTTTGCAGCCCTCTGTACATATAAGCTGCCGCTAAATCAGGGTTTAATGCTATCGCCTTTCCAAAATCATCAATCGCGCCATAACTATCTTTAAGTTTGCCTTTGGCAATGCCGCGGTCAAGATATGCTTCCGGTATTTTGGCATCCATTTCAATTGCTTTATTAAGGTCTTCCAGGCCCCCCTTATAATCTGTAAGCGCATTTTTTGAGTTGCCCCTGTTAACATAAGCGGTGGCATCTGTGGGGTCTAACTCAATTATTTTGTTGAAATCTTGTATGGCGGCATTAAAATCTCCCATTCCATTTTTCGAATTCCCCCTGTTTGTATAGGCCTTTGTGTTTTTTGGGTTAATCGCGATGGCGTGGTCACAGTCGGCAACGCACCCCTTAAAATCATGTAAGGCGAGTTTTGCATAGCCCCGGTTTGAATAAGCCAAATCAGCATTAGGGTTTATCGCGATTTCTTTTGTAAAAACATCAATAGCCCCTGAGTAATCACCTTGCTGGGCCTTTATGATACCTTTATAATTGTACGCTTCGGCATTGTTTGGGTTAAGCTCAATTTCTTTGGTAAAGTATTCAATCGCCCCGTTGTAGTCTTTATTGCCGAACAATTCAACACCTTTGGTAAAATAAGGGTCATTGCTTTGTGCAGATGAAATAAGGGGAATCAGGAATATGATTAAAAAAAGAAACGTGTTCATGAGAATTGCGGGTAAGGTCAATAATACCCAAATATAAAATTCTTTCCAGTAAAACAATTCAAGGGTCCGACAATTCGGAATTAAATATTAATACATCAGATATTGAATTTTAAAATTATATTTATATTCGGACAATAGATATATGAAAACCTTACACCTTAATCAAATTAAAATAACGCTCATTTTGGGGCTTTTTTTAGTATTTCAATCCTGCGTAGTTACACCCGGTTCATGGAAGAATGAAAAGATCAGTTCGGGCAAGCGCGAAGACTTTCATCAGCTGAATACAGAGGCATTTAAATATCTCAAAGCCAATGATCTGAAAGGCTTAAAGTCGCTTTTATCTAAAGACCTGATTGATAAAAATAACGAAAGGCAGGTTGAGTTGATCAGCAACCGTCTAAACGACAATGTTTATAATCTCCTGGATGAATATTATGTAGTGCACAAATACAAGGATACAGATACAGTTCGAATTAAAAATGGTAGTATAAACCGTTATAGCCTGGTGTACCCCTATGAAGCGACAGAAATGTATTTAGCCTATTTTATACCTGCAAAAACAAACAATAAATACTTGATAAGCCTGGTTTACGGTAAATTAAATTACGGCTGGAAAATAGTTAAATTAGACCTTGAGCCCTATGCAATAAACGGAAAAACCGGACCTGAATTATTTAACTTAGCAAAAGATCAGAATGATCATAAACAAATACAGGCTGCGTTAAATAATGTTACCTTAGCGATGACCTGTTTCAAGCCCGGCGCCTACTGGCAATACCCCGACCAGGTTGATGCCAGTGATTTTTACGTTAGGGTAAACCAGGCAGTTAATGAAAAATACCATTATCCGCTGGTACTTAAACAGGTATCAAGCGGGCCAATGATATTGCGCGTTTACAATAAAGACCTGGACGATGGCACCTATCCGATGGTTTATTATATGACGCACTTCGACCTGAAAGATACGGATGCGGTAAAAAAAGAAAATTTGCAGGTTAGGAAAGTTATCGGCAAGCTCATGCCCGGCCTGGAAAGAAACAACAAATATATTTTATATTCTGCATTTAACAGAAAGCCGGATGGGTACACAACAGTCGAGCATTTTGATATGATGGATAAAATGCATTGATCTTTAAGATTTACGAAGTTTCAAAAACTTCGTAAATCTTCTACTCCTAAAACATAATTTTCAAATCTTCAAATCAACACATTTTCAAATCCTTTTACCAAACCTTCACCCTTACACTATCAGCCCGGTACATTTTATCCCCCGGCTTTACATTAAATGCTTTATAAAAAGCAGGTGTATTCGATAAGGGGCCATTAACACGGTACATTTCCGGCGAGTGCGGGTCAACATTTATCCGCATGCGCATGGTTTCGTCGCGTGTTTTTAGCCGCCATACCTGGGCAAAGGATAAGAAAAAGCGCTGATCGGGCGTAAGGCCATCAATTTTTGTATCGCTTTTACCTTCGGACGTATTTTTAAAAGCCTGGTAGGCAATTGAAACTCCACCTATATCTGCAAGGTTTTCTCCCTGTGTAAGGCTCCCGTTAACATGTACATTGTTTAAAACGATGAACTTATTATATTGATCGATCATTATTTGCACGCGTTTTTTAAATTTATCCGCGTCAGCCGGTGTCCACCAGTCTTTTAAATTTCCATCCTTATCATATTGCCGGCCCTGGTCATCGAAGCCATGTGTCATTTCATGCCCTATTACCGCACCGATAGCGCCATAGTTGATCGCGTCGTCTGCATTTTTATCAAAAAACGGGAATTGTAAAATACCGGCTGGAAAAACAATTTCGTTAAAAGTTGGATTGTAATAGGCATTTACCGTTGGTGGCGTCATTCCCCACTCTGTACGGTCAACCGGTTTATCCACTTTTTTAATCATTTCATTATAGTTATGCTTTGCAACAGACTGCTGATTTTTATAATAAGCATCCTTGCTGATCTCAACATCATCATAATTTTTCCATTTATCGGGATAGCCTATTTTTTTAGTAAAAGCAGCCAATTTTTCGAGTGCCCGCTTTTTTGTCTCCGGGCTCATCCAATCCAGTTTTTCGATACGCTGCCTGTAAACATCCTGGAGATTGTTTACTAAATCGAGCATCCGCTGTTTAGCATCTGGTGTAAAGTATTTTTCTACATATAGTTGTCCCAAAAGTTCTCCGAGGCCACCATCCACATCGTAAACCATTAACTTCCAACGCTCTTTTTGTTGTTTTTGACCGTTCAGCACTTTTCCGTAAAAATCAAAATGGGCATCCCTGAAACTTTTACTCAGGGATGTTGCTGCGTCATTGAGCGCTCCAAAAAGCGCCTTGTCTTTCCAGATTTCGATTGGCCGTGTTTTTAAAAGACTGTCGAGCGCTTTATAATACAATGGCTGGCCAACAAGGATAGTGTCTGTTTTCAACCCCATACGCTTAAACACGCCGGAGAGATCAATATCAGGCACCTGTTTCTGAAAATCAGTGACTGCAAATTTATTGTAGTTTTTTACGGGGTCGCGCAGTTCAACTGGTGATAGGTGTGATTGCGCTATTTCTGTTTCCAGCTCCAAAATGTTATTTGCCTTTTTAGTTGCAGTGGCAGTATCTGTACCGGTGAGAGCAAAAAGTTTGGCGATGTATTTAACATATTCAACCCGTATTTTTTTTGAAGCCGAATCCGTTTTGAAGTAATAATCCTTGTCGGGAAGTGTAATGCCAGTTTGGTCAAAATGGGATATGTTTTTTGAACTTATCCTGTCATCGGGCGATACGTAAAAGCCCAATAAAAAACCTTCACCATCTTTAAAGCCATCAGCAGCCAGTTTGATCAGTTCCTTATAGTCCTTTACGGCGTTTATTTTTGCCAGCAATGGTTTAACAGGCCCGTAACTCAGCTTCTCAATGGCTATTGTATCCATACCGCTTTTAAATAAATCACCTACTTTTTGTTCGTTACTGCCTGCATCATTATCCTTAGAAGATATGTCATCTAAAATTTCATGAAGGTTCTTTATATTATCATTGTCCAACGTAACAAATGACCCCCATTCGCTCTCGGATGCAGGGATTTGAGTTTTTTTAATCCATGTGCCATTTGCGTAGGAAAAAAAGTCATCACCAGGACTAACAGTGGTGTCCATTCCACTTTTGTCGAAAAAAACAGTGCGTTCTTCTTGGTGGCGGTTACATGCTGTCACCAAAAATAAGGGGGCGGCAAAAAGTATCCATTTTAACGGTTTCATATTTTGAAGGGGTTTGATTAGCTAATTTAGGTATGTTATATACAATAAAATGCAAAATACATGCTTTTATGTTTAATCGTATACTCGGACAAAATAAAATGTTGATAATAAGGCCTGTGTTAACAAAAAAATCATACTATATTTACGTTAATACGCTCGTTTATCGCTTATTTTCGTAGACCCTTAAAAAGGTCAGTTAAAATTAACCTAAAAAGAATTTTATGACCTGGAGAAAATTTAGCGGCGAAATCATTCAATCGCCAATTTTAGAAGAGGTTGAAAAAGCCATCGAAAGGGAAGTCGCGCTCGGCAACAAACTCAAAGTATGTATCGGTACAGATTCGCAAGTAAAAGGGACTGTAACTGATTTTGCTACGGTTATTGTTTTTTTACGCGAACAAAGGGGCGGATTTATGTTCATTCACCAGGAACGTACCTCGCAGAAAATGAGCATTAAAGAAAGAATGCTTACCGAGGTGCAAAAATCCATTGATATAGCCTACAAGCTTTGCGACCTGCTTGACCTTTACAATGTTGACCTGGAAGTACATGCCGACATTAACACCAACCCAATGTTTAAATCAAACCAGGCATTGCACGAAGCCATGGGTTATATTTTAAGCATGGGCTTTGTTTTTAAGGCTAAGCCCGAAGCTTTTGCAAGCTCTTATTGTGCTAATAAAATAGTGCAGTAAAACAATTGATTTTGAAAACGATGTTTTTTAACTTGCGAAAATCATCGGATGAAAAAGTCAATCCCTTTCTTGTTAATCCTTTTAACCCCACTTTTCAGTCGGGGACAACCATCCTCCCCCTCAAACCTGCCCAAAACAGGGGATACGGCCCCATCTTTTAATTTTTATATCAGTAAAAACCGAAGGGCTAACCTTAGTGATTATAAAGGAAAGATTGTAATGATTGGTTTTTTTGCGACCTGGTGTGGTCCCTGCCGGTCTGAAATGAACCGGGTTCAGGATGAGATATGGCAGAAATATAAAGATAACCCGAAGTTCGCACTCTTTTTTTTCGGATACGATCAGGGATGGGACTTAATACAGCCTTTTAAAGATAAAATCGGATATACTTTTTTACTACTGCCTGATGAGGGCCGAAGAATATTTACACGTTTTGCCACGGATACTATCCCGAGGACTTTTTTGCTGGATGAAGCCCAGAAGATTATTTTCAAATCCACCGGCTACGACGAAAATTCACTAAAAAGTGTGCAGAAAATACTTGACCAAAAATTAAACTGAGCAAATAAATGGAACAGGTTACCATCAGGACGGCCACACTGGCCGATTTAGACATGCTACTTGATTTTGAAAAAAACATAATTGCTACAGAACGTCCGTTTGATCTTACATTAAAAGAAGGGGATATTCATTATTATGATATTGCATGGATGATTGGGGTGCCGCATGTTGACGTTGTGGTAGCAGAATCAGGGCAGCAAATAATAGCCAGCGGCTATGCGCGAATTGAAGAATCAAAAATATATTTAAAACATCAAAGGCACGCTTTCCTCGGTTTTATGTTTGTAAAACCTTCGTACCGGGGAAAAGGTATAAATAAAAAAATCATTGATTTTCTGGCGCAATGGGCCCTGTCGCAAAATGTAAGTGAGCTGCGGCTTGAGGTTTATAATGATAACTTACCTGCTGTTAAGGCGTATGAAAAACAAGGATTTTCCAAACTTTTAGTGCAAATGAGGATGGAAGTTAAATAAAACTATCCTTTAGTTTATTTCGTTTATTGAATCGTGAAAACATATTTATTAAGAACTGAACAAGCTATACCAATTAGTTTAAACGAGGCATGGGATTTCTTCTCTTCTCCTTCTAATCTTGAAAAGATTACACCCAAAGAAATGGATTTTATAGTGACATCCCGGTATAACGGCAATACGAAAATGTATCCGGGAATGATTATCACCTATAAGGTATCTCCCATATTTGGTATAAAAATGGATTGGATGACGGAAATTACCCATGTAAAGGATATGGAATATTTTGTGGACGAACAGCGATTTGGTCCATACGCATTATGGCACCACCAGCATCATTTCAAGGAGATTGAAGGAGGTGTTTTAATGTCCGACATTTTGAATTACGCTATTCCTTTCGGGATAATCGGCAGGTTTAGCAACGCGGTTTTAGTAAACAAACAAGTAAGAAAAATATTTGATTACAGGGAAAATGCCATTTTTGAATTGTTTGGTAAATTGTGAATTGCGGGTCTTGGGTTGAAAGTTGCAAATTGTGGGTTTAAAAAAATAATTTGTAAATTCATCCTATTGTTACGCTACCAACAGAATGAAATATTATTTACTATATCATACCCTGGATTTGAAGATAATTGGCGCTTACCCGCAAATACAAACATTTATTAAAGGGTATGACAAAAACCGGCTTGAGTCATGTACCAAAATCGGAAGATACTACAGCAATGAAGTCCCGGATAAGCAACTGGATTTCGATGGATTGCTGCTGGCCAAAAAGCAAAATTGACGGATTACACAATAGCAGCCTATTTGATTGAACTCTTCGGTTTACTTGTAATCCAGCGATTGTGTGATTTTTTAACCGGATTGCGCATGCCTGACCATATTACTTATGAAGTAAAAATTTACGAAAAAAATTCATCTTTGGTATTTGCTAAATATAAGTGGATTCATTACACCAGGACATACCCGGAGATGATCCGGATTATAAAAAGTTACCCATCAGGTCGTTCGAAGATTATCAAGTGGTTCAGGACAACGTAAAGTATTCAATTAAGTCAAATCCTCTTTTTTTGAAGAAAGAAATAGCAGGCAGGTTTGATGTTTTACGGGTAGGAGTTGATAAATATCATACCTATGTAACTGAAACGGTAAAAAAGCAAATGGAAGATATTGGGTTTACCGGTATTGAATACATACCTGCCGACGATTTGATTGTAGGTTGATGCGTAGCCTTGCTGGCAACTTCCTACCTGTAATCTATCCTGTAAATCAATGATCCGGAAGCTGTTAGGCCATCGCCGGTATTTCTGCCGGTAATAAAGTGGCCACCGTTTAGAAACATCGAAAAATGCTTGTTAAAAGTATGCCCATAGCTCAAAGCCGCCTGGTTAAACGCGAAGTTCTTGTTGTTCTCCGGGTTTAAGATATTAAACTGATTATTGTTACTGGTTGAATAAAAACCGCTTACAGCAATTGAAATTTGTTCTTTAAATTTTTTGTCAAGCGTTAAGCCAAACGTGGCATTGTACCGGTCTTGTAAAGGGCCGGCGGTGCCATAATATTGTCTCACGGCATCTTCTAATATGTAATAGCAATTTTTCCCCCAAAGATGCCCGCTACCCGCAAATGATAACTTCAACTCGGCTCCGGTTTCCTTATAACCTAAGTTCGGATTTGTATATAATGGTGATATGATGGTGCCCTGTAAGCTAAAATAATATTTAAAGTCTATATTGGCCAGGTAATAGCGAATACCGGTTTCCAGATCGCCAGCCCCCTGATTGGTACTTGAATAATCGGTTTGTTTATAGGAATTTACCAGGTAAGGCAATGAAGCGACTAAAGTAAAGCGCCTGGATATACCATACTCTGCATACAATGAATAACTTATCGATGTGAACTGGCCACTTTTCGGGAAGGCTTCCTTATGGCCGACTGAATCCCATTTGGAATTTGCAAAAAAGTAACTTACCGACGGTGAAATGATAAGACGCCCGGGACGTAACGGAAATCCACCCGCATAAACACTTTCGGAAAACGCAATAAATAATAATACTGATATTGCAATAATTTTTGAAAAGGTTTTGATAAAGATCATATCGTATGCAAATTTTAAAATAATCCAAAAGTATCGTTCATCCACCGGGACTCGTATTGTTTGTATTTTACACTTACTTCGTGGGCAAGGTCCTTAAATACCATTATCTTCTTTTTCGAAGGGATATTGTTATAAACTGCAAACGCATTATTGGGTGGTACATAGGGGTCGAGCAACCCTATACCCATAAGTACAGGGCAACTTATTGTGGTCGCAAAATTCTTTGTATCATAATATTGCAAATTATTTAAGACCTTATTAAAAGTAAGTCCGGGTTTTATTTTAACATATCTTTTCATGTCGTTAATTGGCCATTCCGCTGCGCCGTTTAGATTGTAAATATCGCTCATTATGGGGTTTTGGGCAGAGCATAACGTGACCCTTTTATCCAGGCCGGCTGTTGCAATACATAAATAACCACCCATACTCCCTCCGGATATCAATATATTATCATGCCTTAATTCGGGCCGTGAATAAATAAAATCGATACAACGTATGCAATCCATAATTACGCCGCGCATAACATATTTATTTTTGTCATCCAAATGATATAAAATAAAGTCATCCCGCCTGATGTTGATATCATCGCGGCTTAATCCTTGTCCGCGTGTATCAATGGTAAAAAGTGCCAGGTCGTCATCTTCCCCTATTATGGGCGATACAGTCACCTGGTAACCTGGCAAGCCAAGTAAAACGGGAAATTTTTTATTTTTAGACTGATGGTCAGGAATAGTTAACCAGCCCCTGATGATGATGTTATCCAAAGATTTCATTTCTACCAGGTAAACTTTCCTGTTATCTTTTTCCAAATCTTTCTTTTCGGTCATTTTATAATCCGGGCTTACCTTTGCCAGGTCATCTTTTGCTTTTTGCCAAAACGCGTCAAAATCGGCGGGTCTTGGGTGAGACGACCTGATTTCATCTGGCCTGATACCAAACGCCCGTCTTGTAGTGTCATCATAATCGTTGACATTGATCATGAAATTGATTTTATAGAAACCTGAGTTTAATTTGGGAATGTTAAAATTGTAACTATCAGAACCTTGTGGGCCAATTTTTATTTGGATAGAGTCTGTTAAAAGTTTTTTATTGTTTTCATCCGTAACAATATAGGATAACCTTCCCCTTTCGGGTTTTTTGTAAGTGCTTTTTACTTCAAATGTGTAGGACGCAGCATTGCCAAAAATTGCATCGCCGCTATGCGCGGTTAATTCGGTAGTGACCTCTCCGGATTCATCACCACTATCTGCTTTGTCCTTGTCCTGAGCTGAAACTTTGCCATAATTAATCAGCAGGAACAGACCGGAAGCAATGAATATCAATTTTTTAAAAGTTTTCACCATAATCAATCAATTTGGTTTAAGTTCCAATTTTAACAGACTCATTTTCTGGGTTGCGTTTTGGATTCTTAATCAGGAAGTCAGATTTACGAATATAATGATTCAAAGGTTCTTCAATGCATTTAAATAGCAAAATTGATATTCCGTTTAATACGATAAAAGTATATAGAAGGTTTAAACTATCATATTCAAATGGAGAATGCCAGTCTACGCCCCATTTATCATATTGTAAAAATGTGTAATCATTTAAACGGTTGAAACTTCCGTATATCAGCGTATGCATCCATCCCAAATGAATAAGATAAAAAATATAAGAACTCTTACCCAGCAATTCAACAAATGGGTTGGCCAGTATTTTTTTAAGTATCGTAAATTCTGTAAGCAGGCCGTAAAAGAAAAGCGCTACAGCTATACATAAAAAGTAGTTATTGGTAATAATGCCAACAGGGCTTTCCACACCGGCGTTCCATGGTTTGGTGATGGGCTGAAGCGCCATAACGAACACACAAACAAATATGAGCACAAAACCTGTGTAAGTAAAGTTAATTTTTTTGGTCCGCGTAAAACCATTTTTAAGAACATGCCTTGCGAGTTGCACCCCGACAAAAAATTCAAAACAACGTCCAAAAAATGTAAAAAGCAATACAAATGTAAAGTTACCAAAGAAACCATGCCAGTTCACATTTCTGAATATCAATACCATAAAAATTGCGAACAGCGTGATAACTACTGGCTGTATGTAAAACTTATTATATTTTTTTGCAATGAGAAAGATGATCGGCGCCGAAAAGTAAAAACATTCTTCAACTGTAAGCGACCATCCCTGGGCTATGCCGGTATCCCAGTACTGGTAAAAAAAACCTCGAAGAAATGTGATATTTAAAAACATAAGGGCTATCGGGCTGGCTGTTCCTTTTGTTATACTTTGATCTTTTGTAAAAAAGAAATAAGTAAACGCGGCAATCGTCAGTAAAAAGTACATTGGGTAAATACGGGCCACCCTGTTTTTTAGATATTGCTTAAACCAGTCTTTTGTTAAATGAAAATGATTATAATATCGAAATGTTATTAAAAAACCAGAAAGGACGAAGAAAATACTTACCCCAATATGAAATTCACCTAAGAACCGTTGAACGATGTGGGGAAATTTATCATCAAACACATAACAAAAATGCGAGATAAATACAAAATAGGCCGCCATAGCACGCACTCCTGTAAGTGCCGGAATATAGTTTTGTAAAGATTTTTGAGACAATGCAGCTATGAATTAAACCCCTAAGATAAATTTTTTCTTCTATCTATATGCAAGAAATAAGCCTGAATATTGTTTGAACCAACATTAATATTATTTCCGTTTATAAAATATCCCAAGCATATATTTTAATCAGGAAATTTTGTAAAATCCTTTAACCCCGGTTCAGAAAATATGCCGAGCCCTGCACAACTCCGCGTTCAATAATCTTCTGGTCAATATAAAATTGGATTTCTGATTTTTTCAGGCCCCAGTTCGGAGCAATTAGGAGGTCAAGGTCACTAAGACCGAACAGTCGCTGTATTACCAGGTCAGGTCGGACAAGCGGTAAAAACTCGCATAAAAAATCGGCGTATTCCTCCAGACTAAAAACTTTGAATGGCTGACGTTTATATTTTACCCCCATAACTGAGCCTTCAACGATATGCAGGTGATGGAATTTTACAAACTTTATTTGCGGAAAACGATTGATTTCAGCAGCGTAACGCAGCATCATTTCCTTAGTTTCCCAGGGGAACCCAAAAACGGTATGCACGCAGATATCAAGTTTGCTGTTTTCCAGCAATTTTAAAGTGCTGATGAAATCATCATGGCTGCAGCCTCTGTTTATCTGCGCAAGCGTTTCATTATAGATCGATTCCATACCCATTTCAAGGTCAACATCAAACCTATCGGTGTAGCTTTCCAGCAGGGTTATTTTTTCGGCATTGATGCAATCGGGACGGGTACCTACCGAAAGGCCCACAATGTCTTCAGTATGATAGCTTAAAGCCTCATCATACAGCATTTTAAGATAATGGACAGGAGCATAAGTATTCGTATTCGGCTGAAAATATATAATAAATTTGTCGGCCTTATTCCCTTTGCGCGCACGCTCAACACCTTGTATTACCTGCTCACGCACGGATGGATTGTTGCGTGAAACCGACGGGGTAAATGAGTCAACATTGCAATAGGTGCAGCCGCCATAACCTTTGGACCCATCGCGATTGGGGCATGTAAAACCCCCATCGACAATTACTTTAAAAACACGCTGCCCTTTATATTTTTCGCGCAGCCAGGCCCCGTAATTGTTATATCCTTTATAACCCTGCTTTACTGCTTCTTCTGTAATCATGTTTTTTTAGATTTCACCGATTTGGGGATGATTTCACCGATTTGTTGCAAAGATACGAAATATTGACTATACGTTTTTTTAAGTCCTTGAGGGGAATTTACCTGTAGGAGACATCGCTTATGGTTTCCCGGATTTTAATAATGCAAAATTTGTGCGTGGAATAGATAAGAATTTTTAGATTAGTCGCCTTTACATTGACATAAAAACGCGAACAATAAAAACTTGATTAAACAAACTTATTCTTAATAATGTATTGGTACGAAGATGAGGTTAAACGCCTCGAAAGTGACAGGGTTAAAATAGGATATGAGCCTGAAACAATTTTTTACGGCAGTTCATCAATTCGCTTATGGACAACTCTTTATGAAGATTTTAAAGACATCAGGCCAATTAACCTTGGTTTTGGGGGTTCTACACTCGCGGCATGCGTTTGGTTTTTTGAAAGGATAATGATGCCCTACAATCCAAAAAGGTTTGTTTTTTACGCGGGTGACAATGATTTGGGCGATGGCAGAAACCCGGAGGAAGTGTTTCTTTTTTTTCAACAACTCGTTCTAAAAATTGACCAGCGCTTTGGCGACCTCCCTTGTTACTTTATATCGTTAAAGCCAAGCCTTAGCCGTTGGAATATGGTGGACCAGTTTTTATACGCCAATAATTTAATTGAAAGCGAAATTGTTAAATATGACAATAACTGGCATTTTATAAATGTTTTTAAGAGTATGGTTGATGTTAACGGTCGCCCAAGGAGTGAATATTTTGTTAAAGACGGTTTGCATTTAAGCGGAAAAGGGTACCAGTTATGGAAAGAAATAATAAATAAAAGTATTTCAGTTTATCGTTAACCATTTGTTTATTTTTAGGTAACATAAAGTATAGATATTTCAAGGCCGTAAGGTAGGGTATAAATGAATAGGGAATATCACAAGTGGTTTAGCACGAGGTTGCAGCGCCAAATGGAACTTTTAATTTTCGGGCATACCGGTACAGCTGTGCTTTTTTTCCCTACGAGAATGGCAAGGTTTTACGATTATGAAAACTGGCGTATTGTGGATGCACTTAAAGACCGTATTTATAATGGGGAATTGCAGCTTTTTTGTGTTGACAGCATCGACGCTGAAAGTTTTTATAATAAAAATGTGCACCCTGCAGTTCGTATTGCAAGGCAAATACAATATGAGCAGTATATCGTACATGAAGTAATACCTTTAATGCATAAAAAGAATGGTGGAAACTATTTTGAAGTAGCCGGATGCAGCATGGGAGCCTATCATGCAATAAATCTTGCCCTTAAAAATCCCTGGCTTTTTAACAAAGCGGTTTGCATGAGCGGAAGGTACGACCTTACCGTGCAAATACAGGATTTTAATGATCTATTTGGTGGTTACCGTAATGAGAATATTTATTTTAATATGCCTATGCAATATATGGCAAACATGCACGATCCTCATATTTTGAAGCCGATACGCAATATGGAGATTATTTTTGCCATTGGTGAAACGGATCCGTTTTTACAAAATAACCGGGAATTTAGCCAGCTCCTTTGGAAAAGGGCGATCCCCAACCAGTTATACATATGGGAAAACTACGCTCACCGCCCGCGTGCATGGCGGCAAATGGTGCAGGTGTATTTGTAGTGGTAAACAACATCTGAAATGCGGAATCGCAATGTAAGGTTTTACAACTTGATCAACATTCACCGTTATCTGTTTAAACAACTCATTAAATACGTCTTGTTTGCTTTTACCAAAATGTTCAGCCACTTGTCTCGATATAGCATTCAGTGTTCCGATTTTAAGAGGATCATGATTTAATATAGCTAAATGATGCTCACCTCCTTTGTTGGTGGTAACTTTAATATGACTGCCTTTTTGGGAAGCAATTTCATAACCATAAATTTTAAGTAGTTTTATAAACTGACTTGCAGACAAGCCACAGGGACTTCTCATAAAGCCATTATCTCGTCTTTTACGAAATGCAGATGAGCGAAAGATGGGGCACCAGTCATGTTTTCATAATAACATTCTATACCACTTTTTATGCTTTGTTTAAGTTCTTCCATGGTTTCGCCTTCCGCAAATATCCCGGCGCCAACACTCTCAGCATAATAGCCTCCTTCTTCTGCTTCACGTACCAAAAATGTAAGTTCTGTCATTCCCAAATTTAAAAAAAATATAATTATCATCATATGCTTTAATCATTTTAAAATTGAAAACATACTATTACAGGTGTAATAAGATAAGGGCCTTTCATTACTGTCACAAATCCCCCCTTTAATTGGCTTTTTATCCCCATGCGGTTTATTTGTTAGTCTACTATCTTTAAAAACAAAAATCAATTATGGAAACATTAAATAATACAATTGAAGTGGGCAAACCTGGTATAGCTATAACTAACAAACAGCAGATAACACCATTTTTATGGCTTAATGGCAATGTTGAAGACGCTGTAAACTTTTATACTTCCATATTTGAAAATTCAGCCGTTGTAAACATCAACGCGCTCCCGGATGGTGTGCCCGGAAGGAAAGGCAAAGTAATATCAGCTACTTTTCGGCTTAACGGATTGGAATTTATGGCTCTCGATGGCGGTCCGCTGTACAGTTTTACCCCTGCAATATCCTTCTTCGTACATTGCGAAACACAGCAGGAAGTTGACCATTTTTGGGAAAAACTATCGTCGGGCGGTGAAACCGTGCAATGCGGATGGCTTAAGGATAAATTTGGGATATCCTGGCAAATTGTACCCAATATTTTAGGTAAACTATTGGGCGACCCTAACCCTGTAAAATCCGGCAACGTGATGAAGGCTATGATAAAAATGATTAAGCTTGACATTGAGGATTTAAAAAAGGCGTATGAAGAAGCGTAATTTATTAAAAATACTGAACACCCATGCTGTTATAGGCGTATATTGTTAATGCTTTAAAGTGATTTTGAAGTTGCTCGATCGCTGGTTGAGTAAATATTTCAAGCTTCAGTTGCACGTAAACTGTATTCAAATTCTTTTAACATTGTTTAACGGCCTTTTGATGGTTCGTATGTCTTGAGCATATCCCGCATTATCTGCGCATATTATAAAAAAGACAAAAAATGAGTTAAAGTGATGACGATCATTTTTATAGATTTTATCAGGTATTATTTTAGCCCCAATCAATTA
>Ga0302185_10001246_pt1 | contig 18177 bp, 19 predicted proteins | sample II_Bog_E1_1_FD_200231 | JGI IMG/M metagenome (GOLD analysis project Ga0302185, IMG submission 200231) | Peat permafrost microbial communities from Stordalen Mire near Abisko, Sweden - II_Bog_E1_2 | ecosystem: Environmental > Terrestrial > Soil > Wetlands > Peat | place: Sweden: Abisko... | reverse complement strand
GCTGGAAGACTAAACCACCCGCTGAGTAGTCGTAACCCGTGGGATGTGCCCCATAAAGCTGCGCTTTATGGGATAGTTTTCATGTTGATTGAAATGATATGGAGTATGAAGACAGATGCATGAACGCTGGAAAACCAAACCTCCCGAAAGCAAACCCTGGGCATGAAAAAAGCTAAAACCGCCCCTCCGGTTGTGGAGGATTCATCCGATATTCTTTTAGCTCCCGCCCGCAAAAGCTATGGACGGGTTTTTATTCTTTTGGGAATTTTAGCGGCGGTGTCGCTGGTGATGTTTTTTCTTCGGGATAAAAGCCAGCCCGCTCCGAACAGCCCCGAAACGACGGCACAGGACGAGGATTCACCCGACGCGATTATTGAAAAGTTTCATCTGGTATCCTCGTTTAAGGGCGTTAAGCGCTGGGAGCTTTATTCGGATATCGCCAGGCTCTATCAAACCCAAAAACTGGCCTATTCAGATAACATTTACGCCCAATATTACAAAGACAACAAGCTGGTTTCGACGCTGACCGCGGATAAATCAATCATCAATACGGAGACCAACGCGACCGAAGCGGACGGGCATGTGGTTCTCATTGTGGAAAATGGGTCCCAGCTGGAGACGGACAAACTCAACTGGAATCCCGATACGGACGAAATTAAAACCGATGAAAGGGTGCATGTTTTAAAAGGATCGGATGAGATTACGGCGGTGGGGATGACGGCGGATACGGAACTGAATAACATTCATTTCAACAAGGATGTTCATTCCAAGGTTAGGGACGTTAATGACATCAGTGATTTTAAAAAACCAAAACCCTTTTAACCCCCTCCGGCCCGGCCTCGCGGTTTTAACGGCGCTGGTTTGTTTTTTTACCGGAGCGCTTGACTCCAGGGCGGATGAAACGAAACCCGCTCCAATTCAAATTACACGCAAGAAACCGGTGAGCATTTCCTCGTCCCAATTGACCTTTGACAAATTAAAAGGGCTCACCCTTTTCAAGGGTAAAGTGAAAGCGCTGCATGGAACGGTGATTTTGACTGCGGACGAGATTCGGGCTTTTTCCGATGATAACGTCGCCACCGCGACGGGGCATGTGAAGGTGGTGGACAAGACCCAATCGGTGACTTTGACCTGCGGCAATTTGGAATACCAGGACATGATGGAAATGATGACCGCCCATGATCATCCCATGCTGGTCAGCCTGGATAGCGATAAAAAACCCGTCACTATTCTGGGCCGCCAAATGATAGTCGATTCGGATAATAAAACCTTTGTGGTGAATCAGAATGTCCAGATTGATCAGGCCCAAGTCAACGCGGAGGCTCAAAAGGCGACTTTCTACGCCAATGAAAATAAATTAGTCCTTGAGGATGACCCGCGGGTTTATACTTCGAGTGCCCAAATTACCGGCAGAAGAATCACCACCAATTTGGGGGAAGAAAAAAGTTTTTTTGCCGAAGGCCTGGCGGACGCTGTTTTTAACCCGTCGGGAGAAGCTTTGCCCGTGACTAAAAAAAATCAGGATGACCAGGGTTCGACCGGAAAAAAAGGCGGAACGAGCGGTAAAAAAGTCAATGGTCCCGCGTTATCCGGGGCGCTGGTTCAGCCGAACGCTTTGCAAACACCGGGCGCCGCCGCTGTTCCAACAGCCGCTCCGACGCCTATCAGTTCAGGCCAGTAGCTGAAAACAAATTTTGCCGAGGTATGCATGAAGAAAGTCCTTCGAACCGACAATTTAGTGAAATTTTACGGCAAGAAAAAAGTCGTGGATCACGTTTCCATTGAGGTTCACGAAGGCGAAGTGGTGGGTCTTTTGGGGCCCAACGGCGCGGGAAAAACGACCACTTTTTACATGACCACGGGGTTTATTGCCCCGGATGAAGGCCAGGTTTATTTCGAGGAAAAAGGCATCACTCACGACATTACCCAATTGCCCATGTACAAAAGGGCGAGACTGGGAATCGCCTATCTGCCCCAGGAAGCCTCCATTTTCAGAAAGCTGACGGTTGAGGAAAACCTGCTGGCCATTTTGGAACTCATGCCCCTTTCGCCCATGGACCGTCAAAAGAAGATGAAATATCTTTTGGATGAACTCAAAGTAACCCATCTGGCCAAACAGAAAGCCTATACCCTGTCGGGCGGCGAGCGCCGCCGGGTTGAAATCGCCAGAGCCCTGGTGGTTGATCCGAAATTTATCCTTCTGGACGAGCCCTTTGTGGGGATTGATCCCATCGCGGTTCAGGATATCCAGGGCATCATCCGCTTTCTTAAAAAGAAGGGGATCGGTATTTTGATCACCGACCACAATGTGCGGGAAACCCTTTCGATCGTCGACCGGGCTTATATTATGTTTGAGGGCAAAATTCTTCTCGCGGGCACCGCCGCCAAACTAGCGTCCAATAAAAAGGCCCGGAAAATTTATCTGGGAGAACGCTTTTCATTAAAGTAAGAACGGCTGAAAACTCTAATCTAACCACCAAGACGCCAAGGGCACCAAGTACTACAATTCATAATTTAAAATTAAGAGTTCAAAATTATCAGTTTTCTTTCTTGGTGCCCTTGGCGTCTTGGTGGTTAAAATGGATTAAACTTTTTCTGTTGAGGAGCGGCTTATCTCATCCCTGGTTCAAATCCAAAAAAGTCTTAAAAAATGGATCGATCAAACCCTCAAGCCCCTCTGTAAAGTTCTTATCGCTTTAAAGGTTCATCCCAATCTGATCACTCTGATAGGCTTGCTGGTGACGGTTCTGGTGCCGATTTCGATGGTGCAGGGAAAATGGGCCGCGGCGGGAGGATGGCTTCTCTTCGCTGGTTTTTTTGATGTTTTGGATGGTTCTTTGGCGAGAAACGGCGCTTTAAGCGGACGCTTTGGGGCTTTTTTGGATTCCACTTTGGACCGGTTTTCAGAGGCTGTCGTTTTTGCGGGCTTTCTACTGTATTATTATCATCAGCAAGATTCGCGGAACCTTTTACTGGCTTTTATCGTCTGTATTCTATCCCTGATGGTGTCTTATGCCCGGGCCCGCGCGGAAGGGTTGGGGGTCGATTGTGAAGTGGGTCTTTTACCCCGGCCAGGCCGGGTGATCTTGCTGGCTATCGGATTTTTTGCGGCTCAACCCACGGTTTTTTTATACGCGGTCGGTGTTTTGTCTTTGATCACGGTTTTACAGAGAATTTACCGGGTTTGGAATAAAGCCTGATAACCCACTAGGGGACAGTTTATTTTTGGGGAGGTATTTGAATGTCTAAAATTCGAGTGGCGATTGTGGGTGTGGGATGCTGTGCCTCTTCTCTGGTGCAGGGGATCCGGTATTACCGCGACGCGGATGAAGACAAATTCGTTCCCGGCCTCATGCATGTCCGTTTGGGAAAATATCACATCAGCGACATTGAGTTTTCCTGCGCTTTTGACGTGGACTCGAACAAAGTCGGCAAAGATTTAGCCGAAGCCATTTTTACCCCGATCAACAACACGATTAAATTCTCCGATGTTCCCGCTTTGGGCGTGAAGGTTTACCGGGGCCATACCTATGACGGTTTGGGCAAGTATTACCGTGAAGTGGTGAAAGAATCCGCTGAAAAGCCGGTGGATGTGGCTCAAATTCTGAAAGAAACCAAAACAGACATTCTGATTAACTATCTGCCGGTGGGCAGCGAGGAAGCGGTTAAGTTTTACATGACCGAGGCCATCAAGGCGGGCGTGGGCGTGGTGAATTGTATGCCGGTGTTTATCGCCTCCAATCCGGCCTGGGCGAAAAAGTTTGAGCAGGCGGGATTGCCGATAGTGGGGGACGACATTAAAGCGCAGGTGGGAGCCACCATTACGCACCGGGTACTGAGCAAGCTTTTTTCCGACCGAGGCGTGGTGCTGGACCATACGTCCCAGTTGAATTTTGGCGGCAACATGGACTTTAAAAACATGCTGGAGCGGGACCGGTTGGAATCCAAGAAAATCTCCAAGACGGGCGCGGTGGTCAGCCAGTTATCCCATCCGATTGACCCCCAGAATATTTATATCGGCCCGTCCGATTACGTACCCTGGCTTCAGGACCGCAAGTGGGCGCATATCCGCCTGGAAGGCCGTGAGTTTGGGGATGTGCCTGTTTCGATTGAGTTGAAACTGGAAGTATGGGATTCGCCTAACAGCGCGGGCGTGGGGATTGACGCCATTCGCTGTTGTAAATTGGCGATGGATTCCAAACTGGCCGGTTCTTTGGAAGGCCCCTCGGCTTATTTTATGAAGACTCCGCCGCTTCAATATTCGGACTCCGAAGCGCATGAAATGGTGGAACAGTTTATTGAAAAATATGAAAAGACGGGAAGTCCGGTTAAAGCGGTCTGAGGTTGACTTTAAACAAGGAGAGTTTCATGAACAGCCTCTTGTTTTACCGAATCGCTTCAGGATTGCTTTTGTTTTTTTCCGCGACCCACACTTATGGTCTGCTTTCACCTAAAAAAGATCCCCCAATGCTTTCGGTCGTGAAGACCATGAAGAGTCGATTTAAGTTCATGGGCAGGAATTGCGACTATTATGGTTTTTATATCGGTTTTGGACTTTTGACCACCTTATTCCTGGCTTTTTCATCGGTTTTAGCCTGGCAATTGGGCGATCTGTCAGTTCTTCAACTTCAAGCCGCGCGGACTTTGACCTGGCCCCTGATGATCGCCCAAGCCGTTACTTCTTTTTTGAGCTTCCGGTATTTCTTCGCGCCGCCCGGCGTGGTCTCGGCACTAGCAACTATCGCTCTGGCCCTGGCGATCTTCATTTAAAGTGAAGGTTGTTACATGATCTTGAGGCGTCATTCCTTTCTTCTTTTTTTCATTCTGTTTCTTTTCACACAAAGTCCTCTTTTGGCTTGGGGCGCGGTGGGCCACAAAACGATCGCTTTTATCGCGCAGGACCGGTTGACCCCCGAGGCCTGGACGGAAGTTCACCGCCTTTTAGGCCCCTCCCGAGATCTGGTTTCGGTCTGTACCTGGGCGGATATGATTGCCCATACCAGATCCGAAACGGCGCCCTGGCATTACATACAAGTGAATGTGCGGGAAGAACAAAACAGTTATGACCTTTCAGATATTTGCCGCGATCACCAGTGCGTGGTCGATCAAATTGAACGGGATGAAGAGATTCTGAAGGATCGATGGGCGCCCCCATCGGCAAAAAGAGAAGCGCTTAAGTTTTTGGTCCATTTTGTGGGGGACGTCCATCAGCCTCTGCATTGCGCGGAAGATAATGACCGGGGAGGCAATGAAAAATGGTTTCGTTATTACGGCTCCCAGAAGAACTCAAACCGCTATACCTGGGTGAATCTCCATAGTTTTTGGGACAATTTGCTGGAGCCCCACGCCAAAGAAAACCCCAGAAAGCTGGCTGCGCAGCTGGAACAAAATTTAACCGAAGATCAGGTTAACGCCTGGCAGGGCGGGACGCCCAAGGATTGGGCTTATGAAAGCTTTCGGATAGCCCGGGACAATATCTATTCGGAATTGCCGGCCGGGCCTCTTATGGAAAAGAACCGATGGGGGCGGGATTTGCCCGAGGATTATTACACAGACACAATGAGAAAAATCGTGGATGAACGGCTTCTCAAAGCGGGTCTACGGCTGGCTTATCTGCTCAATCAGATTTTTCAGCATTAATAACTTCACTCAACAAATGGCTGGCGGACAGGTATAGTTTGTCGAAGAGTTATCCCCATGGAGTTTCACTTGAAAGTTCAAACCGCGATTCAAAAAGCGACTATCTATGACGCCGTGGCCGATCACGCTTTGGCGGATCACACCCTTCTGATCGAAAATGAAAAACTGATTTATGTCGGGCCCCATAGCCAGGCGCCCCTTTACGAAGCCGAGGAAGTGGTGGATGGCGAGGGTTTGTTTGTGCTGCCGGGATTCATTGATCTTCATGTGCATGGGCTGGTGAGTGAGGAGAGTCTTTACAGCTTTCTTCAAAACGGGGTGACCAGCATCCGGGATCTGGCCTCCAACATTTATGACGCGCTGGCCTGGAGGGTTAAAGAAAAAACCGGCTTGATCGCGTCCCCCCGAATTTTCTTCGCGGGCCCGGTTTTGACCTGTCCCGGGGGTTATCCCGAAAATGTCTGGGGACCCAAAGCCTCCGCGCTGGTGCAGGGGCGTTATCAGGCCCAGGAAAAGGTCCGGCAATTAGCCGGACTGGGCGTGGATGTGATCAAACTCGGATTGGAACATGAGCTGGGCCCCTGTCTGTCCGAAACCGAAGTGGAAGGAATTGTTTCGGCCGCCCATGAACGCGGCAAGCGGGTGACCGCCCATATCACGAACGAGCGGGACTTTGAGCTTTGCGTTAAATATGGAGTGGATGAAGTAGCCCACATGCCGTCCCGGCCCGTCTCGGACGATCTTTGGAAAGAAGCGGTACTGAAAAAAATACAGATTGTTCCGACCATTCAGGCCCACGCGGGCTGGGCCAAGGAATGGCAGCGCAAAGAAAAGCATCCTTTTGGAAATTTTTGCCACCATGGTTTTAAAGAAGGCCACGTTCAGTGCAAAAACAATTTAGAACGGTTTCTGAGCTTTGGCGGTCAGGTGATTTACGGAACGGACGCGGGAAATCCGAATATGCCTTTTGGAGTTTCTTTTAAGGAATGGATGGATTTGCAAAGCGCGGGAATGACGCCCCTGCAGTGTTTGAGAATGGCGACTAAAGACGCGGCAGTCGCTTTGGGGATGGGCGATCAGCTGGGGACTATCGAAAAAGGAAAATGGGCTGATTTGGTGATTTACCAGCATGACCCGATCAAAAACCCCTACAACTTTAAAACGATTAAAGCCGTTTTTAAGAACGGTCAGGCATACCCGGCGGGACCCTTGGAATATCCCCCGCCTTTTGATCTGGACTATTGGATTGGTCAATGGGAAAAAACGGAATTTAAGAAGGGGTGGCTTAACGGTTAGTCTTTTATTCGAGCCCCCCTAGATAAACTTTGAAAATTTTGTTTAATGTTAAGGCGTTTATCCCTTATCTGTTTCTTTGAGATAAAAGGATATAATGAACTTGTTGAAATTAATTTTCCCTTTCGAAAGCGCGTGATTATGAAGCAGCAATTTGGAATGAACCAAAAGATGTCGCAGCGGATGGTCATGACGCCTATGCTGCAGCAGGCCATGAAGATCCTCCAAATGTCCACGATGGAGCTTAAGGATTGGGTTGAGAAGGAAATGGTCGAAAACCCGGTTTTGGAGGAAAACGAAGAAGTTGCCGCGCCCGATAAAGACAGCCCCGGCGGGGAAGAATCGTTAGATCAAGAAGGGGCCGTGGTCGATCCTACTTTGGAAAAAGCCAAAGAAAGACATGATACGGACCTAGTCGAACACATCAAGGAAGGCGAGAGTTTTAAAGAGGATACTTGGGAAGTTTACAAAGAGTCGCAGGAATATAGCGATTCAGGCGAAGGGGATTGGGGAAACCGTCAAAGTTCGGACGCGGACCAAGAGAAAAGGGATTTTGTCGAGGCTTCTATTACCCGGGCGCCTAGTTTGGCCGATCATTTGGAATGGCAGTTTTTATTGGTGGCTAAAAATGAGCAACAAGAAACTATTGGAAAACTGATTATTGGCAATTTAGATGAAAATGGTTATTTAATGACAACCCTTGAGGATTTGGCCCAATCCCTCCAGGTTTCGGTGGATGAAGTGGAAAAGGTTTTGGTTCTGATTCAGGGACTGGAACCAACTGGTGTGGGCGCGAGGGATCTTCGGGAATGCCTGCTTCTTCAACTGGAAAACAAAACCGGTCCGGTGGCCCAAAGGGCCTATCAGATGGTTTTGAATCATTTTGAAGACATGGAAAAGAAAAGATACCCGGCCATTCTCAAGGGTTTGGAATGCGATTCGGATCAACTCAGAGAGGTTTTGGCTTATGTGGCAAATTTGGAACCGAAGCCGGGCCGGTCTTTTGAGGAGATTGACACTAAATATGTGACCCCCGATGTGAGTGTGCGGAAAATAGAAGGCGAGTACGTGGTTGTTTTAAACGACGAGCCTGTGCCCCGGCTCCGTGTGTCGTCCTATTATCGGCATATGTTAAAAGACAAAAAAGCGGTCGCCGCCAAGGAGACTAAAAAATTCCTGGAGGGCAAGATCCAGGCGGCGAATTGGCTGATTAAAAACATTGAACAGCGCCGAAAAACCATTTACCGCGTGACCGAGTCCATATTCCGGATTCAAAGAGAATTTCTTGAAAGCGGCGTTAATTCCTTGAAACCCCTGACCCTAAAGCAAGTGGCCGATATGGTCAGCATGCACGAATCGACCATCAGCCGGGTGACGACCCATAAATACGTGCAAACCCCCCGGGGATTATTTGAGCTCAAATATTTTTTTTCCAGCGGATTGGAATCAAATGACGGTATGGACGTATCTTCTTTGTCCGTAAAAGAAAAAATTAAGGAAATGATCGATCAAGAACCGCCCCAAAAGCCTCTTTCGGATCAGAAGATTATGCAAACCCTGACTAACCAAGGACTGACGATTGCCCGCCGTACTATCGCGAAGTATCGTGAAGAATTAAGGATCCCTTCCGCTTCACGGCGTCGAAAGTTGTGATGAAAACCTGAAAATTAAGGCTCTTCTGTGGCCAGGTTCATTGACTTCCCCTTATCGGGTGTTAAAATGTTCCTCCTTTCATAAGAATTTGCCACTTTATCAGTGAAATTTGAGGTTTTGGCTTCTCCTGAGGAATAACCATGAAAATTAGCATTACCAGCCGCCATGAAAGATTGACAGAGGGTCTTAAAAACCATGTTGAAGATAAGATTCAAAAGGTTGAAAAGTTTCTAGGAAAAATTAAAGAAGCTCATGTCATTCTCAACTTTGAAAAGAAAGTCCATATTTGTGAAGTGACTTTGGCAGCCAAAGATCTCAAATTGAGCGCCAAAGCGACTTCGCGGGACATGTATCAATCCATTGACGCCGCTTTAACCCGTCTCGAAACCCAAGCCCATAAACAAAAAGATAAAAGAGTGGGGCATCATCGCCATGAGGGGGGCAGGGAAGTACTGGAGGACATTTCTGAACCGGATGAAAGAGAAGAAATTAAAGTTATTAAAACCAAGAAGTTCGCGATAAAGCCTTTAACGGTTGAGGAAGCGGCACAACAATTGTCTTTATCCAAAGATGAGTTTTTGGTGTTTTTAAACGCGGAAAACGAGCGTACGAGCGTGGTATATAAACGAACTGATAAACATGTTGGGTTGATAGAACCCGAATACTAAAAATTTTGTAAAGGGCTCTTGAGTCCAAAAAGCCGTTCATTACCGGGAGGTTGTTTATGCAAATTCTTGATTTTTTATCCGTTGAATCCATCAAGTTGTCTATCGAGTCCAAAAATAAAAAAGACGCGATTAAAGAACTAGTAGAGGTTTTGGTTAAGTCGGGGAAGGTTAAAGACAAGAAAAAGATGATTCAAACCCTGATGGAACGTGAAGAATTGGGTTCTACCGGAATTGGACAGGGAATCGCCATTCCTCACGGTAAGTCTGATACGGTTTCGGATCTGGCCGCGGCTTTTGGAGTTTCGGCGGACGGTGTCAGTTTTGACTCTTTGGATGGGGAGCCGGTCAACATTTTTTTCCTTTTGGTCGCTCCGGAAGGCGCGGCGGGCGCTCATTTGAAAGCTTTGGCGCGTATTTCCAGTCTGCTGAAAGACAAATATTTCCGAAAATCACTTCTCTCGGCCCAAAGCCCTGAGGAAGTCATTAAGATCATTCAAGAAGAAGAAAAGCTCAAACACTAAAGTCTTTCAAGGCGAAGATTTCGAGGCGGCACCCGATGAAAAAAATATCCGTGGAGTCATTTTTTCAGCAAGCCAAGGAAAGACTCCGCCTGACGCCTTTGTTCGAAGCGGATATGAGAAATCGTTCTATCGTCAGTGTTGATATCAACCGCATGGGCATGGGGCTGACAGGTTACTTAAAGTGGTTTCCCTTTCATCGGCTTCAGATTATCGGAAAAACAGAAATTCATTATCTCGAAACCCTCAAACCGGCTCTGCGTCAAAAAACACTTCAGACTATTTTTTCAAAAAAAATGCCCTGTGTGGTCGTTACTCACAAGATGAAAACCCCTCCCGATGTTTTGACTGCCGCAAAAAAATATAAAGTTCCTATTTTCGCGACACCAACGCCCACGACAAAGTTTATTTCTGAAATTTCAGTTTATTTGGAAGAAGAGTTCGCGCCGGAAATGACTCAGCACGGAACTCTCATGGATATTTACGGGGTTGGCATTCTTATTTTAGGAAATTCGGGTATTGGCAAGAGTGAGTGCGCTTTGGATCTGGTGGAACGGGGCCACCGTTTGGTGGCGGACGATCTGGTTTATATGAAGCGGTTGGCAAACCGCATTGTGATGGGTTCCCGCTCTGAAATCATCAAACATCATATGGAAATCAGGGGATTGGGAATTATCAATGTTGAGAGTCTCTTCGGTATCGGCGCTATTCGGGATAAAAAGAGGATCGAGCTCATTGTTCGTCTGGAAGAATGGGATAACAAAAAGGAATATGACCGTTTGGGTCTTACTCCCGCGACGCATAAAATTTTTGACGTTGATTTACCCACCTGCGTCATTCCGGTCAGACCGGGCCGTAATTTGGCGGTTATTATTGAAGTCGCCGCGATGAACCACCGCTCGATGAAAATGGGTTATTTTACCGCGCAGGAATTCGCGGACCGTGTCGGACGAATTATGGCCGAAGAAACTAACAGAAAAAACCGGTCGAAAGGCGTCCTCTAATGCAGAGCTGGCGCTGGCTTTATCCTGGAATGAAATTAAAGCGCTGGTTCTTTTTGATCGGTCTGGCCATCATTGTTTTTATCGTGGGGTTTTCGGGTTTAATGAGCGCGCATGTTTCGGGAATCCACCTTCGGCCCGCGATTATTATCGACATTGAAGATGATCTCAAACGGCTAAAATTCGTTGATTTTTTGTTCATGATTCTGGGTATCTGGGGTTTTGTCCTTGGGATCCGCCGATTGATGTTTTCGGTTTTAACCGTTTACGCTCCAGCCCGCGAAAAAGAATTTTTAAATGTGGTCTATGAAAAAACCCGTTTGAGAAGAGGTCCCCGCATTGTAGTGGTTGGCGGCGGAACGGGTATGCCCAATGTTCTTTCCAGTCTTAAACAATACACCAGCAATTTGACCGCAGTGGTCACCGTGGCGGATGACGGCGGAAGTTCGGGCCGTCTTCGCAAGGATTTTGGAACTCCCCCTCCGGGCGATATCCGAAATTGTATTGTGGCTTTGTCCGATCAGGAAACCCTGCTGAATGATCTCTTTCAATACCGGTTTAAGGCTCACGGTGATCTAAAGGGACATAGCTTTGGCAATCTTTTTATTACCGTCATGAAAGAAATTACTGGGGATTTTGGCAGGGCGGTTGAGGAATCCAGCCGCGTTCTTTCTACCCGGGGAACGGTTATGCCGGTGACTTTTGAGCCTATGATCCTTCAGGCAAGATTGAAAAATGGGAAAATTGTGACCGGCGAATCGAATATTTCTAAGTCAAAGACGCCCATTGAACGGATTTTGCTCAAAGAAAAAAACATAAAACCCAATAAACAAGTTCTTAAGGCTATTTTGGAAGCGGACGCTGTGGTGCTGGGACCGGGAAGTCTTTATACCAGTGTCATTCCCAATTTGTTAATTCCTCAGGTGGCTGAAACCATCGCGCTTTCGCGCGCGGTTAAAATTTACGTTTGCAATGTGATGACCCAGCCGGGCGAGACGGATGATTACGCGGTCTCGGATCACGTGAAAGCGGTTTTGAATCATACAGGCCCCAATTTCATTCATTACGTGATCGCCAATAAGGAAAAAGTATCGCCAAAACTTCTGCAACGGTATAAAACCTACCATCAGGTACCTGTGGTTTTGGATGAAGCCGAGGTAAACGCTTTGGGCGTGAAGCTGATCAAAAGCAACCTGTTAAACCACGAAAATTACGTTCGTCACAGCTCGGAAAAACTGGGAAAAGCGATTATCCGGCGTTTGGTGATTTGATAAAAGGCGATGGATTTTAAGCAGCAAGAGGACCGATTATGTTTGGAATAGTCGTTGCCACTCATGGCGAGTTTGGGATAGAAATGGTTGCCACGCTTCAAATGATTTTGGGTTCGACCGAAGGCATTCAAGCGATCGCTTTACTGCCCTCTGAATCGTTAGAGGGTTTTAAAACGAAAATGGAAGAAACGTTGAAAAAAGTTGATTCGAAAAATGAGGGCGCTTTAGTACTGGTGGATATGATGGGGGGGACTCCATTCAATGTGGCGATGTTGACAGCCCAAACTCACCGGCTGCAAGTGGTGACGGGAGTTAATCTGCCGATGTTGATCAAGCTGGCGACGGGCCAAGATGAATCCGATTTAGAAACTCTGGCTGTTGAAACCCAAAAAGTAGCCCGAGAGGGTGTTGTGACATCGGTTGAATTGTTAAAAGGTAAAAAGGTTTAGGCCGACAAAGAGGAATTATGAATATTCAATTAATCCGAATCGATGATCGGTTGATTCATGGACAGGTTGTGGTGGGCTGGGCAAAAGCCCTGGATATCCAGCGGTTGGTGGTTGTGAACGACGAAATCACCAAGAACAATATGCGTCGCACGCTTATGGAAATGGCGGTGCCGGCCGAATTAAAAGTCAATTTTTTTGAGATTCAGGAAGCGGCATTGGCGTCGAAAGACGAGTCTAAAGAACGCAGTTTACTGCTCTTTTCCAGTCCCGGGGATGTTTTGGCCTACGCTAAGGCAGGTGGAATAGCGGTGTCGATTAATGTGGGCGGGATGCATTTTTGCGATGGTAAAACCCAGATGAGCAAAACCATATGCGTTGATTCCGTTGATTTGGCGGCTTTTAAAGAGTTGAAGAAAATGGGCATTGAGCTGGAAACCCGGGCGATACCGGGGGATATGCGGCAAATCTTAGAAAAAACAATTCCTGAAATATAAAGCCAGGCGAGGGTCCTATGAAAAAAATAAATTTTATTTTCGGTGTTCATAATCATCAGCCGGTGGGTAATTTTGGCCATGTGTTTGAGGCGCTTTATGAAAAGTCTTATGAACCTTTCCTTCACGTTTTACACAGACATCCGAAGGTAAAATGTACTTTCCACGTCACCGGCCCGCTTTTGGAATGGATCGAAGAAAACAAACCGGAATATTTCAAAATCCTTAAAGAAATGGTGTCTTTGGGTCAAATTGAATTTTTTACCGGCGGCATGTACGAACCGATCTTAACCATCCTTCCGGATCGGGACAAAATTGGTCAAATTCGTATGCTGACCGATTATCTGAAGAAAAAATTTAAAGTTGAGGCAAAAGGAATGTGGTTGGCGGAAAGAGTTTGGGAGCCACATTTGACCAAAGCCTTGGCTGACGCGGGGGTGGAGTATGTGGTCATTGATGACGCCCACTTGAAAGCCGCCGGTCTTAATGAAGAGCAGACCTTTGGTTATTACGTTATGGAAGAACAGGGATTGACCGCGTCGGTTTTTCCCATCTCTGAAAAAATGCGTTATCTGGTACCTTTTCAGGCGGTTGAGGAAACTATTCAATATCTCAAATCGGTCGCGACCGAAGAAGGCGACCGCTGCGTGGTGTTGATGGATGACGGCGAAAAATTCGGCGGTTGGCCGGATACCTATAAATGGGTTTACGAAGAAGGCTGGTTGGAAAAATTCTTTTCCGCTCTTGAGCAAAATTCGGAATGGCTTAATACCACGACCTTCGCTGAATATAAAAAAAAGTATTCTTCCAAGGGAATCATCAATCTGCCTACGGGTTCTTATACCGAAATGGGCGAATGGTCTCTGCCGACAGACGCCGCCAGAGAATATGACTCGGTCCGACATGAGGTGAGGGACAGGGGTGAAATGCCCCGGTTTGAAAAATATCTCAAGGGCGGCTTTTGGCGCAATTTCTTCACCAAGTATTCCGAAAGCAATCAATTACATAAAAAATTGCTTTGGGTTTCTCAAAAGGTTGAGAATGCCCGATTGAAAATTGCCAAGAAAGGAACGGCTAAACAAAAGACCGTGTTGGAAGAGGCGACCAGGGCTCTTTACCGCGGCGAGTGCAATTGTCCCTACTGGCATGGGGTTTTCGGAGGGCTTTATTTAAACCATTTACGCTTTGCCATGTATCGGCAGTTTATTGAAGCTGAAAAACTTGCGGATTCACTTTTGTCCCCGCCTTCCAATGGTTTTAAAGTAGAGCAAACTGACTTTAACAAAGACGGCCTTGAAGAGATTGTGGTTGAGTCGAAAGGTTACCACGTAATTTTTGCTCCGGCCAAGGGCGGGAGCTTAATCGAACTCGACTATTTAAAATCTCCCATCAACCTCTTGGATACGCTGACCCGCCGTAAAGAGGCTTATCATGAAAAACTGAGAGCTCTTCAAACCAATGGAAATTCTGGCGGTTCGGTGTCAAGTATTCATGACATGGTTCGCGTAAAAGAACCGGGATTAGAGAATAAGCTTTTTTATGACCCTGAAAATCGGGCCAGTTTGGTGGAGAGAATTCTCCCCCTGGGAACAAAAGTTGAAAATTTGATGAGCGCTCAGTACCAAGAATTGGGTGATTTTCATCAGGCGGTTTTCGTGTCTAAGGTGGAAGAGCCGAAGGACAAGGGGAAACCTGTTCAAATTGCGTTGTCCCATCAGGGGGTTATTGAAGGGTTGCCTGTTGAATTGACCAAAAAAGTAATTCTGGGGGCAGGAGATTTTGATTTAAGGACCCTGTATCGATTGAAAAACTTCGGATCCAAAGAGCTCGAATTTTTGCTGATGACCGAATGGAATTTAACTTTGCTGGCGGGAGACGCGCCAGACCGGAATTATTTTGTCAAAGGCAGCGAATTAAGTTCTCCTCGGCTCAATAGTGTAGGGATGGAAGAAAATGTGACCGAATTTGGAATGAGGGACGGTTGGCTTAAACTAGAAATTAATTTTCAGTCCGAAAAACCCGGTCATTTTTGGCGTTATCCGGTTGAGACAATTTCTCAGTCCGAAGGCGGATTTGAAAAGGTTTATCAAGGATCGTGTCTTCTTTTGGGTTGGATGGTTACTTTACCGCCGCAGGGCACATTTGAAACGCCTGTCAAAGTCCGGTTAAAAGAATTAAAGGGGTTCTGATGCCGCATTGGTTTTTGATCTCTATTTTATTGGCCTTCTTAAGCCTGGATGTGACGGCTGTGGGTCAATTTATGGTTTCCCGGCCCATTGTAGTAGGCCCTTTAGTCGGATGGTTTTTAGGTCATCCCAATATTGGTCTTGAAATGGGAGCATTAATCGAGATGATTTGGATAGGTGATTTGCCAGTGGGGGCTCATTTGCCCATGGATTTGATGATGCTTTCAGGTGTGTCAGTTGCTTTTGCCTGTGAGCTTTTGGGGAATCAATATCCTCCCGAGGCTGTGATGACTTACGCGTTGGGTATGGCTATACCTTTGGCGGCTTTGAGTACAGAGGTTAATATTCTGATCAACCGGTTTAATGTGAGATGGGTTCATTTAGCTCAACGGATGGCTTTGGGCGGCCATTTTAGGACTTTTGGATGGATTAATTGGTTTGTGTTAATTGAACATTTCGCAAAAGGATTTTTAGTGGCGGCAGTTAGCTTGATCTTGATCCACTTTACCTCCTCATTATTTTTCCTGTTCACGACGATTCTGAATGGCCGCGTGATGGAAGGATTGTATTACGCTCATTGGCTTTTATTGGCTTTGGGATGCTCCGCGGTTATTGATCTTTTAATCGAAAAGAAAACTATTTTTTATCTGATGTTATCGATTGTGGCCATTATGAGTCTGGCGGTTTTTGATCAAATGCAAGGCGTTTATCTGGTGTCGATTGCTTTGTGTGCGGGATTTGCTTTGGCTTTGTTCTTTATGGGAAAGGAGAGGACGAATGGCTGAAGAATCCTTGGTTTATCTCAATCGCAAAGACCTGATTTCCGCTTTTATAAGGTCCTTTTTTTTACAGACGGTTTGGAATTTTGAACGTTATTTGAGCTATGGAGTGGCTTTTGTTTTATTGCCGGTTTTAAAAAAGGTTTATTCTTCGACAGAAGAAAGATCGCAAGCGCTTTCCCGGCATTTGGAATATTTCAATACTCATCCTTATATGGCTTCTTTCGTTTTGGGTGCGATTATCCGAATGGAAGAGGAAAAACAGCAGTTGCCCAAGGCCCGGCAAAAACAAAAAGAGGAAGAAATCAGCGCTCTCAAAGTAGGAATGATGGGGCCGGTGGCGGCTATGGGCGACAATCTTTTTTGGGCGACTGTTCGTCCCTATTGCGGACTTTTAGCGGTCACCCTGGTTTTGTCCAGCGCCTTTCAAGTTAAAGGGCAATATTGGGTTATCCCGCTTTTGTTTTTGATTGTTTATAACGTCGCCCATTTGGGAATTCGATTAACTGGATTTATGCAAGGCTATCGAAAAGGCGATCAAGTGGTTTTGACTTTGCGGAAATATGGATTTCAGGAATCTATTCGGGGGCTTAAATTCGCCTCCGTTATTTTGCTGGGTGTTTTGATTGTTTTTGTGAATTTGTCGGAGTTGGAAAAAGAAATGGGTCTTTTCATTTTGAAACTGACCTTTTTTACAGCGATTGTCGGATTGTTTACTTTCGCCCTCCATCGAAAGATCAGTCCCAGCCAGTTATTTTACGCGGTGGTTCTTTTCGCGCTAATGCTGGCTTTTTGGCCGGATTTAAGCGCTCCGCCGCAGATGAATCATTTTGCGCCGTCGAAACCCGCTTTGGCGGAATTTCCGATGGAGATGAAATCAACAAAGGGGAAATCATGAAAATTACCGAAAAACTTTTGGTTATTAACAAATTGGGCCTTCATTTAAGAGCTGCGGCCGAGTTGGTAAAAGTGGCGAATAAATTTAAAAGCCAAACTACGATCCATCACGGGATTCAAAACGTGAACGCGAAAAGTTTGATGGGTTTGATGACTTTGGCTGCCGCCAAAGGAACTGAACTGGAGTTTGAGTGTGATGGTCCCGACGCCAAGGAAGCGATTGCGGCCTTAAAACAACTTTTTGAGCATCGATTTGGCGAAAAAGAGTGATTGTTTTTTGTTTATGATTATTTAACAGGAGAGTCTTTTGTCCGAAAAAATATTTCACGGGGTACCGGCCTCAGGCGGTATAGCCATCGGTCCCGCTTATCTTTATCACTCTCAAGGTTTGACGGTTTCCCGTAGGAAACTTAAACCGGAGGAAGTTGAGCCCGAATTAAAACGCTTTCAAGAGGCGTTGGCGAAAACACGTGCCCAGATTAAGGGATTGGAAGAAAAGGCGAAAGAAAAGTTAGGGGAAGAACACGCCAGTATTTTTAGTGCTCACCAAGTTTTGCTGGAAGATCCTCTTTTTACTGAAGACGTAGCTAGAATTGTTTCGTCCGATCATATCAACGCCGAATTTGTACTTCATGAGGCGTTGGAAAAATTTAAAACAGTGATGGCCTCGCTTAATGACGAGTATTTCCGCGAAAGGGGCGGTGATATTCGGGATGTGGGAAATCGTGTTTTACGCAACTTGATGGGTAAGGGTGATAAGGAAGAACTTAAAAAACTGGATAAGGAAATTATTCTGGTTGCCAATGACTTGATCCCCTCAGACATGGTCAATTTGCCGACCGAGACCATAAAAGCTTTTTGTACGGATGTAGGCGGAAAAACTTCTCATGTCGCCATAGTGTCCCGGTCGATGGGGCTGCCCGCAGTGGTGGGAATGCAAAAAGCCACGATGGACATTCACGACGGTGATCTTCTTATTGTGGATGGGAACAAAGGGCTAGTTTTAGTCAATCCACGGCCTCACATCATTGAACAATATCGTCATTTAAAAGAAGAATATGTAGCTTTTCAAAAGAGCTTAGAAGCATTTAAAAACTTGCCCGCAGTGACGCCGGACGGGCGTCGTGTGACTTTAGCGGCGAATATTGAGACGCCTCTGGAACTGGATGAAATGGCGCGTCATGGAGCGGAAGGAATTGGCTTATATCGGACTGAATTTTTATACATGAATCGAGAAGAAAATCCATCGGAGGAAGAACAATTTCAAGCCTACAAAGAATTGGCGGTAAAAACTGGAGATCATCCAGCCATTATTCGCACATTGGATTTGG
>Ga0302185_10001245_pt1 | contig 18194 bp, 16 predicted proteins | sample II_Bog_E1_1_FD_200231 | JGI IMG/M metagenome (GOLD analysis project Ga0302185, IMG submission 200231) | Peat permafrost microbial communities from Stordalen Mire near Abisko, Sweden - II_Bog_E1_2 | ecosystem: Environmental > Terrestrial > Soil > Wetlands > Peat | place: Sweden: Abisko... | reverse complement strand
CCAAACGAAATGTCGGGCGGTCAGAAACAGCGTGTAGCTATTGCCCGTGCTATAATTTCAAAACCACAAATACTATTGGCAGATGAACCTACAGGTGCATTGGATAGTGTTACAACGGTTGAAATGATGAAAGTACTGGGTGATTTGAATGCAAATGGTCTGACTACCATTATTGTGACTCACGAAAAATCGGTAGCGGACGAAACAAAATCCATTATTCATATTAAAGATGGATTGATTGAAAGAGTTGAACGAAAATAATAAATATATACAATGCGTAAATTAATAACCTAATTATTCGCAAAATATTAATCTACTGTATATTCTAACTTAGTTCTTGGTTCTTGGTTTTTGCATTCAATATAACGTTAATACTCTCAATTTTATAAATCCATAAATTCCTTTAAAATAACAATAAATACTTACTAAAATGGGATTCTTCAGCTTATTTCTAATTATTCCTTTTGTGTTTATTTTTGTATTATTACTTCCAATAATCGCTATAATAGACATACTTAGCAGTAAATTCGAAGGAAATGATAATTTGTTAATGCTTCTAATTGTAATATTCATACCCTTTGGAGCAATTCTCTATTTTATTCTGGGTCCATCCCGTAAAATAAAATAATTTGATGTTAATGTTTAAAAGTTTTTCCGGTTAATCAGAATAAATTAATAAATAAAAGATATGTTTTCACTCAATACGATACAAGAAATATTTGACAGCTTAAATCATAATAAGTTACGAACAGTTCTAACGGGACTTTCAGTGTCGTGGGGCATCTTTATTTTAATAGTTTTATTAGGAGCCGGGAATGGGTTGAAAAACGGAGTAACTTCAAACTTTAGTGACCGGTCGACAAATACTGTTCAGATGTGGACAGGAACTACATCCCTGACTTATAAAGGCCTTAAAAGCGGTAGGTCGCTTAATTTCGGAGAAAAACAAATTGCCGATGTTAATAACCAGTTGGTTGAAACCAGTAATCAAACAGGTGTCATAACCAAGCAATTAACAATAACCAATAAAAGCGAATTCGGTACGTATGATGTTAAAGGAGTAAATCCTTCCTACGATAAAGTGTTTAATTTAAAATTTGAACCCAATGAAGGCCGTTTTATTAATATATTGGATAATAAAGAGAGCAATAAAGTGATTGTCATCGATAAGAAGATAGAAGAAGTCCTGTTTAAAGGAACTACATCATTAGGAAAATATGTAAAAGTGGGTGATTTAATGTTTCGAATCATCGGAATTAATTCAAAAAAAGCACGTTTTGACAATGGGACAGCTTTTATTCCATATTCAACTGCCCAGACAATATTCAATCCGGATATGAAGTTTAATAATATTGCCATGTCTGTCAACGGACTTTCAACCCAAAAAATGAACGATGATTTCAACGACAAACTTAAAAAGACGATGTCCAACAGTTTAAGTTATGATAAAAACGATCCGCAGGCAGTTTATATTCAGAATTCACAAAGGGATTTCCTCCAAACAATGATGATTTTCAAAGGGATAACGATTTTTGTCGCTGTCATTGGAATTTTCACATTAATAGCAGGGATAGTGGGAGTAAGTAATATCATGTTAGTGACAGTGAAAGAACGTACCCGTGAAATTGGAATCCGCAAGGCAATTGGTGCTCCGCCTGCTACGATATTAAAATCCATTATTACCGAATCCATTATTATTACCACAATATTCGGGTATGTAGGAATGATGGCCGGAATCGGACTTACAGAATTAGTTAACTATATTATGTTGCAATCTGCAGCCGGAAATCCGAACGGCCCCACTGTTTTTAAAAATCCAACAGTCGAACTTTCATATGTTTTAATATCCACTGCCATATTAATCATTGCCGGGGTAATAGCCGGTTATATGCCTGCCCGAAGGGCAGTACGGATTAAACCCATTGAAGCCATGAGGGAAGAATAAATACATTTACAATTTAAGCATTTACAATTTACAATTTCATGTAACGTGTAAAAGTAACTAATATAAAATAAATAAGATTATGTTTGATATAGATCGTTGGCAGGAAATATGGTTTACCATAACACACAATAAATCACGAAGTGTATTAACCGCTTTTGGTGTTTTTTGGGGAATGTTTATGCTGGTAGTGATGGTGGGTGCAGGTGTGGCATTAAAGAAAGGGATGAGTAAAAATATTGAAGGCTTTGCCACGAATTCAATGTTTGTTTGGGCTCAACAAACGTCTGTACCCTATAAAGGTTTTATCAAAGGAAGAAACTGGAACATGGAAAATGAAGATATTTCTTTACTTATCAACAAAATACCTGAAATACAATACCTGGCTCCGGTTTTATTTGGTGGTGGCACTCCAAATAACGTAACCAGGAATGATAAATCAGGAAGTTATGGTGTCAAAGGAAACTATCCTGCTTACAACCAGATCGATGAAAGTAAAATGATTTATGGCAGGTATATTAACGATATTGATGTCGCTGAAAAACGAAAAGTTTGTGTGATTGGTGAACGGGTTTACCAGGTGCTGTTTCCAAAAGATGAAAATCCAATTGGTAAAAATATACAGGTAAATGGCATTTATTTTCAGGTAGTAGGAGTAGCACGTCATACATCGGATATTAATATCGGCGGAAATGCCGAAGAGTCGGTGGTGTTACCATTCAGCACCATGCAGCAGGCATTTAATCAGGGAAATATTGTCCATTTTATGGCTATAACTGCTAAACCCGGTATTAAGGTTAAAGTCATTGAGGATAAAGTTCATGCTGTGTTAAGCGAAAAACACAATATCTCACCGGATGATAAAAAAGCGATAGGAGGATTTAATATGGAAGATATTTTTAATATATTTTTATATCTGGGTATTGGTATTGCTGTATTAATCTGGTTTGTCGGATTAGGAACTTTATTTGCCGGAGCCATTGGAGTAAGCAATATCATGTTGGTGACAATACGGGAACGTACGAAGGAAATCGGAATCCGAAGGGCATTAGGTGCGACTCCCGGCAATATAATAACCCAAATTTTAAGTGAAAGCATTATCCTGACTTTAATTGCAGGAGTGACAGGTCTAATGTTTGGAGTTGGAATCTTATCATTGGTTGGATATGTATTAGAAAAAAACGATTCTTTTTTCAGAGATCCTCAAATCAGTTTTATAGTAGCCATGGCAGCTTTGCTTATATTGCTTATTATTGGTACTCTAGCCGGATTTATACCTGCAAACAGAGCTATGAAAATCAAGCCGATAGAAGCCATCAGGGAGGAATAAAAACATTTACTATTTAAACATTTACAATTTACAATTGATATGGAAAGAAATTTGATATGTAAACATGCACATGGGCTTAATTAAACCGGACAAAAGGGCGTATATAAAATTGGTATTTCTGATAGTTGTTTTAATAATTGTCATAATTTCAGGAATAAAAACTGCACCCTGGCTATTTGAACATGCGAAAAATCCCGAATATACACGTCAATACTTAGCCGGATTTGGAAATGAAAGTTTTTTTGTCTTCATTCTTATTCAAATGATTCAGGTAATAATAGTGATTATACCTGTAGACTTACTAAATATTTGTAGCGGTTTTGTTTTCGGAATGCCACTTGGTTTTGTCCTTTCATATCTGGGTTTAATGTTGGGTTCAGTTATAGTTTTCTATATTTCCCGTTTTTTGGGGTATGATTTTGTTTGCAGGTTAATTTCAAAAGAAAAAATTGAAAAGATAAGTGGAATGTTGAATTCAACCAAGGGAACTGTCGGCCTGTTTATATTTTGTTGTATTCCTTTTATTTCCAAAGCTATCATTATGTACATTGCAGGACTTACACCTGTAAAAGCTTCAAGATTATTTCTTATTTATGGAATATCCCGAATTCCGGGCACACTGATTTGGGTTTCGATTGGGGCCAATGCTTATGAAAAAGATATGTGGGGTTTAGGAATAACCATCGCCTTTATGCTGATTCTGTTTGTAGTTGTATACTTTTTAGGCAGATTCTATACTAAAAAAGAAAAAATACAGAGTTAAAAAAAAATCAAGTAAGAAAAATAACATTTTAAAATAAATCAATAACAAAATCCGGTTTACCTGTTTACAATCTTAAACATGTAACTCATAACTAAAAAATCATTATGAAGAAAATTTTAAAATTTGCGTTGCTAATCATTGGAGCAGTTCTTGTAATCTGGACATTCTGGTTTTTATGGCAAAAATCACGTCCGAAGGTCAAAAAATATGCGATCGAGAATGTGACTATAGGTAGTATCGACAAGAAATCTGTAGCAACCGGGGAAGTAGACCCCAGGAATGAGATTTTGATTAAACCTCAAATGTCGGGGATAATTGCTGCTGTCTATAAACAGGCAGGTGATATTGTAAAAGCAGGAGATGTGATTGCAAAGATTAAAGTGATTCCGGATATGGTGAGCTTAAACAGTGCAGAATCCCGTGTAACAAGAGCTCAGATTTCATATGATCAAAGTAAAAAGAATTTTGATCGGGATAATAAATTGTTTATTGACAAAGTAATTTCAAAAGAAGATTTTGAAAAAACACAATTGCAATTTTATAATGATAAGGAAGAATTAGAAACCGCCAAAGATAATCTGAGCCTGACCCGTGATGGAATCAGTTCAAATAGTGCAACGATTTCAAATACACTGGTCAGGTCAACCATCAATGGAACCATTCTGGATGTTCCTATTAAAGTTGGTAATTCGGTCATTCAATCGAATAATTTTAATGATGGAACCACAATAGCTTCAGTGGCAAATATGAATGATATGCTTTTTGTTGGAAAATTGGATGAAACCGAAGTAGGAAAGATTAAAGTAGGTATGCCTATGGATATTACCATCGGTGCTTTACAGGATCAAAAACTTACAGCTAAACTCGAATACATTTCACCAAAAGGAAAAACAGAAAATGGAGCCATTACTTTTGAAATGAAGGCAGCTGTAAAAATACCGCAAGATATTTTTATACGGGCAGGTTATAGTGCTAATGCAGAAATCGTATTTTCAAAATCTGAAAACGTATTAACTATACCTGAAAGTTGTATTGAATTTGGAGGTGACACAGCCTTTGTGTATATCTTGAAAACAAAAGACCCTCAAACATTTACAAAGAAGCAAATTAAAATAGGTTTATCAGATGGAGTGAAAATTGAAGTAAAAAACGGATTGGGTTTGAAAGATAAAATTCGTGGTGCAGAGATTTTGGAAAAGGTGGATAAGAAAGATGAAGCTAAAAAAGAAGACCATCATAACGATTAATCAAAATAAAGCTAAATCAAATAACCTGAACTTTGAATTAGCCTTTTATTACAGGTTTAAAGTGCAATTTATATAGAGTCAAGAGCCAAGAGCCAAGAGCCAAGAGCCAATAGCCAATAGCCAAGAGCCTAAAGCAAAGATCAAAGACAGAATATACAGGAGATTAATTATTTGCAAATTAATATGTCAGATTAATTTACCCGTTGTCTATAATCCTTTTTCAGTTTATGAGAATTTAATATCCTATTCATTCATGTTATAAACAATCTTTAATGAAAACAAAAATAATTATAATTTTGTGTGCACTGTCAGCAACAACGTTGTTAAGCGCTCAAAAACCCTGGACACTTCAACAATGTATTGACACTGCACTGGCGAATAACCGAAATATCAAGCAACAAGAACTGACAAGAAAAACAAGAGAAATTTCCTATCTGCAGGCCCGCCAGAATTTATTGCCGAATCTGAATGCTCAAGCCGGTCAAAGCTGGTATTTTGGTCGTTCCTTGTCAGTAAACAATACTTATCAAAGTACGAATTCGGCACAATCTACATTTGGAATCGGAAGCAGCCTGATATTATTTGACGGGCTTAAAATGAAACACAGCATTGATGCCCGAAAAGCGGATATGTATGCTTCAGCTCAGGATCTTGAAAAAATAAAACAAGATATCATCACGAGTGTTGCAGCAGGTTTTTTGCAAATATTATTAAATAAGGAATTGTTGCAAATATCAATTGATCAGCTTGAGTTGACAAAAACCAAAATTGAACAACGAAAAGGTTTAGTGGCAGGCGGTAAAATGGCAGAAGGTGAAATGTATGAATTATTAGCCGAAGAAGCAAAAGAAGATTTAAGCCGTTTGCAGGCTCAAAACACATTGAATCTGTCATTGCTGGATTTAGCTCAATTATTAGAACTGGATCATTTTGAAAATCTGGATATTGTCGCTCCTGAAAATTTGTCCGAATCAGATTTACATCTTCTTTCGGCCGAAGAAGTGTTTGAAAGTGCCATTACTCACCGTCCTGAAATTTTAGGAGCTCAATATAGACTGAAAAGCAGTGAAAGTAATGTAAGTATCACAAAAGCTGATTTTTATCCATCACTTAATCTTGGAGCTCAATTCGGAACCGGCTATTATAATCTGAGTGGGTTGCCCAATCCTGCTTTTGGTACTCAGTTATCGAATAATATGAGTACTTCGCTTAGTTTGAACCTTCAAATACCTATCTTTAATAAATTTGATGTGCGAAATCGTGTACATTCGGCCCAAATTGGTGTTGAAAGCAGCAAACTGAGTGTAGTTGATGCTAAACTTGAATTAAAGAAAACCATTCAACAGGCATATTATAATGCATTGGGAGCAAAGAGCCGTTGGGATGCAGCTTTAAAATCGGAGACTGCAAGCCGGGAAGCTTACCGGTTTACCAATCAAAAATTTGAAGCAGGGAGAGCAACTCTTTATGAACTGTATCAGGCTAAGAGTGACCTGACACAGGTGCTGTCGGAACAGTCACAAGCAAAATACGAGTACTTTTTCAGAATCAAACTTCTGGAACTGTTGAAATAATTTGAATTGTGCTTACTAAGGAGAGAGAATAAAAGGAATAATGGGTAAATTGTATCAGCCTGCAGTACCTGCATTTTACTTATAACCTTTTTTCCTGTAACTTGAATTTATAAATTTGAAACTTAAAAACATGAATGCAGATAATATAAAATCGCAAATGCGAAAAGGTTACCTGGAATATTGCATTCTACTTATTCTAAGGAAAAAACCTGCCTATACTTCGGATATCATTTCCGAACTTAAAGAGGCAAAATTAATTGTTGTAGAAGGAACTTTATATCCATTACTGACGAGATTGAAAAACGGAGAACTATTGGACTATAAATGGGAAGAATCTACTCAGGGACCACCACGTAAATATTACGAAATGACACCCCAGGGTTCCTTATTCCTGGACGAATTGGAAACTTCATGGAATGAAATATACAATGTTGTAAAAAAAATAAAAGGAGAAATTTAAAACCGAAATTAATATTTACATTATGAAAAAGACATTAACTGTAAATTTGAATAACATCGTTTTTCATATTGATGACGATGCGTATGAAATGCTCCAGACTTATCTTTTCGAGATTGCCGATCATTTTAAATCGGATGAGGAACGAAAAGAAATAATGAATGATATTGAAGCCAGGATTGCAGAACTTTTCAACGAAAAGCTGCAAAAGAATAAAAATGTTATAAACCTGACTGATGTGGAAGAAATAATTGGAATAATGGGGAACCCGAGTCAATATACCGGTGATGAAGAAGAAACGGTAACTCCGCCTAAAACAGATAGGAAACAACAAAAATCACGTCGTTTTTATCGTGATCCGGATAATGCAATTTTAGGTGGTATTGCAGGAGGATTGGCTGCTTATTTTAATATAGATGTAACCTGGATACGTATTTTCCTGGCAATTTTATCCTTAATTACGGCTGGTAATGTAATTCTTATATATATATTGGTGTGGTTTATTGCTCCGGCAGCTATTACTGCCTCGCAACGACTTGAAATGCAGGGTGAAGACGTTACCGTTGAAAATATCAAAGCGGAAGTCAACAATGTGAAAAATTATATGGAAAGCGAAAAATTCAAGCAATCTGCCCAAGGGGCAGGGGAACGAATTTTAGATGTCTTTCGTGTACTTTTCAAGATATTGTTTGGGTTTATTGGGGTCGTATTGGGAATAGCAGGCATTGTAGTGATAGGAGCATTAATTTTAGCCCTCTTTTTGTCAATATTTGAACCTACAGTTATAAATGGGTTTGCCCCTGATTTAATTACCAACTGGGCAGTACTTACACCTGAAAAAATGGTACTGTTAATCATATCAATGATATTACTGGTCGGAAGTCCGATCTTTTTATTGATTTACTGGGCAACACACATGGTTTCGGGCCGCCGAAACACTTCACATTCGGCTTCATGGGTTGTTTTAATACTTTGGCTTGCCGGACTATTCATGTTTTTTAGTGTCGGTGCTAATTCATTATTTCATATTCATCATCACGATGGACATCAATTTTTTATAAACTGGAGTGATGATGATAAACCGTTTGGAAATGAAGTACGAAAATTAGGGGCATTTCATTCGGTTGATGTTGCAGGAAATATCGAATTGACGTTGAAAAAAGATTCTTTACAGGAAGCAACAATCTCTTCTCCGAATGATTTCTTTTCGAAAGTGATTACAAAAGTTGAAAACGGGGTGTTATATATTTATTCCGACGGGATACTTTTAAACAGAACTATAAAAGTAACTTTATCTTCTGATTCTATTAAAAGTTTAACAGCAAAAGGTGCCTGTAAAATAAATTCTGATAATCAACTGATAACACCTGAATTTTCGATTGAACTCCTTGGTGCAAGTGATGCAGAGTTGGATTTGAAAGTTGCGGGACAAGTCACTTTGGATACAAAAGGTGCTTCTAAGGTTGAATTGAAAGGTTCATGCAATACATTAAAACTGACAGGTGAAGGTGCAAGTGATATTGAAGCGGAAAGCCTGATTGCTAAAGATGTATTTATCAATCTGAGTGGTGCAACACATGCTGATATTTATGCTTCTGAAAGCTTAAATGCCGAAGCCTATGGTGCCAGTCATATAGATTGTAAGGGTCATCCGAAAAATGTAAAGAAATCGGATAATATAAGCTCAAGTATAGATGTCGAATAAATTTAGTGCAAATCCTTTGGCAATTTAAAAATAATGAACCCCGCTTTGTTTGTTTGCAAAGCAGGGTTCTTTCTTTTTTCTTTAGTCTTTGCTCTTTGTTCTTGTTCTTTGTTCTTGGCTCTTTTGTGGTGAGATATTTTTTATTCTAATATTTCCACAACAAATCCGGTAGAACCAAAAATAATGAACCCCGCTTTGTCTGTTTGCAAAGCGGGGTTTCTTCTTTATTCTTAGCTCTTTAGTCTTGGCTCTTGGTTCTTGGCTCTTTTGTGATGAGATATTTTTTATTCTAATATTTCCGCAACAAACCCTGTTGAAACAAAAATACAGAACCCCGCTTTGTCTGTTTGCAAAGCGGGGTTTCTTCTTTCTTCTTTCTTCTTTGTCTTGGCTCTTTGTTCTTGGTTCTTGGCTCAATGTTCTTAATTAACAACGCAGCTACATACCAGATTCCGGTCACCGAAAGCATTATCTATCCTGGCCACATTCATCCAGAATTTATTTTCGGCTACCCATTCAGTAGGATAGGCAGCTTTCGCACGGCTGTATGGATGATTCCATTCGCCGGAAACTATTGAGTATTCAGGATGTGGTGCATTGAGTAATACATTGTCGGTGGCATCAGCAGTGCCGTCTTCCACGTCTTTTATTTCGGCATAAATCTGTAACATGGCATCAGCAAACCGGTCCAGTTCAGCCAGTGATTCGCTTTCTGTAGGTTCAATCATCAATGTACCATGAACAGGAAAAGAAAGAGTAGGAGCATGGAAGCCATAATCCATGAGCCGTTTGGAAATATCGGTTTCTGTTACACCTGAAGTGGCTTTAAAGTTACGTGCTTCCAGTATCAGTTCATGGCCAACCCTTCCTTCTTCGCCGGTATAAAGCACTCCGTAACTGTCTTTCAACCTTGCTGCCAGATAATTTGCATTCAGGATAGCAATTTTGGTCGCACGTGTCAGTCCTTCAAGTCCCAGCATACGAATATATCCGTATGTAATTACAAGTATGCTTGCGCTACCGTATGGAGCTGCCGACACAGTGTTTTGTCCGAATGTTTTGCTTGGCAGGAACTCTTTCAAATGTTCGGCCACACATATCGGACCTACACCCGGACCACCACCACCATGAGGAATGGCAAATGTTTTGTGTAAATTCAAATGGCATACATCGGCTCCAATGGTACCGGGATTGGTTATCCCAACCTGTGCATTCATATTGGCGCCATCCATATAAACCTGGCCGCCGTTTTTGTGAATGATTTCGCACATTTCTTTAATATGTGCTTCAAAAATACCGTGGGTGGAGGGATAGGTAATCATACAGCCAATCAGTACATCTTTATTTGCTTCCGCTTTTTCTTTCCAGTCGGTTAAGTCGGTATTTCCACCTTCATCACAATTCACCACCACGATTTCAAATCCCGCCTGATGAGCAGAGGCAGGGTTCGTTCCATGAGCCGAAGAAGGAATCAGGACTGTGTTACGTTGAGTTTCCCCTTTCGATCTGAAATATTCACGCAATGTTATCAATCCTGTATATTCGCCTGCTGCTCCTGAATTTGGCTGAAGACTGCAAGCAGTAAATCCTGTTATAACAGTCAGATATTTTTCAAGTTCAGCGATCATTTCATTGTATCCTTCAGTCTGATCTGCAGGAGCCAACGGATGCATACCACCAAACTCAGCACGGCTCATAGGAAGCATTTCAGAGGCAGCGTTCAGTTTCATTGTACACGATCCCAGGGAAATCATCGAGTGAGTCAGTGATATATCGCGACGTTCCAGCTTCTTGAGGTAGCGCATCATTTCTGTTTCACTGTGATAGAGGTTAAATACTTCGTGAGTCAGGTAGGCTGAAGTACGCTCAAGACTTTCATCAAATGATTTTAAGTCCTCCAGTTCATTCTCTTCTGCAAAAGCAGCCGAATTATCCACAGCTTCAGCTAGAATTTCAATCAATGTATTGACATCATTGATGTCAGTAGTTTCGTCAAAGCTGATTCCAATTTCACCTGTTTCGAAATAATGGAAATTCACTTCATAATCCAATGCTATGGCTTTCAATTCTGCCATGGAAACATCAGCAGGCAAACTGATTTTTAGTGTATCGAAGAAGTTCTCATTTTCCTGTGTATAACCGTAAACAGGTAGAATTTCGTTGATATAGGTTGCTATCGCATGAATGCGTTGTGCAATATTTTTAATTCCTTCTGCTCCGTGATAAACGGTGTAGAAACCAGCCATCGAAGCCAGTAAAGCCTGAGCAGTACAGATATTCGAAGTTGCTTTTTCACGTTTAATATGTTGTTCACGGGTTTGCAATGCCATCCGTAAAGCGGGCCTGCCGTTTATATCTTTACTGATTCCAATAATCCTGCCGGGCATATCGCGTTTAAATTCTTCACGTGTAGCAAAATAAGCAGCCGAAGGTCCGCCAAATCCCATTGGAATTCCCCAACGTTGAGTAGATCCAAAGACAATGTCGGCACCCCATTCTCCCGGAGGAGTAAGCAAGGCCAGACAAAGTATATCAGCATCTACGGCTACTTTACACCCTGTAGCGTGGGCTTCGGTTACAAATTCAGCATACTCTTCGATATTTCCGTTCGCATTTGGATATTGAACGATAGCACCAAAATGTTTGTTGGTAAAATGGAGACTTGCAAAGTCGCCGATTTCCAGTTTTATACCCTGTGCTGCTGCACGTGTGTGCAGTACTGCCAGAATAGAAGGGAAACAATATTGATCTACAAACAGGATGGAGGCATTATTTTTTACCTGATCACGGCTTCGCAGGTTAAACATCATGGTAGCTGCTTCGGCGGCAGCAGTAGCTTCATCAAGCAATGATGCATTAGCAAGCGGCATACCGGTAAAGTCGCAGACTGCAGTCTGGAAATTCAATAATGCTTCCAGCCGGCCCTGAGATATTTCTGCCTGATATGGAGTGTAGGAGGTATACCAGGATGGATTCTCGAATACATTACGTTGTATGACAGCAGGAGAACATGTATCATACCATCCTTGTCCGATATACGAAGTGAAAAGTCTGTTTTTGGAAGCTATTCCGGCAATATGTCCGGCATATTGACTTTCGGTAAGTGCTTCCGGGAGTTCAATCGGTTCTTTCAAAAGAATGGACGAAGGAATTGTCTGTGCAATTAATTCATCGAGATTATTTACTCCAATAGTTTGAAGCATAAACGCTTCATCTTTTTCTGAAATGCCAATGTGGCGGTTTTGCAGCAAGTCTTTCATACTAAGAATTATTACTTTTTTTTGAGCATCAAAGGTACTTGTTTCTTTTATAAATAGAGTCAAAATTATAAGAAATAAATAACTGTAATCTGATGTATTTCACATTGATTACAACATGAAACTTATTGCCGGAAATAGTAATAAACAGATATTTAAAGTAGTTATTTTTTGATTATTTATTAAGTTGTTTTTAAACCATCTGTATTATCAATTGTTTAAATAATACAAATCAATAACCAGAAACCAGTAAATAAATTCTAAATGTCCAATATACTTCACGATATTCGTAAACAATATATCTTCTCTTCCCTTGATGAAACTAAAATACTTTCTGATCCTGTTGAACAGTTTGAAGTCTGGCTTAATGAGGTTATAAAGTGTAAAGAACCGGAACCTACTGCTATGGTGCTTTCAACTGTCGATGAACAACTTCAACCGCATTCACGAATCGTATTACTGAAAGAAATAACCCCTGAAGGTTTTGTGTTCTATACAAATTATGAAGGTGGAAAAGCAAAGCAAATGGAAGTCAATAACAAGGTAAGCCTATTGTTTTTCTGGCCAAAAATGGAAAGACAGGTACGTATTAACGGACATGTCGAAAAAATAAGCGAGGCTATTTCGACTTTGTATTTTTTATCGCGGCCACTCGAAAGCCGTATCGGAGCATGGGCATCACCCCAAAGCCAGGTAATCCGGTCGAAAGACTTTCTGGAAGAACAATTTAAATACTATAAGAAAAAGTTCGGTGAAAATGTACCCAAACCCCCTTTTTGGGGGGGATATATCGTCAGGCCTGTCTCAATTGAATTCTGGCAGGGCCGTCCAAACCGGTTGCACGACCGTCTGATCTATACTTTTGGGTTGGGAGAATGGAAAATATCCAGGCTGGCACCGTGAATAATTCATAATTCATAATTCATAATTCATAATTCAATGTCGTTTAGTCAAAGATATTGCTTGAATGCACCCTTTTCCGATTTATCGGAAAAGAAAAACACTAACTAAACGACATTGGATTAATAAGGGAAATAAGGGCAGATTCGTGGGGTTTTAGGTTTTCTACTAAGCGAAAAAAAGGAGAAAAATAAGGTATTAATATAAGATTTGAAAGAATGAATTTAATATAAATGATTATGAGTAAGCTGCAGATCCTTTGCATTAGGTACGGAGTTTATTACTATTTGTAGACCAGGATAATCTAATAAACATTAGGTACAGAGTACCGGAATATATTATTTGAAGCTATGTGGCTTTTACGGATAATCACAAAACAATAAAGTAAAAAAAAACACATTGGGTGCAAAAGCCGATAGTCATTAAATACTAAATCACAATAGTTATTTCGTTTAATTTACAATTTATTCATTTACAATTGGACGGTTTAAAAGGGATTTGTATTTAATAAACCAATCAACCAATTATTAGAATCATCTACCCATAACACGGAACACGGAACGCTGAACTCAACCAATTAACCAATCAACCAATTAACTAATTAACCACTCCCGATTTCAGCTTGTGATACATTTAGACTATCTTTGTACGAAATTAATTCTGCATTCAACTAACTTATGCATTATGAATTCTGCATTATGAATTTTTAAATAGACCTTGCCTAAATGAATTTTACCGAATTAAATATCAATTCCCCACTTATAAACGCGTTGAACGACCTGGGAATAACGCAAACAACTACGATTCAGGAAAGAGCCTATCCGGCCATTATGTCGGGACGCGATATTGTTGGGATTGCTCAGACCGGAACCGGAAAAACAATTGCCTATCTTCTTCCCAGTTTGAGATTGTGGAAATTTACAAAAGATAAAAGCCCGCAAATCCTGGTAGTCGTCCCTACACGCGAACTGGTAGTTCAGGTGGTGGAACAGGTGGAACAACTTACTAAATACATGCATGTTCGGGTTGTGGGAGTCTATGGCGGTGTGAATATGATTCGTCAGACACCGCTTATTGTTGCCGGCGTAGATGTATTGGTCGCTACACCGGGAAGATTGCTGGACTTTGTTTTGAATGGAAGCCTGAAGTTGAAATCGATTAAACGATTTGTAATTGATGAAGTCGATGAGATGTTGAATCTCGGTTTTCGCCCCCAGTTAATCCGGATTATAGATTTGTTGCCTACAAAACGTCAGAACCTGATGTTCTCAGCCACTATTTCGGAAGACTTAAAAGATCTGGTACACGACTTTTTCGTTGAACCACTCGAAATTGAAGCATCTCCAACAGGTACACCGCTGGAAAATATCAAACAAATAGGATTTAAGGTTCCGAATTTCAATACAAAAGTAAATCTACTCGAATACCTGATAAACAATAATCCTGAATTTTCGAAAGTATTGGTTTTTACTTCAACAAAAAAGCTGGCAGATGCTTTATATGACCAACTTGCTCCGAAATTTGCTGATCAGATAGGATTGATACATTCGAATAAATCGCAGAATAACCGGTTTGACACTTTACGCAGTTTCAAAGAAAACGAGATTCCAATCCTAATTGCAACCGATATTGTTGCCCGTGGACTGGATATATCGGATGTATCGCATGTGGTCAATTTTGATGTGCCGGAAGTTGCTGAAAATTATATGCATCGTATCGGACGTACCGGTAGAGCGGATAAAAACGGGGTATCCATTACTTTTATTACAAAGGCGGATGCTGAAAACCTTACCAATATCGAAGGGTTAATGAGCCGAAAGATTCCGATTGTTTCTTTACCTGTAGACGTAGTAATTTCAAAAGAGTTAACAATGGATGAAATGCCACAGATAAAGATGAAAAACACACTTGTCTCAATCCCTAAAAAAGAAGAAGGAGGGGCTGCATTTCATGAGAAAAGTGAAAAGAACCAACAGGTGAATAATAAAATCAGACGCCAGGAGTCTATGCGGCTAAAATACAAAAAACCAAAGACAAGAGGGCAGAAGAAAAAATAGTTTATAGTTTATAGTTTATAGTTTATAGTCGGTGGTTGGTAGTCGGTAGTCGGTAGTCGGTAGTGGGTAGTGGGTAGTTGGTAGTCGGTAGTCGGTAGTTGGTTCAATTGAAGGTAAAACTTATTTTATTTCCAGTACAAGGAGCTACTTCGTTCAAACAAGAACTAAAGATCCTTTCGTTTCCTATACATGGACTAAGATGGGAGGGTAGACTTGCCCTATTAATCTTGATTATTTAGGATTTTCGATTGAATTGTCAGACATTTTAGACTTACTACAACACTAGTACTTATGCGTGAAGTCAGAAGTATGTAAATTACTTATTTTCAAAACCTTTCCGATAAACCGGAATGTATTATATTTTTGTTTTTTAACCCTTAGTAGAAAACAAAGCACGCCACAACCCACCCTTATTCGCTTATTTTTTAAACAGATCAATTTTCTTTTTCTTACAAGTTTGTAAATTTGCAGTCAGTGGATAGCGCAAGTTTGAACGAAGCACAACTCCCAGAAGAAAAATCGGGACAAGTGTGCTCAAAATCAGTTCAGGACCGATAAATCAAATGTGCCATTTATAACTGGGTTCAATTGAAGTTAAAAACTTATTTTGTTTCCAGTCCAGGTTGTGCTTCACTCAAACTTGAACTAAAGATCCTTTCGTCTCTTATAGTTGGACTAAAAAGAGAAAATAATTTATATCTTTGCATCAATAAAACAAAACATTATGCAAACTATAAACGTAAAAATAAACATAGATTCACCCACCGGACGACGTTTGCTTAAAGAAGTAGAACGACACCCCAAAGTGGCGAAAATAGAATATCCCGTGCCCGATTCAATAGCCGGAGAAAAAACGTATACTATTGAAGAAGTATTTTCGAAAGTGGAGGAAAAACTAAATAATCATTACGGCACAAGTCATAAGCTTAAGTATTGAAATGGCAAGGTTTGAAATTGTATTTTCGGAACAAGCAAATACTGATATTCAAAATCTGACAGATGCTATCATGTATGAATTTCAAGCTCCTCTTACAGCTTTTAAGTACGTACAGGGCTTATTAAATGAAATCAAAAAACTTAAAACAATAGCCGATTTTCTCCCTGTTCAAAAATCCGCTTATTTCCTGCAATACGGTTTCAATATAAAGCGTTTAAGATATAAAAAAATGACTATCATTTACAAGGTAATTGGCAATGCAGTTTATGTTATTCGGGTAGTATTTCTTCAACTATCTTAACTTAAACATCATAAAAGGCGAAGCACTACTTCAAATCGTACTCCGACTAACAAATCAATCCCCAAACGCGAACCGTCAACTCCGGTTCTCTTTTTTTTGTACAAGTTTGTAATTTTGTAGTCAGTGGATAGCGCGTTTGAGCGACGCACAACTTCCCGAAGAAAAATCGGGACAAGTGTGCTCCAGTAAGCAAGGATTTCTTTCCGTTCCTCATTGGCCTTTTGTGTCCAGACTATTTTTCGCTTAGCCATTGGTCGATTGCTTCGTCTGTTTGTTCCTCAGAAATTACATTCCCTGAAAAATATTCCGATTTTGCCACGCTGAGTCTTTGCAACTGTTGAGGATTGAGCTTGTACGTTTCATTTTCAAGTTCGAAATCGAGTAACTTACGAAGTTCCTCAATAATACCGGGCTCCTCTGTGTTTGCTATTCGATTGATTAAATCTATTTTCAATTCGGCTGTACTCATAGGTTAATTATTAATAGTTTGGCCTGGTTGCAAATATAATATTTATTTTTGAATAAGCGATTTATTGAGTATAATTCACTCTGTTATTGATTGCTTTCTTTTATTCTTAATGGACAACACATTTGCCCGTTTTCGTCAGGATTTAAACATATGCACCCACCGGATAGTTCAAGAGACAACACTTTGCTGATACTTTAACCTGTCCCACTATATTGAATCTTAGTACTTAACCCGACCATTACGTTAAATAAATCTAAAAATTAAGGTTGTTTAATTTAACGTATAAATTTAATTATATACATTTGCAATTGCATTTGGAAGATATAACAGTCCATGCATTCGATGACTGTTTCCAGATCAATCTTTCCTCTTACCATATATTATTCGATGATTCTTTAAGTAAATTGGACTGAGCCGGAAAAAACATTTCACTCTCTTTTATCAACTTCTCCCTGTTTTTTTTTCTGATTCCTGTATAGGAATTAAATGTGTAAGTATCGGAATTGTCGATGGACCTGTCAGAATTGACAATATCAACGTCGGAATTGAGGATGAATATGACAGAATGTACTTTGACAGCCCCGGAATGTACTTTGACAGCCCCGGAATGTACTCTGACAGCCGTGGAATGTACTTTGACAGCCCCGGAATGGACTTTGACAACCGTGGAATGGACTTTGACAGCCGTGGAATGGACTTTGACAGCCGTGGAATGGACTTTGACAGCCATGGAATGGACTTTGACAGCTGTGGAATGGACTTTGATAGCCCCGGAATGGACTTTGCCGATAGAACCAATTTCATTTTCCTTTTTTTTCAGACAACTAAAATAGAATCGACTTTTTGTTCTTTATAAGTTAGAATTGTGTACCGAAGGTCAACGACTAACGCGAAATAATTTGATTTAAACAAAAATAATAACCTTTTAAATTTTAATCGTATGGATAGAAGAGAAATTAACTTAATGGACATGATTGACGAAGTTCTGAAATATCTTGATGTCAATGTGTCTTTTTATGGTGACAAAATGCCAATTATTAATGTCGTAAACGCTGTTAATCAAAACATAGCGGACATTAAGGCATTCAATCAGGATCAGAGTGTCAAGACAAAAGCGGATACGGAGATAAAAAATCAATCGCGTACCGAAATCGCGAATCTTGCTCTGAAAATAGCTGCAGGGATTTCTGCAATTGCCGCAACGAAAAAGGATACCCGGCTAAAACTGTTGGCCAATGTTTCACCTTCCGGTTTA
>Ga0302185_10001244_pt1 | contig 18204 bp, 16 predicted proteins | sample II_Bog_E1_1_FD_200231 | JGI IMG/M metagenome (GOLD analysis project Ga0302185, IMG submission 200231) | Peat permafrost microbial communities from Stordalen Mire near Abisko, Sweden - II_Bog_E1_2 | ecosystem: Environmental > Terrestrial > Soil > Wetlands > Peat | place: Sweden: Abisko... | reverse complement strand
CGTGAACGCGCAGGCCCAATTCGGGAGACTCGACAGTCTTTTCAACGATGGAATCACTTCCAAGCAGGACCACGAGGCCGCGAAGGCAACCGCAGATGCCGCTACCGCGCAGGTAGCCGCAGACCAAGCTCTGGTAGATGAATCGAAACAGACAATTCAGTCGGCACAGGATCAAGTCACGGTGACCCAGGCGCAACTTGGCTCTGCCAAGGGTCTTGAGAGCCAGGCAAGCGCGTCGCTGGCGCAGGCAGCTCTCAATCTCGAACACACGCGCATCACCGCTCCTGTCGATGGCACCGTAATAGCTCGCCGCATGGATGTTGGCCAGACTGTGGCGGCGTCGTTTGCGTCGCCGACGGTTTTTGAGATTGCTCAGGACCTGACGAAGATGCAACTGGATACCAATGTGGACGAGTCCGACGTGGGCAACATCCAGGTTGGCCAAAAAGCGACCTTCACTGTGGATGCCTATCCCACAACCACATTCCAAGGGGAGGTTACGGCGGTTCGGAAGGCTCCGATTATCACGACGAATGTCGTAACGTACGATGTAGTGTGCGTATTCCGGTGAAGTGGGCCGCCGATTCCGATGATGTGGGCCAGAGTCGGAGCGAAGCGACGCTGGTTGTTTTCTTACATTAGCTGCGCGGCCCACATGAGTCAAGGAAAGGGTAAGTAAAACCTCAACTAGCATCATTCCGTTTCCTTCTTGCCGAGTGGCAGGATATTGGATTCCGTTGGAAGTGGGCCATCATTCCGTTTCATGTGGGCCGCGATTCCGTTGGATGTGAGCCAGCATTCCGGTGATGTGGGGCGGCCGAAGGCCTCTCCATGGGTTACGGTCGCGTGATCGGTGGGATTGCTAGTGGCTGCCTCCTGAAGCCGAATCACCCAGTACAAACATCCACAATCGGTGGAATGATATATCCAACTCATATTCAATAAATTATGGTTTTCAATGCGTAGTTGCCTTTGCAGCCTGTCCCAACATCTTATTTGGACTCCCAATTTGGCAGCCTGCCCTGTTTCAGGACTCTCCACAGGTAGTGAGCTATATTGACCACTTTCCTATTGTCTCTGCCCGCCGATGGTTCCAACTAGATTCAATCACCACCCGGACGCACCTCTTCCGCGTCTACGTACTTTACACGCGTTTCTCACCGCTCCACGCATTCCCAATTCAAGAAGATCATCACACACCAACTCTGGAACGTCACATACGAAAAGGAAGGACCATGGCTCTCGTCAAGAAAACTGCCATTCAGGCAACCTCTGTCTCTTCAGATGGGAAATCGTCGGCTGTGACCGCCCGCGAGGCGGAGGCGCAGCGCAAAAAGGCGAGGACGCTCGCCAAACAACAGCAGGCGGCCGAACGGATTGCAACCGCAACCAGCCAACTGGCCTCAGGAATCGCTGAGGCATCCAGCGCGGCCGAAGAACTGAAGCGTGCGAGCGACCAGATCGCCTCTGGCGCAGAAGAGGCATCGAGCGCGGCGCAGGAGTCGCTGTCGGCCTTCACGCAGGTGGGCGTTTCGTTGACCCGGCAGTTGCAGAATGCTGAAGCCAGCCGCGGCAAAGGCGAAGCTTGCCAGACATTGATTGTTCGCACCAGCGCCGACGTGGCCGGACTGATCGCCAATGTGGGCGTGGCGGCTCAGCGGCAGTTGGATTCCGTGCGCATGGTCTCCGAATTGGAAAAACAGGCCGCCAATATCGGCGACATAGTGAAGGCCGTGGCGCGGATTGCGGATCAGACCAACCTGCTGGCCTTGAATGCGGCGATTGAAGCGGCTCGTGCCGGCAAGCACGGCAAGGGCTTTGCCGTAGTTGCTGACGAAGTGCGGACGCTGGCCGAGACCTCGGAGAAGAGCGCCAAGCAGATTCAGGAGCTGGTCGGTCAGATTCAGAAGGACGTAAAGTCCATCGCCGACGGCATCAATACCTCGGCCAAGTCAATTGAAGAAGAGGTGGCAAAGGGCAAGATCATTACCGCGCAATTGGAGCAGATTCGCCTCGACGCGGTTGAAATTGTCAAAGGTATTTCGGAAATCGCAACCAATGCGGGTCAGTCGAATGTAGCCGCAGGACAGGCATTGAAGGGTTCGCAGAGCATCGCCGCAGCAGCCGAGGAGCAGTCCTCCGCTGCAGAAGAATCCGCGAAGACCGTTGCCGAACAGACGCAGGCACTGGCCGAGTGCGAACAGGCGGCGCAGGCGCTGTCGGAGTTGGCCGAGGATTTGAAGAACTCGACCGATGTGGCCAAGAGCGCCGAGCAGGTGGCTTCTGCTTCTGAGGAATTGTCTTCGGCGGTGCAGGAGATCAACCGTTCGAGCGCGCAGATCATGACCGCGCTGGGGCAGATTCGCAAGGGTGCCGAAGTGCAGTCATCGGCTTCGGAGGAGTCGGCGGCAGCCACCAATCAGATCGAAAAAGGTTTGGACGTGGCGCAGAAGCGGGCCAAGGTGAGCGCGGAAAAAGTCGTCGCCATCAAAAATCTACTGACAGAGAACAAGACTGCGGTCAATAGCCTGATCGCCGGTGTCACCTCCTCCGCTGACGCCTCGCGCGCCAGCATTAAGCAGATGAATGATCTGGAACTGGTCTCGCGGCGCATCGACAAGATTGTCGAGGCTATCAGCACAGTTTCGATCCAGACCAATATGCTGGCCGTGAACGGCGCGATTGAAGCGGCGAGGGCCGGCGAGTTCGGCAAGGGCTTTGTGGTTGTGGCCACTGACATTCGCAATCTGGCGCATGATTCGAGCGAGAATGCCGACAGCATCAAGGATCTGGTGAAGGCGGTACAGGATCAGATCGGCGTAGTAGGCCGCGACCTGAACGAGATTGTTCTCTCGGCGGTCTCCGAAGTGGAGAAGGCCAAGGCCACGACGACTGACCTGGTTTCGATAGAGTCCGACATTCTGGTTGTGGAAAAGGGTACGGCGGAGATTCTCGCCGCTTCTGAAGAGATTGCCGCGGCCATTGCTCAGGTCAAGAAGGGCATCGAGCAAATCTCCGCCGCCGCCACCGAAGCCGACAAAGCAGCCACCGAAGCATCCAGCGCCGCACAGCAGCAATCGAAGGGCGCGGAAGACCTGGCAGCAGCCATCGAAGAGATTGCTTCCCTGGCGGACGAACTGCAGAGCGCAGCGTAAGGGGACGCCATGACAAAAAGAATATCAAAGCAAGATGCGGGCGTGGCGCTTCTCGATGAACCTGTCATTGACGAGCGTGCCCCTGATCAACAGCCGAATGAGGCGGCTCGCGCGGGAAGCGGCGAAAGCGGGCGCGCGGCATCTACTCAACTTGGAACTCAGCAGTTCGTAACCTTTCTCTCCGGCGATGAGGTCTTCGCGGCCGATATGTCGCCGGTGAAGGAGATCATTCGCGTGCCTCAAGTGGTGCGCGTGCCGATGGCGCCGACGGCTTTGGAGGGGCTGGCGAATCTGCGCGGCAAGGTGCTGCCGATCATCAGCCTGCGCCGTCTCTTTGGCTTTCCCGAGCTGGAGCACGACGACGCAACACGCGCGCTGGTGATCGACGTAGGCCAACCGCTGGGCTTCGTGGTGGACCGGGTTTCGAGCGTAATGGGCGTTGATTCCGGCCACATCGAAGACGTTGGGTCGATCAGCACCACGGTGAATACCGAAGTGCTCAGTGGCCTCATCAAAGATGCGGGCGGCCACGCGATGATCATGGTGCTGGACTTCGCCAAGCTCATTCAGAAGGAGTTCTCACACATCGCGGCGATCACCAAGAACACAGCGGTAGCCAACGCCGCGCAAGCAGAGGTGCAGATCGAAGACGTGCAGGAGATTGTGCAGGTACCGGAGGCGCTGATTCATGTGCCGCATTCGGAGTCGCACGTGCTGGGAGTGATGACGCTGCGCAACCGTCTGCTTCCACTGGTCCAGTTGCGCCGCATCTTCGGCCTGCCGGACAGCGATCTCGACGAGAAGAGCCGCATCGTGGTGCTGACGCTGAACAGCGTTTCGGTAGGCGTAGTGGTGGATGCGGTCAGTGAGGTGCTGCGCGTCTCAAAGTCCGGAGTGGATCCGCTGCCCGCACTGCTGGCCCGCGAGGGCAATCTGGCCGAGGTTACCGCCATCTGCCGTTTGAACAACGGGAAGCGCCTGGTTTCGATCATGACTGCGCGCAATCTCTTCGATCATTCTGCAATCAAGTCCGCGATTTCGGAGGCGCTGAACACCGTGAATGACAGCGAAGTGGAGAGCAGATCGAAAGCCAAAGAGACAGATGACAATCTGGACGACGACGAACAAGTGGTCGTCTTCCGGCTAGACAAAGAGGAGTTTGGCGCGCCCATCGCCAGTGTGCAGGAGATTGTGCGCGTTCCGGAAGAGCTGGTCCGGGTTCCTCAGGCACCTTCGTTTGTCGAGGGAGTCATTAATTTGCGCGGGACCGTTCTGCCTGTGATTGATCTACGCCTGCGACTGGGCCTCAAGCAGGTGGAGCGCACCGACCGCCAACGCATCATGGTCTTTCTCATCTCCGATGTGCGCACCGGCTTCATCGTCGATCAGGTGGCCGAGGTGCTGAAGATTCCCAAGTCCGCAATTGAACCGGCACCGCAACTGTCTAGCGAGCAGAGCCTGTTACTGAGCCGCATGGCCAATCTCGAAAAGCAGAAGCGGATGGTGCAACTGATCGATCCGCCGCACCTGATGGGGAAGAAGGAACTGAGGGCACTGGCCGCGGTTGCGGGATAAAGCCATGATCAAACTGCTGATAGTTGACGACTCAGCCTTGATGCGCCGTCAGTTGATGAACCTGTTTCAGGCCGAAGGGGATTTCGATGTCCGGCCGGCAAGAAACGGCGACGAAGCGGTAAGGGAAAACCGGGATTTCCAGCCGGATGTTGTGACGCTCGACATCAACATGCCGGAGATGGACGGATTGACCGCGCTTTCCCTCATCATGGCTGAGCGGCCGGTGGCCGTGGTGATGGTCTCCTCGCTTACCAATGAGGGGGCACTGGCGACCTTTGAAGCGCTTAATCTGGGCGCAGTGGATTATGTTGCCAAACCGGGCGGCACGATCTCGCTCTCGATTGACCGGATCACCGAAGAGCTGGTGGCGAAGGTGCGCGCGGCGGCTCGCTGCCGCCCCAGAGGCAAACCGTCGAGTACAGGGACGGTTGCGCGGAGGATGCAGGAGGAGCGCAAGAAGATTGCCGCTGCTTCGTCCGCATTGGCTGCACCACGGAGCGCGGGCGATGGCTTGTTAGTCGTTGGTGCATCCACAGGCGGACCGCGGGCGCTGGAAATTGTCTTGTCGGGGTTGCCGGCAACTTTCCCTTGGCCAGTGCTGGTGGCGCAGCATATGCCGGCTGCTTTTACCAGGGCCTTTGCCGAGCGGCTGAATCAGTGTTGTGCATTGCAGGTGGTCGAGGCAGGCAGTGCGCTGCCGGTTGAAGCGGGCAAGATTTACATCGCCAGAGGTGGGGCGGATATGGTCCTGGCCAACCGCGCGGGACGGCTGACGGTGCTGCCCATGCCAGAGAACTCGCAGTTTTTGTGGCACCCTTCGGTCGAACTGCTGGGCCGTTCGGTGTTGGAACATTACGATGCAAAGCGCGTAACGGCGGTGCTGTTGACGGGCATGGGTTACGACGGGTCCGATGCATTCGCGGAGATCAAAAAACGCGGCGGCCGCACCATCGCCGAATCGGAAGAGACAGCCGTAGTTTACGGAATGCCGGCAGAGTTGGTTGCCAAAGGCGGAGCAAATTTGGTGTTGGCAGTGGAACGAGTAGCCTCGCAGTTATCAATCTGGGCTGGCCGGTAAGGATTATACGATGGGACTCGTCAAAGCAAAGGCAGTTGAATGCGCGGTCAAAGCTGAACCAATCGAGCAGCAGAGTTGCGAAGAGCTGGCTGCGGCACTGGAGGATTCCGATGCAACGGTGCGCCGTCATGCTGCTCAGAAAATTACCGCTTGTTTGGATGCCGCAACCACGCTAGTGAGCCGCCTGAAACGCGAGGAGAACACCGCCGTACGTGAGGCGATTTTGAATTCATTGCTACGACTGCATGATCCATCCATAAGCAGTGGCCTTGCCGATTGCCTGCGCAGTGAGGACGCGGCGCTCCGCAATGATGTCATCGAGGCCTTCAAGCAACTGGGTGACGAGGTAGCGCCCATCCTGCGATCTCTGCTGGCCGATCCAGACCCGGACGTTCGCATCTTCGTTGTCAATATCCTTAACTCCGAGCGCCATCCAGATGTGGAGCAATGGTTGATCGAAGTAATCGAGCGGGACACACACGTGAATGTTTGCGCCACGGCAGTTGATCTGCTCTGCGAAGTTGGCACCGAAGCGGCCATCGATCCGTTGCTTCATCTCAAAGCCCGCTTTGCACACGAAGCTTACATCCAGTTTGCCGCTGATCTGGCGCTGAAACGCGTTCGTGAAATCTGAGAGCCAATGAGCATCTATGCGTCCCAGCCAGAATCCGCAGCCATTACCGACGAAGACTTCTTGAAGTTCAAAGAGTACTTCTACCGTCGCACTGGCATAAGTTTTGAAAAATCCAAGCGCTACTTTGTCGACAAGCGCCTGGTGGAGCGCATTGAAGCCACTGGAACGGGAAGTTTTCGCGGCTACTTCACAATGTTGCGCTTTCAGGCTTCGGGTGATGAGTTGCAGCAGCTCACCAATATCATGACGGTCAATGAAACCTATTTTCTGCGCGAGGAATATCAGTTCAAGTGCCTCGTCGATTCCATTCTTCCGCAGATTGTCCATCGCAGGACCGGCGCGGATCCCATTCGAATCTGGTGCATTCCCTCATCGAGTGGCGAGGAGCCATATTCGGTGGCCATGTTTCTGCTGGAGAACTGGCCGGGCATCAAAGAGTGGGATGTGGAAATCATCTCGTCTGACATTGATACGAGCATTCTGCGCCGCGCGCGCGCCGGACGCTATTCGGCCCGCTCTGTGCAATATATTCCCGATCCCTGGTTGAAGAAGTATTTCAAAAGCGTGGGCGATGAGTATCAACTTTGTGACGATCTGCGTCAGGCGGTTGAGTTCACGCGCGTCAATCTCGCCGAGCCAGCCGACACGCTCAGCTATCGCAACTTCGATGTGATCTTCTGCCGTAATCTTCTTATCTACTTCGACGATGCATCGCGCAAGACAGCCTCAGAGACTTTTTATGAGGCGCTGAATCCGGGCGGCTATCTTTGCCTGGGCCATTCTGAATCCATGAGCCGCATCTCATCATTGTTCGAGGTACGCAAATTTCCCGAAGCGATTGTCTATCGCAAGAGTCTGGAGGCCAAATGATGGACGGCCTGAAGGTGAAAGAAAACGTGACTGCAAAACGCATTCTGATTGTCGATGATGCGGCCACCGTGCGCATGTATCACCGCGGCATATTGGAATCAGCCGGCTATGCGGTTGAAGAGGCGATGAATGGAATCGAGGCGCTGGAAAAATCCCTCGAAGCTCCCTTCGATCTGTACGTCGTAGATGTCAATATGCCAAAGCTCAATGGCTATGGATTTTTGAGTGAACTGCGCCAGCAGGAGAATCCGCAGCAGCCGGCCATCATGGTCTCGACCGAAGCCGCTTCGGGTGATGAGATAGCGGCCTATCGCGCCGGCGCAAATAGTTATCTCATCAAACCGGTGCAGCCAATGCAATTATTGACGCACACACGATTGATGCTCGGGGAGGCTCCCCAATGACCGCCTTAAACAAGAATCCTTTGTTGGAGCAGTTTCTCTCTGAAGCCCGCGAGCTATTGGAAGGCGTCGGCCAGAAGCTGATGCAACTGGAAGATGCACCCAGCGATCAGGACCTCATCAACGAACTTTTTCGCATGGTTCATACGCTCAAAGGCAACAGCGGCCTCTTCACATTTCCCGAGATGACGCGCGTGCTTCATGTCGGCGAAGACCTGCTCGGCAAGGTGAGAAATGGAGAGATGGTGTTTTCGCGAGAGTTGGCGGATCGCCTGTTGGATGCGATGGATTTTGTCAGTCTGCTCTCGAATGAAATTGAAGCGACAGAGTGCATCGATGCCAGTCGAGCTGCCGATTCCGCACGCCTGGCCGAGTCGCTACGCGCGTTGTTGCCGGAGGTCTCTGTTTCGTCTGGTACTGCTGGATCAACACCTTCCTCATCAAAATCAATCGCAGACACGTTCACTCAATTGCCGCTCGCGGAGATTCCTGAAGCGCTGCGCATAGAAGCCTTCCGCCGTTGCGGTGAAGGGGAGAAGTTCCATTGGATTGCTTATCAGCCCGTGCCCGAGTGCTTCTTTCAAGGCGACGATCCATTTCATCGCGCCCGCCAGACGCCGGGTCTGCTCTGGGGAAGCGCTCTCCCGTCCGAGCCTCTGCCGCCTCTTGCCGAGCTGGACACCTATCGGTGTTCGCTCAAGTTTCATCTTCTTACAGCAGCCTTCCATGAAGAATTGGCCGAGCACTTTCGTTATGTGCCGGATCAGGTGGAGATGGTTGCGATTGATCCATTGTGGCTGGCGATTTCCGAAAGTAAAACTGAGAGTAAATGCGATTATCTTGCTGAAAAATTAAGTTCAGATGAGGAAAGCAGTCCGGAAGCAATTGAAAAAGCTGCGGCGCTCCTATGCATTCTTCAATCGCAACAGCAGATTCTCGCGCTTGACGATCATCCTGCATGGCTCTCTGGGAGGCTTAAGGCAGTTGCGTCGGTACTCAAGAATCTCGCAAACTCCGTAGGCAATGCCGATGCAGAAGATCAGATTGAAGCATCGTTGGCGAAAGCTCAGGCTTCCGCCAGTGGTCTCCCGTTGCTTGATTGGCTGAATGCGCATCAAAGCCTGATCACGACGAAGGTTGTTCGACAGTCTGCTGCCAGTGAGAGCCGCAACAACGCTGGAGAAGAGTCCCCTGCTTCCGACCCAGCCAAGGCGGCTGTTGACGATGGAGTCAAGTTTGGGCGACGCGCCGAAGATAATCAATCCGGTCCGCGGAGCCTCAAAGTCGATCAGGCCAAGATCGACCGCCTGATGAATCTCATCGGCGAACTCATCGTCGAGAAGAACGCGCTGCCGTACTTGGCACAGCGAGCCGAGGCACAGTACGGAGTGCGTGAACTCTCGCGGGAGATCAAGGGCCAGTATTCGGTCATCAATCGCATCGCCGACGAGATGCAGGACGCGATCATGCAGGTGCGCATGATGGCTGTTTCGATTGTCTTTCAGCGCTTTCCGCGCTTGGTGCGCGATACCTCCCGAAAGCTCGGCAAAGAGGTTCAATTGGTGCTGGAAGGTGAACAGACAGAGGCCGACAAGAACATCATCGAGGCTTTGGCTGACCCGCTCATTCACATCGTTCGAAACAGCCTCGATCACGGCTTGGAGACTCCCGAAGTCAGACGCGCCCTGGGCAAGCCCGAGACCGGTACACTTACCATTCGCGCCGCGCAGCAAGCCGACCGCGTGGTCATCGAGATCGTCGATGACGGCAAGGGCATCGACCCGACGGTGATCAAGCGAAAGGCCTATGAGAAAGGGCTGATCGACGAAGCGGCACTGGAGCGCATGAGTGATCGCGAGGCCGTTAATCTGATCTTTGCTGCCGGATTATCCACTGCCGCGGTGATATCCGACCTGTCAGGTCGCGGCGTGGGAATGGACGTAGTTAGGACTGCGGTCGATAAACTCAACGGCTCGGTCTTGGTTGAAAGTGAAGTGGGCAAGGGCACATCAATTCGCATTTCGCTGCCGCTCTCGATGGCTGTGACCCAAGTCATGGTTATTGAGTCGGACGGGCAACTCTTTGGCGTACCTATGGAGAATGTGATCGAAACGGTGCGGCTTCCCAGACGTTCCATTCATCGCATCAAGCAAAGCATGACGGCAGTTTTGCGTGGGCGCGTGGTTCCTTTGAAAGCACTCAACAGCTTGCTCGGAATTACCGCTCAACCTGCTGCCAATGCGGACGATGAACTATCTATATTGCTCGTGCAAACGGGGGACGGAGTACTGGGTCTGTTGGTGGACGGCTTCAGAGAGACGCTGGGGGTGATTCAAAAGCCCATGGCGGGCTTCCTCTCCAACTTGTCTGTATGGTCCGGTTCCGCGTTGATGGGTGATGGTTCCGTGCTGATGATTTTGAATATCCGGGAGATCGTTTGATGGCGATTGAATTCAAGAAAAACCGCGTGATCTTTCGAGATGTGGCGCGCGTGGAAGAGGCTGAGGCGCTGCTGGAAGCTTTGCAGAAAAATCCGTCGGCCAAGGTAGATCTCTCCGCCTGCACCCATCTGCATACTGCAAATCTTCAGGTGCTCATGGTGGCTCGGCCGAGCATCGACCGTTGGCCGCAAGACCCTGAGTTGCGCACCTGGCTTGAGGCCGTGCTCAAACCTGCATAGAAAGGCGATTGTATGGCAATGACAATCATGATTGTTGACGACTCACTGACCATGCTGATGAGCCTCAAGACTGGACTGACTCTTAGCGGCTTCAAAGTCATGGAGGCCAATTGCGGTCAGGCTGCTCTGGACAAATTGAAATCGGGAGTCAAGCCCGATCTGATTCTTACCGACATCAATATGCCTGGAATGACCGGCCTTCAGTTGATTGAGAAGATCCGCGCGATGGCCGGATTTCGCTTTACTCCGATTCTCACGCTGACCACCGAAAGTGAAACATCCAAGCGCACAGAAGGAAAGCGCTTGGGTGCGACTGGATGGCTGGTCAAACCGCTAGCCGGCAATGATCTGATCAAAGTCATCAAGCAGGTTTTGCCAGGAGCGTAAGAATATGGCATCGGAGCTGATTGTATTTCAACAATCAATCTCACTCGATTATGCCAGCTTTCCAACTGCCTGTTCAAATGAACGGGAGTTCAAGTCATGACAAATGGCAAGATACGTTTACGCCGCATTAGAAACCGGCTGCTCGGGCAGTCGGCGGTCGGTGTGATATGTAATCTTCTGCTATGGTTCTCCTTGTCAGCCGAGCAAGGTCATTGTTTCATGGAGCATTGGCAACATAATGCCGAATTCTTCTTACTCTTCATTCTGCTTCCAGGAATGATAATTATGCATACGAACTGGAAACAGGACAAGAGCGCTGTCAGCGATATGTGGGCATTTGGTCAGCGCAGTTTCGAAGATATTTCGCATGAACTGGCGGCACGCAAAGCGATTGAATCTGACATTAAAGACTCGAAGCCTTACATTGACGTAATGCACCACCAGATCGGCGATTCGATGGCCGAATCCGAGCGTGAGGTCCTGGAAGTGATGGAGCAGATCGGCATCCTCAATGCGAAGACAAATCATCAGAGAGAGCACATTGCCCAGTCCATCAAGAACGGCCAGGAGTTGACGACAAATACTGAGATTCGCGTCCAGAACAACAAGGAGATCATTGGCGCCATTGAGATGCAATTAAATATGCAGACGGAGGAGTTTAGAAACAACTTCGAGCGCATAAAGGGACTTGCCGGCGAGGTCGGCGCATTGACACCGCTGATCAAAGTCATCACTTCCATTGCTCAGCAGACCAACCTGTTGGCTTTGAACGCCGAGATTGAGGCAGCGCGCGCCGGCAGCTCAGGCAAGGGTTTTTCTGTGGTTGCCTTTGAGGTAAGAAAGCTGGCCGTGCGCTCCACCCAGGCCGCAGCCGACATTGCGGCCAAGATCAATGCGACCTGCAAGCGAGTGGAAGAGGAGATGGCGGATGCCTATAACTCGCTGGAACAGCATGAGGCAAGCAGCGCCATGAGTCAGTTGGTGTCAGACCTTGGAGATATGCAGGCGGAGTTCTGCAAGAACAGCCAACTATTGCTGGACGTTATTAACGAGGTGGACGCCAACTACGCGGAGAGCGTCACTCGGCTTGTCGAAGCAATGGGGCATATCCAGTTTCAGGACGTGATGCGCCAGAGAATGGAGCATGTACAACTGGCGCTGGAACAAATGCGCGACCATCTGATGCAGTTAAGCGATACTGCAAATTGTCCAGGCTGGGACTGCCGATCTCAAACCACCTTCAAATCATTGCTGGAAGCTCATCTCAGTCAATACAAGATGGCCAGTCAGACGGTCACGCATCTTGCCGTGGCCGGAGGAAGGGTCGACAGCGACCTCAGCCAACCTGCCATCGAACTGTTTTGATAGTTCTTAAGCTCAGTTTACTGAGCGCAGCGGCAACCCCTTCAACGGTAGATTTGCCCTGGCATTACCAATCGCTTCTCGCGGAAGAGCGCCACGCAAATTCGCACGGCATCAGCGTCTAGCAAAGTGCCGGCCTGGGTCTCCAGTTCACTCAGTACGGTTCCGTTGGATGTGGGCCGGCATGATGGTGATGTGGGCCGTTGTCTTGATGATGTGGGGCAGCCGAAGGCCGCCCCACGGGTTAAGGCCTCAGAGGCTCGGTGGATGGGCGTGCAGCCACTGCTGCTCCATGCGCGTGACCTTCGCGCGAAGCGGTTCCCAGTAGCTTTCCGGTATCGCCGACTCGCTCACTTCCTCGACGATGTCGGCGAAGTATTGCAGGCTGGTGATCGGGGTTCGGCTTCCGGCATTGAGCATGGCGACATACTTGCGGGCACATCCAAGCAGGATGGCTCGAGTGATCTGTTCCATGGAGACGCCTCGTCGGTGCATGCCGAGCGCCAACTTTTCATCGGCGGCTGAGAAGCTGGCCTGAACGCAAGCTGGGGCCAGGAACAGGGCGCGCACTCTCTCGACGAACTCTGTCTCTGGCTCAAGGGAGCGTTCAGGTGTTTGCTGCCTCTGATACGGCCAGAAGCGGTCGTGGATTTGAAGCACAAGCTGCGGGCTTTGGTCTCTGCGTACGCAACAGACGGCCCGCTCTTCGAGTTCATCCACGTGCATGGCGATGACCGATGGTGTTGTTTCGACAGCTCGCGCCAGTTCCTCCACCGTTGCACGAAGACAACCGGTGTGTCGGCCGGCATGCAGGCAGGCGTAGACGTAGAGCTTGAAAGCGCCATCGGAGAGCAGCGTAATGGCCTGCGCAAACTCTCGACCTGCGGCGAACCATCCGGTGGGCTGTTTGAGGATCAACCGAGGAGTGCTCATAAGCGTCCTCCGGTTGAGTTCGATCCCGTGCACTTGTTCTTCTTGCGTATCGACTCGCCATTCATCTCGATGCGATAAGCGTTGTGAACCAGCCGGTCCAGGATGCTGTCGGCGATGGTTGGATCGCCGATCTGCGCATGCCAACTCTCGACCGGCAACTGACTTGTCAGCACCGTCGAACGCCGGCCATAGCGATCGTCGCAGACCTCCAGAAAGCCGCGGCGCTCGTCGTCGCTCAACGGAGCCATGGCGAAGTCGTCCACCAACAGCACATCGGTGCGCGCGATGCTCTCCAGCAGTCGGCCCAGACTGCCGTCGGCCCGCGCCTGAGCAAGGTCGCGGAAGAGCTTGGCCGCGGACCGATACAACACGCTGTAGCCATCGCGACAGGCCTTCTGCGCCAGCGCTTGCCCGAGCCACGTCTTGCCGATTCCGGTCGGCCCCGTGAACAGGAGATTGAGATGTTGCGCGACCCATTGCGAGTTGGTCAGCCCGCGCACCGTTGCCGGGTCCATCTGCCGCGGATAGCGGTAATTGATGTCTTCCACGCAGGGTTCGGAAGATAACTTCGACTTCTTCAAGCGGCGCGCCAGAGCCTGATTTTCACGCCACGTCCAGTGGTTGTCGACTAACATGCCGAAGCGCTCTTCGAAGTTCAGACCGCGCGCTTCCGGCTCTTCGAGTTGCTTTTGATACGCCTCCGCCATGCCCGTCAGATGCAGTGCATGGAGCTTGTCCAGAGTGGCTTGGTTCAGCATTGGCCAACCTCCAGACGAGTCTCTTGGGCAGCATAATATTCAGGCCCGCGCAGGTTCTCATGCGTTACCGGAGAAGGCATCAACAGTAACTCTGGCAACGGCTGACGATCCAGGCCGCTTTGTAACATCGACTTCACGCTTTGAAAGCGGTAGAGCTTCAAGCGCACGGCCCGCGTCGAGGCCGCTTCCAACCGCGCCGCGCCATACTTGCGCTCCATTCGAATCACTCCCAGAGCCGAGCGATAACCCATCTCCGGATGCGGCTTGCTGGTCATGATGTTTTCCACCAGCCGTGCCGTGAAAGGACCAACCTTGCCCGCCCATTCGATGATGCGCGTCGGCGTCCACTCCAGATACTGCTGATGCGACTTCGGCCGATGCGCCGCATTGGTGCTGGCGCCATGCGCCTTGCTGCTGTGCATATGGCTGGCCACACGCTTGCCTTGATAGAAGATCTCCACCGTCCCGTGCGTGCTGCGCGCCTCCACCTCCTTGCCCACCAGTTGATACGGAGCGCTGTAATAATGGCCGCCCAACTCGATGTGATAATCAAGATTGACGCGCGCCTTCTTCCACTCCGCATACACGAACGGCGTGAGCGGCAACGGCTGCAACGCCGGCCGATCTATCGTCCGATATAATTCAACACGCGAGCCAGCCAGCTTGCGAAATGGACGCTCATTCAGCTTGTGAACCAACTCCAGGATGGCCTCGTTCAACTCCGCCAGGCTGAAGAACTGGCGCTTGCGCAACGCCGCCAGCACCCATCGCTGAACGATCTGTACCGCGACCTCCGCCTTGGCCTTGTCGCGTGGGCGATAAGGCCGCGCCGGCAGGATGCCCACGCCATAATGAATGGCCAGATCGCCATAGGTGCGATTCAGCTCAGGCTCGTAATAGCAAGGCTTCTTCACGCCGGATTTCAAGTTGTCCGGGATAACAAGCTGGCTCGTTCCATCGAAGAACTCGAAGGCCCGCACATGCGAGTGAATCCAGTCCCACAGGTTCTGCGTCCAGGTGGCCTCGGCATAGGTGTAGTTGCTGGCGCCCAGCACCGCGACGAAGACCTGGGCCTGACGAACTTCGCCGCTCTTCGCATCAATCACCGGCACCGTCTGCCCGGCGTAATCCACGAACGTCTTTTCTCCGGCGCGGTGTTCGTGCCGCAGCACCACGTCCAGACGACGCTGCCAGTCGCGGTAAAGCTCACAGTACCAACTGTAGGCGTAGCCCAACAAATTCGCCTGCTTGTACTCTTCCCACAGAAGTTGGAGGGTTACATTCTTGCGGCTCTTCAACTCTCGATGAATCGCCGCGCAGTCCGGCAGGCAACGTTCCTCCGGCGACGCCACCGGAGGCGGCGGAAACAAGCGCCGCTCCAGCGCCACGTCATCCAGATCGGCCGGCAAAGGCCAACTCAGTCCCGCCGCTTTCAGCCGCTCCAGATAGCGCTGGACTGTGCTTTTGGCCACCTTGCAGATCGCGGCGATCTGCCGTGGGGCGAGGTGGGATTCGAAGTAGAGACGCAAGACTTCACGTAACTGTCGCATGGGTAATCTCTTTTCTGGCAACATGTTCTCCTTTGATTTCAGGAAAACATCTGCCTGGGATTACCAGCGACGCCTGCTCCGGCCCTGGCCCACATCACCGTTACGTTGCATGTGGGCCGCAATTACGGTCCATCGTTCCATTCGTTGTGGGCCGGGATTACGCCATGTGGGCCACGATTACGGTGAAACAAAAAATGCGGCCCACATCACAACGGAATCCCGGCCCACGTCACACCGGAATCAGTGGCTCACATCCAATGGAATCACCGGCCTACATCGACCGGAATACGCAGTAGTGATCGCGGTCTCAAATCCAGATCTCAAGTTATTCCCTGGAATGACAGCAAATGCGCGCATACTGACGGCGAAAATCAGCGACACGTTCAAGGTGCCAAATGCTGTGCTGAGAATCCACCCATCCGCCGCCGTGCTAAAGCAGTTTGGGTTATCCGCCGCGCCGGCGGGTAAGCAGCAGGTTTACGTATTGCAGAACGGGAAGCTCAAAGCAGTTCCGGCGGAGTTCGGGATCTCCGATGGGCAGTATACCGCGGTCTCTTCTACCGGCCTGAATGCCGGCGACCAGATCGTTCAGAGATTTAGCTCAGCCTCTACCGCAACCGCCGCAAGCGCTCCTTCGTCATCGCCTGGCAGCAGCACTGGACGGACACCTCGTCTGTAAGACAATGCAAAGGACCAAATCGTGAGCTCTCTCATCGACGTGCGCGATCTACGCAAGACATACCTGCTGGGGGAGATTGTCGTGAACGCGCTCCAGGGTGTGACGCTCTCGATTGAACGCGGCTCGTTTGTCGCCATCATGGGCGAGTCAGGTTCGGGTAAGTCGACTCTATTGAATCTCCTGGGCTGCCTTGACCGGCCCACATCCGGACGCTACCTATTGGATGGCACATCGGTAGAAGGGATGAACCGCGACGAACTCGCCGAAATCCGCAATCGAAAAATCGGCTTTGTATTTCAGAACTTCAATCTCCTGCCCCGCATGGATGCGCTGGAGAATGTCGAGCTGCCCCTGCTCTACAAGGGCAGCGATACTCCAAACGAAGATGAACTCGGTTTGCGTGCCTTGACAGACGTCGGGCTTGCAGGGCGAGAGCACAACCTTCCTGCTCAACTTTCGGGAGGGCAGCAGCAGCGCGTAGCGATTGCGCGCGCCCTGATCAACAAGCCCGAGATTCTTCTCGCTGACGAGCCGACCGGAGCGCTTGACTCGCACAATGGCGCCGAGATCATGAACATCTTCCAGGCGCTGAACCAGACCCAGGGAATCACAATTGTTATGGTTACCCACTCGGACGAGATCGCGTCGTACGCGGCCCGCATCATCCGATTCCGCGATGGCCTGATTGTGGCGGATGCGGAGGTTGCGAAACCAGTCAAGGAACCTCTGGCGGTGGCAATGACGCCTATTGCAACGGAGGTGGTGGGATGAAGCAGCTTCTCTCTTCCATCCGAATTGCATTCCGAGCGTTGAGAATGAACAAGCTTCGTTCGGCGCTGACCATGCTGGGAATTGTGATTGGCGTTGCTTCCGTGATTGCAACAGTGGCCATCGGGTCAGGAGCAACGCAACGGATCCAGCAGCAGATTGCCAGCATCGGCAGCAATATCATTATCGTCATCCCAGGAAGCATGAGCAGTTCAGGAGTGCGGCTCGGTACAGGCAACGCGGTGACGCTGTCAGAAGCGGACGCCAGGGAGTTGGTGGCACAATGTCCGGATGTTGCTCTTGCGTCGCCAATGGTGCGCGGCGGAGCACAAGTGGTGAACGGGAACAACAATTGGGCTACGAGCATCCTTGGCATCACACCGGACTATTTGACCATTCGCGAACTCACGGTCGCAGAAGGATCGGAGTTTGCGCAGCAGGATGTGGATAGTGCCAACAAAGTCGCCGTGCTTGGCCAGACGCCGGTAGACAACCTCTTCGATGGAGCTGATCCAATTGGACAAACCATTCGCATCAAGAACGTTCCGTTTAGTGTAGTTGGGGTTCTGACGCGCAAGGGGCAGTCTTCGTCTGGACAAGACCAGGACGATGTGATTCTGCTTCCAATTTCTACCGCAAAGCGGAAAGTCATCGGTGTCAAGCAGGCCAACGCTGACGCTGTGGATACGATCATGATGCAGGCCAAATCCGGCGCTCAGATTCCGGCCGCGCAGGAAGAGGCTACAGCCTTGTTGAGGCAGCGCCATCATCTACAAGCGAACGATGACAATGACTTTTCAATCCGCAACCTGGAAGAGCTGTTCGCGGCGCAAGAAGCGTCTTCGCACATCATGGCTGTGATGCTGGCAGCGGTGGCATCGGTGTCTTTGGTGGTCGGCGGCATCGGCATCATGAATATCATGTTGATTTCAGTTCAGGAGCGCACGCGGGAGATTGGGCTGCGCCAGGCGCTGGGCGCAAAGACGCGCGACATTCTTACACAGTTTCTGGTAGAGGCGATCACGCTATCCGTCGCAGGCGGGTTGATCGGAATACTCATTGGCATTGGCGCATCGTTCCTGATTTCAAAGATGGCAGGTTGGGCAACATCCGTTGGCCCGGGAGCAGTCCTGCTCGCCGTCTTCTTTTCTGCGTTGGTAGGTGTCGGCTTTGGTTATTATCCAGCAAGAAAGGCCGCGTACCTTGATCCGATCGAAGCACTGCGATACGACTAAGCTACCCTTACCCTCTGAGGCGTCAAAAGAGCATCTCGGCATAGAAGAAAATGAAGCTTCATTTCCGATCCACAATCCGATCCACAAAATGCGAGGTCTTAGACGACTTGGGTGGTTTTAGGCGTTCCCCACGGGTTTG
>Ga0302185_10001243_pt1 | contig 18212 bp, 14 predicted proteins | sample II_Bog_E1_1_FD_200231 | JGI IMG/M metagenome (GOLD analysis project Ga0302185, IMG submission 200231) | Peat permafrost microbial communities from Stordalen Mire near Abisko, Sweden - II_Bog_E1_2 | ecosystem: Environmental > Terrestrial > Soil > Wetlands > Peat | place: Sweden: Abisko... | reverse complement strand
GATTAACTGCTTTTGCTTCTATCGGATGAGCTCGCTTCGCTTTAAGTCCGCTTTCAACTTGGCCACTTGCTTTTCATGCTTCCTCTCTTACTTCTTTAGACTTTTAATCACTGATTTCGAGGCTGACAGTTTTTCGCTGCATAGACTTTTGGATCTTTCCGTTCTTTAAAGAAACTGTCTCATGACCGAAGCCTATTTCTTAAGTCTATGCAATTCTCTCTCCTTCTGAAAAAGCTACGAGGATTCATCTGAAAGCAGACTGTTTCTGCTATATGCCGTAAAGGTTTCGTTTTTATTCTTACTCCTGTTTAGTTTGGCAATTTGGTTAGTCTTCGTAAAATCCTTTACTTTTTTTACAATTTTACCCACTCGATTGCTATTGTTTACGTTTTATTTTTATCTTTGCAAGTGATGCTTTCCCCTATTAACCAGCAGACTTGAGTCATTGAAGGTAGAGTCTTTCTCTCTATCCTCGTAGATAATGCATTGTTCTGATGGTATGTTTTGCACCTTATTCTGGAGGGAGTCGAGTTTTAGTTGAAGTGTTTACAGTTATTTCTCAACGAGATCTTGATTGCAATCAATTAGTATGGTTTACTTAGGGGAATTATTTTTCTGGGACGTGATTGAAAAAATAAGCGAGTCTGCTCGTTGTCGATGCGCTGGAGAGTACTAATCCTATGAGAAATCGCGATCTCCCAAGCATCGCGGAGCAAGTGTTAGAGGCCTAATCATTGTTAGTTGCGAAATATAACGAATAACTAATGGGCAGATTAAGATTTAAAGGTATTGAAGCTAAATATGAATAAAGACAAGCTCTATTATATTTTTATTTTTAATTATAATGCCTGAATATCATCTGATACATTTTGCTGCTAATTCCTTCTTGGTATTAAACCCAGGGGAAAAAATCCTTGAATCATTGCGTAAGCCTGACGTGATCATGTATAAATATGATCTTAAAGAATTTCAATAATTTATTATAAAACTGATATCGATATAGATACAACTAACCAGCCTAATTTATTTGTGGTCTGCTAATCACTAATTCCATCATGCAATCACCACCTAATCCATTACCTTTATTATTATAATATTTATCAATCAGCCAAACATCAGCCACCAATCCCTTAAAATTCAAAAGATCGAATATTGAAAGAGTATATTGAAACAAAGTATCAATAAAAGAGAGAGTTGAGTTGCTAGTCCTCCTCACTCCTGACTCCTTCATAAAATAGTTAGACCTATACCATCTACACCGCCTTCAGACTGGGAGAAGGTGATGATATTTCGATAGAGGTTTCACTAAACATTATCTATTCCAGATCAATTGCTTTATGTGACAAACAGTTGCTATCCTCTAAACCATCAACTAGCTTGGATTATTCCCAATATAGTTCTGGTTTAGTGAGTAAAGAAGGACAGACAATCTGGCCTTCACTGGAGAGACTCTAGTCACAGCTGGAGGCAGAAGAGATGGTCCTCTTTAAGAAGGGGGTCTATTTTTATTGTTTTTGCTATTGATGATTAACTTTCCTTTGCAGATCTTCTGTAATCTTATCGAGGATCTTCTTCATGGTCGCTCTTTGCGCCCTATTCTGATAACGCTTGAAGATAGAGTTGTATCTGTTTTTAACCATATGCTCAGTACGCACTCCTTTGAACATCTTGGAGATATATGCCCATTTGGTGCCGAACTCGCTGATCGCTTTAAAGAGAGTTAAATCTTCCTGCAGAGTCCATTGAGTGCGATTAACCTCAGGATCTAGATGGTTGATCCATTTCTCCCTGCACATTTGCGGTGTTCTAAAATAAAATCCTTTTGATTTGATAAAAATTTCAAACGAAACTTCACTCCATCTGACATTGCTTTATTCCTCTCTAAATAGAATTAAAGTGTACTTGATGCATTAAACGAGAAGGGTGATTTATTGTGAAGTCCACTTCTATCGATTGGCTTTAAACTCTTTGAGCAAGCTCTTGAGGTGATATTGCAAAAATTCAAGAGGTTTCCGGGGGAAGAGGTTGTTTAGAAATTTGTAATTTTGTTAAGTCTAAGATTAGGGTATATGTACGAATTTATTTAATTATTTGCCTATTAAAAAAGCGTAACAAACGGCAATCCACGCAAATAGTTTAAATTAATTTAATGCCCAGGAAGACTCCAACTGAGGTTTTTCTGACTAATTAGACAGACAAGCAGTGGAATTGTCTCTTTCTAAAAGTTTTTGACAGAGTTGAAGCACTTGACTATAGGAAAGAGTTTCAAGATTCAGAGTCTTGATTGAATAGTTTTCTAAAGCAGAAAGTATGATTTGCTTATGAAGATTGTTTTTCTTAAGGTGTTACAGCATTTATTACAAGGAAAATTGATGTTTTGATTCCATTATGAGAAAGCTAGTTGTTTAACTAATAAATTTATAAGCTTAATAAGAGATAACTGCGGTTTATCGACAGTTTCAAAAGTTACCCATATATAAATACCATCATATTTAAGTGCTAAGCCCTAATTTGAGGGCGGTAGTTATTCGCGAGTTCGAATATGCACCTACAGACCCTTAAAATAAATATTGTTTGCGCCTATGAATGGCTTTAAAAGCCAAAATATCAAAGCGGCAAAAAGTTCATAATTTTGCAGCTTGGCTCATGACTCGTGTCCCCTATTTAACTTCTATTATAATTGTTGCGGCTGAGTATGGATATTGAAAAACTGGTTGTTGCTTTTATAAAATCAGCCTAATATAATCAAGTCGCTGGATAATAAATTTCATGCATTTTTAACATAAAAAATCACATGCCAATGGCAGGTGAGCAGCAGTAACAGTGTTTATGATGCCGAAATCAAAGATTTTTCGTATTAACGCTCTTATCAAAAAACAAATACTCAATTATTAATCGGATAGTTAAAAGCTGCGGAATGGACTTTCTGGAGGAGAAGAGAAAATCCGGTTTAAGTGCAAAGAATAAAGTCAGACGGACTGCTTTAATTGTTATCTGCTACTTAATTCGAGTGGGAAGTAATAGTATCCATTTTTTATGATTCTCGAATAACTTGTGTTATTATATATGCAATTATAGAGGAAATATGTCATCATTACGGGTCATTTTATTTACGAGTATCCTGACAAAGAACAATGATGGAAAGTTGGCAGAAGAGATGGAGAAGCAGGATCGAATAGAGCGCATCGTATGATCGATCAATTTATCTTTATTTTATGGGCAGATAGAGGCAGAAACGGAACTGTTATTGAAGTAAAATACATAGACATCGTTGGCTTTTTCTTGAATATTTAATAATTTTTGTCTTACTTTAATTTTTCCTTCTGACTTGTTGCAAAGAATTCCTTAATTGAATGTTGTTTAATTTCCAAGTACGGCCCTGGTATAAACAAGTTAATAGATGTATTCCTCGAAATAAAATTTTACTAATAGATTCAAACGATCAATTATACAATTAAATTCAGATTGTTTAAACAGCCACTGCAAGGTCAACTCATGGGTAAAAAAATCAAAAACGACCAATGCCACGGGAGATGGTGTGAACACCATCTTTTTTCACTTCAACCCTATACTTTAAACCATAGTCACGTAATTGAGGAAACTCTTCGCCTTTGTCCAAAACAGAACAAGTCCTTCTTCTTTCATTTAGAACCACTAAAATGTTCTAAAAAGTTACGCCGCTGCTAAATCTCGACTCTAAATACTATACTCCCCTCTTCATTCTCGAATAGGACCAGGTATCTAAAATGAAAATTAGCGGCTTTATGTCAGCCACAACGACCGCACCCTTCAAAACTTTGAGAACAACCAGTTCTTGGAACAATACGAAATCAGCTAAATCGTAAGATTACCTTTAATAATTCCTCGTGAATTGTTATCTTACTTCCCTCGATATCATGTAGATGATTCCCAGAACTGGTACAGGGAAACGGCACTGCAAGGTTTGCAAGAACGACTACGATGATTACCTCGAAGTATTGCTGCTGTTTATTAAGCACATCGGCTCTCCTGCTCACTGCAGTTGCCTTTCTGTCAATCCATACTCAGCTTTTATTGTTGAGTTAGAATAGTCATTCAAATTAAATCCAACAACATAACAATACAACTACCCCAATCTCCTTTCAAAACCTTTGGACAGCTTCCTTGAGAGCGAAATGGACAGTCTGTTAATTGAGAGGGAGACAGATTTGAAACTGCGATATAATGCGAGTTCAAAGCAGTTTTCATTAAATTAAGCTTGATCAATTTTGTGTTATTAAGATTAAATTAAACAGAAGGTGATAGAATTTAATGGGTCAGTCGGCGTGGCGAAACTATCTCTTTTTAAGGTATGTTCTCAGCAACAGACTTTAGAATTTCAAGATAATGTCTTTATAACCCTGTCTCGCTAGCTATTGCGACATTAAATTGTATTGTTTGCCCTCGATGAACAGAATACCGCAATTAGAGTAAGCTTTACACTTTTCTATTGTTAAAAACTCTCCCTTTTATATCTTGGACATATTTTGATGACTGTACTCCATTCTTTCAAAAATTAGTTCCTCGCCTAAAGCATATCCTGGTAAACAAGTGAACCGTTAACTCTTCTTTCTCTTTTTGAGAACTGCCTGTCCCCATAAAATTATGCCTAACCTTTTAACCGGTTATTTTTATGGATAAATGACCTGTCCAGGTTAATACACGATAATATTGCCGAGTTTAAGCAATGATTCTATTATAATTACACTTGTCTTTTGCAGCAGTTAGTTGCTACGGGAAAGAATGTTTACAAAATTTTGAAGGGATTGGCTCATAGTTTTATAGTTACTCAAACACTGTCCAAAATACACTTCAGCCTACGTTGTCGCCTTACTTTTAGAGATTTATGTTAAGATTGAGGGCGTCATTCCTCTAACTCCGCGTTTTAATCTGTTCGTCGACTGAACTTTCTCCCTCTACGTCCCTTTAGAGGGATATTGTATATTTCTACCCTGCTTTTCATGGAGTCCATCTCCACCATCTAATGTTTTAGACCGATAATTTTTGCTAAATCTCTTGGCCAAAATGGGATCTCTATCAATTACACTGCAAAGATAGTCTCCCTTCATGTTCTCCGTCTTACCGCAACCAGATGTTGACTCAATAATCTTTTTTGAAGGTTTAAGCGGATTGGTTCTGGCTTCTGTATAAATTCTTCTGTGTTTAATTGTGGGTAATAATGATTTACGCGTCTTTTCGGCCATGTCCTGTTGGAGTTTGCAATTTTATTTTGAAATAATCTCAAGTTACAATATCACAGCGTAACTTTAAACAACAGCCCTTTTCAAGTCTGTGGCAACAATTCCAGCCAAATCGAATAAGTTGGGTTAATAATCTAAGTGTTAGATTAATCATCGAATACTATTATAAATCTATTACTCACCAACTATGTTTGTGAAACAGTTCTTGGCCATCATGATGCGCAACTGGATCATTAACATTCGTGCCAAATAATGGCTCAGATAGAACGTATCCGTTTTGGTCCTATCCATCTTCTTGGTTGTTACCGAACAGACATCAGCTAATAGAGTGTAAACTCCTTTCTATATGGGTATTGCCATTGCTGGATATTCGCGAACTGTTGCCATCTGGTGGCTCAGTGAAAAATAAACTCATCAGAAGGAACTTCAAAAGATAATGGGAGTATCTCAGATGAGCTACATCCTTTCATGGATTGTTTACTTTATCATGAATGGACTACTCATCTCGGTTGTCATGATGATTATCCTTAAGTTTTTGGTCATTACTCATGATACTAACTTTGCTGAAGGGTATGATTTCTGGAATATCGCTCTGCTCTATTTTCTGTATTCACTTGCCAACATTGGGTATGTCCTGATCATGTGTTCCTTCTTCACGAGTGCCAAAACAGGTAGTCAGGCTATTACGTTCATATCACTAATCGTGAACTTCCTCTATTTCCTCCGATTCGCAGATGCAGTGTCGCACTCCGCCCCCTTGATAATGTTGCTGTCAATCTTCCCACAACTCTGTTTTAACATGACCCTTTCTAAAATAGCCTTTATTGATGATAGTCTAAACAGCCGATCATTCGATATTACCTACGGACAAGGAATATTAACCATGTTTATCCTCTTTATCTTCTATATCCTCCTGGCGTTATATTTGGATTAGGTTATTCCCAATTAACTCGGCACTCACAAACATCCGCTTTTCTTCTTGGGAATTAAGTGGAAAAATTAAGTTAATGCCGATGAACCACTTCTCACTAATGTTGAGGAAGGAAATTAAAGCTCAGCTAAATATGAACAACAAACAGAACGATTGACCCCTCCTTTGGCTAAAATGACCAATGTCACTAAAATATTCGGTAGTCAGGTGGTAATAGATGACCTCACTATCAACTTCTATCAATCGTAAATATTTTGTCTGTTGGGTCATAATGGTGCTGGTAAATCAACAACAATTAACCTTCTCACTGGTCTACTCTCTGCCAATTTGGGCAATATCTAGATAATGGGGCTAAAATATCCAAACGACGTTGATGAAATTCGTAAAAATATCGGTCTGTGCCTGCAATACAACGTCCTCTATGACAATTTATCAATTTAGTAGCATTTGCAGTTCTACTACAGAATTAAAAACTAAGATGACTCTAGAATGAATGAGCAGGTTCAGAGAACCATCGAGTAGTGTGCCTTAATCAACGAGAAAGGTAAACTAGCCAAGAATCTATCAGGAGGTAATAAAAGGAAGTTATGTTTGGCTAATAGCTTGATTGGTGGATCAAAAATCATCTTTCTGGATTAACCCAGTTCAGGTTTAGACCCCAATTCTAGACAGTCCATTTGGGCCATTCTGAAGACCATCTAAAGCCAAAACCGTTGCATTATCCTCACCACTCACCATCTTGAATAGGCTGAGTACTTATCCAGGAGAATTGCCATTATGTCGAAAGGTAAATTGATCATCGTCGGTAACAAATAGTTTATTACTGACAAATTTAGTGTTGGGTATCACGTAGTAATTACTCTCAACAAAAAGAACCCAAAAAGCTCAGATGCGTGCAGATAGATAATAGCCAAAAACATTAGCAGGAGTGTTGAAGACAAACAAGCTGCGTCCAATACGCTTAAGTTTATCTTTCCCCTTTCAGAACTGCCCAAATTTTCAACAACGTTAAAAGCATTGGAAGATGCTCAGGTGGGTTCAATTTCAGTTTTCATGAGTAACTTGGAAGATGCTTTTGTCAAAATTGGAGAGGAAGAGGATAACTTTACTGAAGGATTTTAACGTCTCAACGAAAGTTTGGGCCCTTCCAACGACAATGATGAAAAGGGTTAATTGAATATACCCGCCAAAATTTAAGAGATTCGACTACCTGAAGTGGAGTGTCATTATTCCTTCTGCAGCCAGTTTTACGCAGTCTTTCTCCGCAAAATGAAAACAACTTTGCGATCATTAAGTTCTGTCGTGTCTCTGATCATGCCGTCTGCCTTCATGTGTATTGGAGTGCTTGTAGTATGCATCGCAATACAAGAAAACCCAGACGACAGTGAGAAAGACAAAGTTATTTTAGACAGAATTAGATTGTTTATCATGAGCTACTTCATGATCTGGGCTTTTGTGTTCTGCACTTCCTCTTTTTGCGGCAGTGTGGTCCTGTAAAGATAAAAACGATTTAAATATCTGACCAACGTCAGCGGAACACGGCAATTACCCTACTGGGCTGGTAACTACGCCTTCGACCTCATTATCTTCTATGTTCCCTTAGTGCTGTTTTTTATCCTGGTCTTTGCTATTGGAGAAGATGGTAAATTCATTACTCGATTCATCGGGTTACTCATCCCTGTGCTGATCCTATTCGGTTTTTCATTTATCGGATATTCCTACCTCTTCTCGTTTGTGTTTCAAAAATCCACCACTGCCTTTAGATTTTTCCCTTTTCTCAATCTTATCTTCTTCTATTTTGTACCGCTCATTCCGTCCATTGTTGATGCAGAAGGTATCTTGGCTCAATATATAATGCCTCTAATTAGCCCTTTCGTCGCCTTTAGCATCTTTTTCAACACAGAGGAAGTTATCGGATCAGATGTGGGACAGACTCTGGCTTTCAATAAACTCTATGTTTCATATGGTTGCCTTGCCATTCAATCCTTAGTCTATCTGTTCGTCAATCTTACTCTTGAATCCCTTAGATTTTCATTAAAAGGGACAATACAAGAACAACAGCTTATTCAGCAATATCAACAAAATTACATCCAGCCACAACAACCGGTTCAAGCAATTCAACAGATCCCTCCCAACAGAAGTTCGTTTTAAGGCTATCGTCCCATTCAGATCACAAATTTGACCAAGATATATGGAAATGGATACATTGCTGTTCGCAATAATACCTTTACAGTTAAACCAAAATAGATATTTGGATTGCTTGGCCCCAACGGCGCTGGTAAATCAACCACTTTCAACATTGCCACCGCAGCCCTTTCTAAAACTTCAGGCAGTGTTAAACTCTTCAACGAGTAAGTAGACAAAGGCATTATGTAAATCTTCTAAAATGTTGGAGTTTGTCCGCAGTATAATCCCATCTACTAAAATTTAACGGTTTATGAACATTTGGAGTATTTTGCTCTGATCAAAGGCATACCATCATATGTCATACCCAACACTATCTCATTTTATGGAGAACTACTATCATTAGCTCCCTATATGCACATAAGAGCAGGTGTACTGAGTGGTGGTAATAAACGTAAAATGTGCGTCGGAATGGCCATGATCGGTAACCCTAAAATTGCATTTTTTGATTAGCCTTCGGCTGGAGTTGACCCTATTTCCAGAAGATATCTTTGGAAATGCCTATCAGCAGCAGCTAAATCTAAATAAACCTCCATGGTACTTACCACTCACTCAATGAACGAAGCAGAAAGTCTGTGCTCGTAAATTGGTATTCTCATCAAGGGCCAATTTGTTTGTCTCGACTCTCCTAAAAATTTAAAATAGCGATATGGAAAGGGATATAGGATTAATGTCAATGCTTCTGCTGACTACCATGACTAACTGACTAAAATAGTAAAGGCCTAGTTTGGAGATGATGTGTAGGTTTAGAAGATAGCATCTCAAGCAGATTTCATAGTTTTCATTATTAAAAACTCAAAATTCTGCCTTTCCAAGGCCTTCTACATCTTCGAGGATAACCTCATCAAAAAGGGGGCCATTCAAAGATATGAAATAAAGGAATCAACATTGGAATAGGTCTTTATCCACCTATCTAAACAACAGCCACAAGTATAATAATAGGTGTATACCTAGCCATGGCAATTACTATGCTGGTAATGGGGTAACACAGGTTGTCAGCTCACTGTATGATCCCTCACCCTAAATATAATTTATCTTTTTAAATTGTATAATCAATAATTTGTTATAAGTGTTATTCATGCCAAGAGGAGGATCAAGAATTTCAAGAGGTAGACCAAGAAGACGGTCAATTTCAGTCAATTCCAAAGAAAATATTTCTAATCTTAATACCGTTCCCCTGCAGAAAACAGCTTCAAATGAGTCGGAGGGGGAGAGGGGCAGTTTTTTGCAAAATTTGACGATGATCATGTATCGAGGGCTGGGATTTGAAGATAGCCCTCAAAGGGGATACCCAATGGTGAGTCCAGTCAAGAGTGCATGGTTAAGTCCATCTTTCTCTTCATCTCAAGACTTTTCTTAAAACTAACAATAAGGTAATTAATGCTCATAATTCGATGAAAATAGACTTGGCCAAATGGAGCCATGTTAATCATGGTTACAGATCAACGATCCATGCAAATACAATATGCTATGAGAATGATCTTAATTTTACAATTATGGTATTAATCATTATTATCAAATTAAAATTAGGTGGCTTCGGCTTAGGGTAAAGAAATATTATGCGGGACTGCGAGGGGTGAATGTGGATGTGTGTGGCTGTTGGGGGATATCATTTGTTTTAAAATGGAAGAAGCACATGGAAGGATGCATTATGTCACAGAGACAGTTTTATGAGCAGTGCTTTCTTATAAAAGGGTACAGTGTTATACTAAATCATTATAAAGCTGTAATTGGCTGATTGGATGACCACTTAATTTTAAATTTTAAACATTCACTTAGTAATCATTATGTGTCTAACTAAACGATCAAAACAAAGTGGTTCATTCTGAATTCATCTAAAGACCAGGAAACCCTTTTCCAATTTATCAATTCCCTCCTTTTCTTTTATTGGATAATTCCGTATAAAATTGAATTGTACGATATAAAAATAGGAAGTCCCTTCCCCAGAATATAAATAGATGCCTAGGTAATCCCCCTCTGAAATAAATGTCCAACCAAATGTATGAAGTGTCAGCGATTCTTGGCCGTAGAAAATGTAAAGGACGTACTGAGTGCATCATTTAGAAACGCAATACCTGGTAGAGTGGCAAAATTACGGTCTGGAAGACGCCACTTGGGAACCAGTCAATTAGCTTAAGTCCATCCAGGAGATGATTGATCTCTATAATTTGAAGAGACAGTTAGATTCCAAAGTGAAGCATTTGAAGGAAGACACAAAGAGTCTTGAAGCAAAATCGGTAAAGTCTCATAAAATAGCTAAAAAATAGAGAAAACCAACAGTGACAGCAACTAAGACAGAAATAGTCACAAAAGAGAGAAAACCAGCAATTACAAAGGCGAGGACAGAAATAACGATATCAGACTGTGATTAAGTCAAAGAAAAAGAAATAGAGTAAAAGACTAAAACGGAATAAATCATTGAAGTTCTACGGTGGGTAATCAGTGCTTAATCAAATGCCTGTGAATTTTAGGTTAGAGTTGGTCAGCAGATCGTGAAAATGCCCCTGAATGAAGTGAAGCATCACTACTGCCAGTAGCTCTGCAAATTTTATGAAAAATTCTTTCGGTTTTGTCAGTGATAGATTCATGTTCTATGCCTTTTTATTTCTCTCCCTCTAGAACTATAAATGGTTTTATTATTAACAATTTAAATTATTTATTTTTGATGCGTGCCATATCACGTGATAAATAATAACATCATAGATTTTGTTATAATTTTTATGGATAGATTTATCATCGGTTTTGTACTCAGTACTCTCTTGGTCTCCACTTTTGCCATAGAAGCCAATCCTATCGGACAGATGCTTGCTTAAAAGGCTAGACTTACCAAGACCGGACTCAATGGAGAGGAAATCACACCAATTCTCAAGGCTCATGGAACAGGCGTAACTGATGGACAGGAAAAACTGATTCTCAACTTTATCGACCAAGCTGCACAAATTCATAGTTCTGATATTTATTCAAACGCTCTTTACATCCAACAGAAAGTCGAGGATTCGTTTTCTGGAAGATGGATTGTTGAAGTTTTCGGAGGTGATCCAACTTGGGGCCGTGCCACTCACATTTACAACGACCAATGGGCTCTTTTCTTCGGCTATGGTTCATGGGAATGGGACTACATCATCTGGGCAGCCGAATGCTGATTATTATCCATCAATATCATAGGCATAGTTAATTATCAATCAATAAGCCTTTTTAATTTATTGATCGTAATATTGGTGACAAAAATATCTGTTATCAAGGTCACATTTTGGCCACTTCAAAAAGAAATTTATCTTCAAGCAGGGAGTCGACTGAAAAACGTTTGTCAGGATTCTTTTGAAGAGCTTTTGTAATGAAAAGCTTGGCCTTGTGGGGCACTTCTGGCGGAAATGAAAAATCACACTACGTAAGGAAATGAATACTTTCATTATGTTTTTCATTGTTTATTGGCGACTGATGTGGTAGAAAGGGGCTTTTCCGACTATCATCTCGAAGGCAAGAACACCAATCGCCCAAATATCAACAAAATGGTCGTATGATTCGCCTTAAAGGATTTAAGGACACACATAATCTAGTGTTCCACAGTAGGTATTACGCCGATCTCGGCTATAGGTTGCCCATCCAAAATCGCACAGTTTGCTAACGCCCTAACTAGTTTAAATTATACATGAGTAAGGACAATATTTTAAGGTTTTATATCCCTATGCAGAATGTCATGCTAATGCATATAATGTACTGCTTAGCAAATTTATCTCAATCTCATTGCTGTTTCTTCTTCCGATAATTTTTTGTTTAATTTAATTGTCTTATAAAGCGACCCTTCTTCCATGTATTACATAATGAGATAAATGGTCGAGCTGTCGTGAAAATATCCATACAGCTTGACCAGATTAGGGTGGTCTAGAAAGAGGCTTATCTTTATCTATTGAATAAATTGGTCCAGCATCAGACTAACTGCTTATTTCTTTACTTGTTTTATGCCCACTAGTAAGCCTGTTTTCTTATGGATCGCTGGGAAAAATTTACCAAAACGACCTTCTCCCTTGCATTCTCCAAGCTGAAAATCATCAATGCTTGTCTATTTTTGAGACCACTCTTGACTCATCCGACCAAAAGTACTTTGTTTTCTAGAACTTAGACGAAGGCCAGAATTACCATTCGAATCAGTTGATTTATCCCTCACAGTTATGGGCGTTTTCGCTATAATTTTTTATTGACTTCCTCGTGGCGTTACCTTTCCTGAATTCTATTTTTTTGGTGTTCTGAAAATGATCTTTTATAAACCTTGAATGTTGTTAATATCAACAATTGTACTCGCTTGATACTTGATTGGTGAAACTGAAGGTTTAGTTCCGTAATTGATTTGCGATCCCCTCAAATACTCGCTTGGTTGCGCTGGAGTTTTAGTATTATCAATTATGGTGCTGTGATGATGGTTAACAGGTGAATTGATGGCATATTTTGACTGAATCTCCTTACTCAACAAATTTGTAACCCCAGTATTGATTACACAGCTTTAATGATGTCTAATAGGTGATATGCTTTGATAATTTTAAATGGATTCCTTAAGATGCTCATCTTTTAAATGCATGGGCAGACATTCTGATTTATCTTTTTTCTTTAGAACTGGTTCATTATCAATCAAGCTTTACTTGTTATCCTTTATAAGATCATGAGTCACCGCTACTGCACTAGAATCAACCATAGATTTAAAATGCCAACAGTTATAGTTGGACACTGTCTGTCGAAGTTTATTTATTTCAGAATCGTTTTGGCTTTGATCTTTATTGGTGATGTTACTGAAAATGCTTGTCTTATGTATCTTCGAATTTCTCTCAGTTCGAGCTGGCTGATAATCTCCTTGATTCTAATTTTTTCCTTTTAAGTTCAATGGTTCAATCTCATTGTATTTATTAATCCTATTGTAAGATGCGTCTCTTTAAAGTTTTTATTTTTCTTGAGTCCTATCAATGGGGCTGGCAATGTTTGATTGATCTGGAGGATAGTTATAATTGTTTCTGGTTGTTTTGGGAGTTAATGAATTTTGCATAGATGTGTCTAGTCTATGGTCATATATGGACAAGCCAGCGGGTTTGCAAATGTGTGTAGTGGAGTTATAAAGATCTGAGCGATACAATCTTTTGGTATAATTACCAGCGTCTGCAATTTAATGGTTATTCTTTGGATTGGTTGTGGAATATTGAAACATAATCTTCTAAATTTTAATATATATTTAATACTAAGGCTACCTCTTCTATTTCAAGGAAGCCTTACAAGATAGAATCAAATATGAAAAATGGACGATGACGAGACGACAACAATGGCAATGCAATTTTGTTTAGTTTTAGTAAGCTTGATTGGAGTTATGTTCTATCAATTATATCAATTATATCAATTATAGGGGTATAATAAAGGAATAACTGCATACATAACAACCTTTATTAATATTTAACTATTCATTAAATGGACAAATAGTGTTAACAGTTATCCGTAATATAGATTTGACCCTTTCTGCATTTTACAAGAAACAATTATTTATTTTTGAAAGAGCTATGATTGTAAGCCATATAACTTTGCCTGTCACCTCCTTAGATTAATTCGCAAAATATTTTTTTAATGATCTATATTATATCTCTAAGTTTTGCTGAAATCAGTTACTTATCAATTTAAATGAAGGAACGAGTTCATAATAAAGACCTAACCAAAAACAAGAAATCACAATAATCTTTCTTCTGCAAATCCAAACCACACTCTCCCCTGCTCAGTTAGCAGTTTAAGTTTATGAATAAAAAGAAACAGTCTCGGGTATCCACCTCTTGTTTGGAGATCTATCCCTCTTCCAGCAAAAAGGAGTTAAGAAGTGTAGGATCACTGGAAATCAACTCGGGAGAGCTGTCCATTATCGAGGAGGCGCGACCCAGCAGGAGTACGACCAATAATAAGAGTAAAAAAAATATTGGCCATTGCTTTTCGGAGAGGAATATTGTGGTCAACCCATCACAGAATCGACTGTTCAAATATCGTAAATTTAGCAGCAATGCTGAACTTAAACTGGAGGAAGAACAGTAGCATAAGCGGAGACTATCCCTGGTAGAGGAGAGGCAGTAACTGGACGAGATGAACTCTAAATCTATCCCTAAAAAATTGGATAAGCTCAGTGTAATGACATGGCTGATCCTCATCCGTAAACTCTTTGTGGACGAGTATAAGAGGAGAAATAGCAGTAGCGTCAAACTGAATTTGATAGTCAATTACATATACAAATTGGAGAGGACCGGACTTGAGGAGTTCAATTTATTGATCGAGCCCTTGGAGTAAGAGACAGAACTTACCAAAGATCAACTAGTTACAACTCTGCAACATTATTTTACAGTGCCGAAGACACAGCTCAAAGATGTTAAGAATATCAAGGAGCAATCTCTTAAAATAACTTTTCTGTAGATCACAAACTGCATCATCCAGTATCAGCTCAAGAGTGCTGCAAGTGTTACCAGCAACCCCAAGCATAAATCATCCAGTTCGGAATAGCATGAGTAAGCAGTCGAAACAGCCAGATTTCAGTAAGGCGCGGCTGACGAAATGCGCCGTATTAAAAAACACTCCTAAAATTATAGCTTACAACCGGAAATCATTATCGCTCCCCATTTCCAAACTATGAATCTTAAATAAAAGGGAAAGGAGAATATTAGAGCCTCCCTCAATGTCACTGATAACTCCTGCAATATTTATTCTAATGCAAGTAATCGTAGCCGACAGTCTCTCAATCCTTCTCTCTCGCCGTTCGTCATCAATGAATCAAAAAGTATAGGAAACAGTCGCTTCTCTTTGGAACAGTAATCGAATGAATCACTCGTTTTCAAAAAAGGATCGTTGCATTGTCATGAGTAGTCTTTAGGGATGCTAACCCTCTAGGGCAAATCGCCACGAGAGTTGATGTAATCATAGATTTACTAATCAATGCAGAAATTAGGAGTAACTGCTCAACGGAACAACATCTCCTTCTCAATAGAGCAGTTATAAGCCGAGCCGCACATCTCCTTCGAACAAACAGTTCGTTCGTTCGAATAGATCCTTCGAAAAATCAAAAACATCCAAGGCCACTACAAGGGTGACAATTTCGAAGATGGTTGTAGGCCATAGTAGAAAAACACCGAGGAGGTGAACGATTTCCTTGAGCAGCTGATCAACTATCGAATGAGTTTGATTTCTGATAAAGTGAGTCTCTAAGACAGCTACTCTTACTTTGTGGGTATATCAAGCATCGGTCGATTTAAGGCGCATAACTAGAAAATCATGGCCGCCTTACTGCAAAGTGCCTACATGAAGTAGTATTTTACTGCGTTATAAGGCATAAAAATAGACAACTCTCCACAATTACTCCGACTTGTTGCTGTGCACTTGCATCATAATCTTAGAATTCTTAATATCAGTAACAATGATATTGGTGATGCTAGTTTTATCTTGTCTTAAATTTTGGATGAGAATGTGTTGGAAATACTCAATATCAACAATAATTCCATCGGCAGTATTGACCAGATCCTTAAGAAATTTAGCAATTTAAGAGAATTGCACTGTAAATCCAATGGCATCAGACAGGTCACTTCCCAGAACTACTGTGCTCATCTCAAAATAATCGATCTCTCCAGCAACAAAATAGCCAAATAGGTCGATTTATCAGGTCTAACTATCATCAAATCACTTTAATTAGTCAATCTGCTCAATAACCCTTTGCTGTAACAAACCAACTGGAAAAGCTCTTGGTCTGGTTCTTTGAATATTAATCTGTTCTACTAAATGGATAATCTTTATGTAAGGATAAGATAATTCAGGTCATGTCAGCATATGGACATCAGAAGGATATCGCTTTCAGCAAGGAACTTGCAAATAAACCCAAACACCAAATTATAATTGATGATCTATCCAAAAACAGTTGGAAAGAAGATGAACAGCTAAAACACTATACAAGTTTGGGCAATCGCGAAGTGAGAAGCTAAATAACTAGGTTGACTCCAAAATACGCCTCAAGATAGTAAAAATAGCCTGCCAAGCAGAAGATATCTAAAATTAAAACCTACCTCGATGGCAAAATCATTTGAATTATATTCTCCTCTCTATTCTTACCTATCAACAGCTCGATCAATTATCAACCATTTCACTATCTGGTGATGCTTTAGGGCAAATTTATTACTTAAGTAGCATTTGTCAGTTAATTGATCATACAAAATCATCGAAGGAGACGAGAACGAGTACTTCCAACATTAGGAGCGAAGTTGTCGCCGGCTAATGGTGCGTCCACCCAGAAAATTCCCTCATCGTCTTCCTCAGAGTCGTCTTCCATATCATCTTCTTCTTATTCCTCATCGGAATCTTCTTCAGTACTGCCGCCCATAGTCTTGGAACTTTTTAGTTTTCTTTCCCTCTTATCGGCATCATCATCATCTTCCTCCGGCTAGTCGCTGCCTGACCCAGTCAAAGCCGAATTGGTGCTGATGATATCTTTAGAGGCACCGCTAGTCTTTGTGTTTGGTTTATTGTTAACTGTGCTGGCCGATGTTTTGCTGTTGGAGCTGCCAGCGCTGGAGTCTGCCTTATTTGAAGAATCAGCATTTTTAATAATTTTGGAGTGAGTTTCATTCATGCTGTTCTTGGCGTCAGATTCGGAGTTAATGTTGATGAAATAGAAGGTTCCCGCAGCGAGAGTTGCCACTACTGCCAAGATGATAATGATATTGAGGGGAGTCATAAATCGTGATTTTACCACTTGTTTTGGGTTAGCTGGCTCAGGTTCGACGACTTGCAGATTGGGTTCAAGTTCCATGAGTTCAAGAGGGGGAAGTTGTGGTTATCTGAGGCCTGCTTCGTGGACTTCGAGCATTGCAGAAAATAAATTAATATAACAAATCGTTAGCAAAGATGGTTTATTGCCAGGAGAGGACTTCTGAATGGAAGATTAGTTAGGATTAAGTGACTGGTGACTAGATTGATTAAATTAGTTTGAATCTCTTGATGTCAATAAAATTTAAATTTAGGAATTTGTTGAACTTAAAATAGAGGATTCTATTTCAGGATTGCATTGAATGAGCAAAGTGTCTACAAAATACATGATTTCGAGTATTTTTTAAATGATTTTACTTTCGACCTTAAAAATCTCAGATTTAAAACAAGGGCTACTCGCTTTAATGGCAAAAACAGAAATAAACTACAAATAAATATATAATCATTATAATGCAGTCCTGTTAAATGCCAATTACAAAAATATCAATTTGCATTTAGATTTTAATCAAAAATGGCAATTAATCGTATCATTGGTCCATATCAGGGCAATATCGTATTAACTCATCGTAAAAGTAGTCCAATACCAGATCAACGCTGCAAGAGTCCACTTTGTTCAGTACACTTCCATTGCTTAGCTCATACCACTAATGCTACTAATTAATGCTGGCTCGAAGTACTTTCAATTGTCCTCTTTAAGACTATGGTTAGTGCTGGCTTGAGGATATATTTTTATCCTCATCTTTCCCTATGTTCTGTTGATTGATTTCCTCTTTGTTGTTGAATTCTTTCTTTTTGTATTTCCCTTTCGATTCCTTTCCTGCTTGACATTTATCCATGAGTTGTTGTTGCGTAAAGCGGAGGACTACATCTGTCTCCCAAGTTGCCGCTTCTTCTGGTCTGTCCTTCCACTTGATGAGATAGTGTGTGACACTACTGCTGTCTTTATACTGAATGACTAAAACATTTACCTCATCAATAATGGCTTCGACTTGATCTTCAATACTGCTGAGGTTAGTATGCTTATTTTATGCAATTGACATTATTATAATAGTCATACCGCTGGGAATTGACTGATACTGTCAAGACCATAAAAGATCATAAAAACAATATTCCTTAAACTG
>Ga0302185_10001242_pt1 | contig 18239 bp, 15 predicted proteins | sample II_Bog_E1_1_FD_200231 | JGI IMG/M metagenome (GOLD analysis project Ga0302185, IMG submission 200231) | Peat permafrost microbial communities from Stordalen Mire near Abisko, Sweden - II_Bog_E1_2 | ecosystem: Environmental > Terrestrial > Soil > Wetlands > Peat | place: Sweden: Abisko... | reverse complement strand
TGCCCATTTCCATTTCGGGAAGCACAGGTTTTGCATCCCAGGCACGGGATGCGCCGTTTGAAGTATATACTGTGCCCATCGTTCCCCTACCACCACTGATAACAGCAACCGCGCCTTCTGCCATAAAGAAAGAATCTATCTTCTGCCGGAGCGCCATAGCCGCAGCCCGCGTATTTGCGGCCGGTGTTTTAGGAGCCTGGCTAAGGTCAGTTGTCACTTCATCAAGATGCGGGTCTATAGCCATTTTCAGGAGTTCAGAGTCTGTAAGCCTTCTTGCATCAGGCGTAAAGTTTGGTTTGGTTTCAATACCTGTTTTACCGGAAGCAAATACTACGATCTTCCCTTTCAGTTTACCGGTATATTTAGCCATCTCTTCTGCTTTTTCTATCCTGACCAAAACTGCGCCGCCCTGCACCAGCCCATTTGTGCCGGGTGTCCATGCTTTTGGTACTGCTATAAGCGACTGGTAATATGGCGCGGTCATAGCCACATAACTTTTATTAACCTCCCAACCTTTTCCAAAGCCACCCCATGGCTCTATCTTCACGTGCTTGAGGCCCCAGCTCTTCAGTTTGTCGCTGGCCCACTTTTCGGCATTTCTCATTCCTGTAGATCCTGTGAGTCTTGGGCCATTTACATCGGTGAGCTCAAACAGCGTTTCCATGACCCTGGAATTGTTGAAACCCTCATTTCTTATCAGCCCTATCATGTGCAGGTTTGACCTATCCCCTTTAAAAGAGAGGCATACAACAGCTAAAAGTAATAGCAGCAACGCGGGAATTTTTCTCATGGCATGGCAATTTTGTCGGTAAAGTAATTAAAATCGCAGACAACAAAAAGCCTTAGACTTTAAAGTCTAAGGCTTTTAAATAAAAAAAGGGAAAATTATATTAACTCAATGCTCCTGTTCACAAATTCTGTAAGGTCTGCACCGGTAAGCATGCCCTGCGACAGCATGGCGAGGTCAAATGCCTGCTTTGCGAGCTGGGTTTGCTGTTCTTTAGTTGCTTTAAGAATTTTGCTGATCAGCTTGTGGTTACCATTGATGGCTACTTTGTAACTATCGGGTATTGCACCATAGAAGCTCATACCGCCACCCATGGCGGACATATCTTTCATGCGGCGCATGAACTCATCCATGGTAACCGTAACGGGTAATTCTTCCTGATTCAGTCCTTCAATTTCTACTTTCATCAGAGGATTGTGGATAGCCTTCTCGAAGATCTCTTTTATGTCTTTAGTTTCAGATTCAGTAAGTACTGATTCGATTTTTTCTTCTTTGCTGATCAACTTATCTGCAACATCGGCATCTACACGCTTGAGGGAAGTTTTTTCAAGCTTACTTTCGAGGTTGTGGATGAAGTGATTGTCAATAGGTGAATTCATCAGTAACACATCATACCCCTTGCGGTTAGCACTCTGGATAAATGAATCCTGCTTAGCGGGATCGGTAGTATAAATGTATACAACCTGGCCGTCCTTATCGGTCTGTGCATCCTTTACCTTTTCGCGATATTCCGCAATGGTGAAGTTTTCTTTTTTAGTGTTAGTGAGCAGTGCGAAGTCTTTTGCCTTCTCATAAAATTTTTCTTCACTGATCATACCATACTTCACGAAGATGCCTATGTCCGGCCATTTTTCTTCATATGCTTTACGGTCGTTCTTAAATAGTTCTGCCAGTTTATCTGCCACCTTGCGGGTGATGTAGCTGTTTATTTTTTTTACATTGTTATCTGCCTGCAGGAAACTGCGGGATACATTCAGCGGGATATCCGGAGAGTCGATCACGCCATTAAGCAGCATGAGGAATTCGGGCACGATATCTTTCACTTCATCGGTGATGAATACCTGGCGTGAAAACAGCTTAATCTTATTACGCTGCAATTCGAAATCTGTCTTCACTTTGGGGAAGTATAATACACCGGTGAGATTGAACGGATAATCTACATTGAGGTGTATCCAGAACAACGGGTCTTCGCTCATTGGGTACAGCTCACGGTAAAAAGCCAGATAGTCTTCGTCCTTAAGCTCAGTGGGGGCTTTGGTCCAGATAGGTGTGGCCTCGTTGATAAAATTGTCAACGGCTATTTCTTTACGTTTTGGTTTGCCATTTTCGTCTACACCATCATCTACATATTCTTCCTTTGTGCCAAACCTAACGGGCACCGGGAGAAATTTGCAATACTTATCAAGAATACCCTGCAACCTGTGCTGATCAAGGAATTCTTCAGAATCTGCATTTACATGAAGTATTATGTCCGTACCCCTTTGAGTGCGGGAGCCCTCAGTGATTTCGAATTCCGTACTCCCATCGCATATCCAGCGTGCAGGCTCTGCGCCATCCTGGTAAGAAAGTGTTTGGATCTCTACCTGATCGGAAACCATGAATGCGGAATAAAAACCGAGGCCGAACTTACCAATGAGTTCATTGGCATCTTTGGCATCCTTGAATTTCTCTACAAATTCTTCGGCACCGGAGAATGCGATCTGGTTAATATACTTCTTAATTTCCTCGGCGGTCATACCAAGACCGTTATCAGATATTGTAATTGTTTTCTTGTCTTTATCAAACGACACATCTACGAGCGGCTCACCTACAGTGCCACCATATTGGCCGAGGGCTGCGAGCCTTTTTATCTTTTGTACCGCATCAACAGCGTTGGATACCAGCTCGCGGAGAAAAATCTCATTGTCTGAGTATAAAAATTTCTTAATAATCGGAAAGATGTTTTCCGTGTGGATTGAAATATTACCTTTTTCCTGCATAATTTTATTTTAAAGTCAATAATTAAAAGTCAAAACCAAAAAAGCATGGCGATCTATCTCCATCAATCAGTATTCCAAACTATTTAAATTGACAAATTGACAGAATTAAAAAGAGGAAAGAAATGAAAAGCATAATAGCCCAATGGCCAACTTATGAAAAGTATTCATCGCCAGATTATACGGGCTTCATTATACATTTAAAAAACAAATAACCGGGAGCATAGTTCCCGGTTATTATTTAAGACTATCATTGCAGTCTTCCAGGTTATAACCTGGTATTGAGGTGCGATATAGTGAATGAGTTTGTTCCATTTTGCCCGGATCCTGCAAGTGGATCCCGGGAAAAAATTATCCCCAAAGCCCGATATCATGCTTCCCATTAGAAGACATAACAGTGGCCGGGAACAGTTTAACCACCAAACCATTTCTGACAAGCGTATTCTTTAATGTCTTACGCATTGCCTCTTTGGGTGATTTGATGAGTTCGCCTTTCGATAACACCTTGCACTCTGATTTTTTAGTAACAAGCTCCATAAGCGCTGAATTTTGCATAAAAGTATACATTAACTACTGAATAACAAAATTAAAGGTTAAATATTAACAAATAAATTTAAAAATAGGTCGAATTTGTCCAAAAAATTGTCTAAAAATTATTTGGAAAATAGAATCAAAAAGCGTATATGTAATATATAAGTGAACACTTCCTTTCAATCAGAGCTAATTGTGAGCCATCATTAGTACATTTGAAAAAACCAATTTTACAATGAAGCACCTTTTACTCACCCTTATGGCAATGGCCTTATGTATGTGCAGCTATTCGCAGATCACCATTACTGCAAGCAATATGCCCGTGGCCGGAGATACATTTATATACAGTACCGCCAGCGCATTGGGAACAACAATAAGTCCGGCGGATAGCGGCACCAATATAAACTGGAATTATGCGCTTACACCAACGGGGCAAGGGATGAATATATATTATACCACTGGGCAGGTGAACCTAGCACTTAACTTTACGCTACCGGGGCTGTATGGATATAAAACAGCAGATAGTATACCCTTTATTGGTTTATTAATGCCGGGCATATCTATACAAAATCTGTACACATACTTTAAAAAAACCGACACCCCATCATCAGTGTTTGAAGCAGATGGATTTTCGGCAGATTTTGCGGGTATAACCATAGGCACACCGTATACGCAGCCTGATATATGGTACAGCTTCCCACTTACATATGGCAGCAGCGACAGCAATAATTATTTCCTGAATGTAAGCCTGCTGACAGCCGGCGGGCTGAAAGAAATGGGCTACAGAAAAACCAGGGTGGATGGCTGGGGCTCTATTACAACGCCTTACTACACTACACCCATACATTGCATCCGGGTGAGATCAGAGATACATGAAATAGACTCTATAGCAATAAGCGGCACTAACCTGGGTATTCCGCGCAATACGGTAGAGTACAAATGGCTAAACGTCATAGACCACCACCCGGCGTTGTGGGTGATGAGCAATATGGTAGGAGGTACAGAAATAGTTACCAGCATACAGTATAGGGATAAGCTAAGAAATACAGGCATCACCTCACCCGCGGCACAAAAAGACGAAGAAAAAATAACTGCATATCCCAACCCTGCGCCAAACGGCATATTTACGTTGCAAGTACCGGAAGCGTGGCAAACATATCATGTAGATGTGTTTGACATGCAATCGAGAGTGGTATTATCGCAGGATAATGAACGGATGATCAACATCTCGCCACTTCCGGCAGGTAGCTATGTGGCACGGGTGCTGTGCGGGACACATGTAGCTTTTGTAACGATAATCAAGTAATCGCTCAGGGCTGTAACCCGATCTCGCTGGACTTGCGGACAACCTCGCGGATAATAGTATCTAACTGGTAAGAAGCTGTTATTATTGCCTCTATGATCTCCTGGTTTACCTCTTCGGTATTATTAGGATCATTGATCACCTGCACAAGGCCCATAATAGTTGATACGGGGCCACGGACTTTGTGCGACTCAATAAAGGCGATTTCGCGGAGGGCTGTATTCTGCTCTTCAATACGCAGTAAATGTTGTCTTTGCTCGGTAATATCGCGGGCAAAACAACTGACACCGGTTACTTGATTATCCTGATCAAAAACAGGGTTAAAACTTACTCCGGTATAACGTAACCGGCCATCTACCAGCATATCTTCCACTGACTTGAAGGCATGGCCATTGAGTGCATATTGATAACAAGTCTCAAACTTATCCAGATAGTTTTTGTTGACCCCGTTATACAGGACATTATCGCCCTGACGTAACTCCTTGCCAATGAAATGAAACACCCACCTTTTGAACGAGTTATTGCACTCAATGATATTAAAATTGGTATCTACCAGCCATATGGGATCATCTGTATTATTTATCAGCATGCGCAAATTATGCTCATCTGCGCTCACTTTTTCAATATCAATATCCTGACGTTTCATGTTTTTCAAGGCTAAGTGAATTTGCCCCAATAAACCATCCAAGATGATCAGTGCATTTCAACAAATTCATTGACAAATATACTAAACCAAAATTTATTTAATAATTTTCAAGAGACGAATTTGGGGGATATTATAGGACTATCCTGTAGCAGATAAAGTGAAGTTTACCTGATTTTCAATTTATCTTTGAACATTAGATATGGAAACGACCAACAACCCGGTAAAAAAAGCAGATATAGTACTGATAGGCGCTGGCATTATGAGCGCCACGCTTGGTATATTACTCAAAGAACTGCAACCTGACCTGACCATTGAAATTTTTGAAACGCTGGAAAATGTGGCTGAGGAAAGCTCTGCAGCATGGAATAATGCAGGCACGGGGCACTCGGCACTTTGTGAGCTGAATTATACACCACAAAATGCAAAAGGGCAAATAGATATTTCGAAAGCGCTTCACATCACAGAATCATTTGAGGTATCTAAACAATTCTGGTCTTACCTCGTAAAAGAAGGCATACTGCCAACAAAGCAGTCATTCATACACAGCGTACCACATATGAGCTTTGTGTGGGGTGCTGACCATGTTGCTTACCTGGAGAAAAGGTATGAAGCCATGAGGGCGCACCACTTTTATAAAACCATGCAATTTACCAAGAACCGTGCGCAGTTAAAAAGCTGGATACCACTCGTAACCGACGGGCGTGATACAACAGCGCCTGTGGCTGCTAACCGAATTGAAACAGGTACGGACGTGAACTTTGAAGAGCTGACCAGAAATTTATTTGACCACCTGCAAAAACAGGCAGGCGTGCAACTACACCTGAACCATGAAGTGCAACACCTGCATAGGAAAGACGAACAGTGGATAGTGAAAGTGCAAAACAAAACCACTGATGAGGAAATAGAATTGAGCGCAAAGTTTGTATTTATAGGAGCGGGCGGCGGCGCCTTGCCGCTACTTGAAAAGGCGCACATACCTGAAGCGAAGGGATATGCCGGCTTCCCTGTGAGCGGGCAATGGCTGAAATGTAATAACCCTGATGTAATTGCACAGCACCACGCCAAGGTATATGGCCTTGCTTCGGTTGGCGCGCCGCCGATGTCTGTACCTCACCTGGATACCCGTGTTATTGACGGGAAGAAAGAATTGCTGTTCGGGCCATATGCTGGTTTCTCTACTAAATTTCTTAAAGAGGGTTCATTCCTCGATCTTCCGGAATCCATAAGGCCAGGAAATATATTGCCGCTAATAGAAGCAGGCCTACATAATATACCACTCACTAAGTATCTCATTAAACAAGCCATGCAATCGGAAGATGACAGAATAGAAGAATTATTAGAGTACTTCCCAAGCGCGAAAAAAGAAGACTGGGAACTAAAAATAGCCGGCCAAAGGGTACAGGTAATAAAAAAAGACGCTAAAGAAGGCGGACTACTGGAATTCGGGACAGAAGTGGTGTGTGCCCATGATGGTAGCATTGCGGCCCTGCTGGGCGCATCGCCGGGAGCATCTACATCAGTATCTATAATGCTGGGGCTTATAAAAAGCTGCTTTGAAAATGAGGCGAAATCAAAAGAATGGCAGGCGAAATTAAAAAGCATGATACCATCTTATGGCTTGTCGCTGGCTGATGATGCGGCATTGAGCAGCCGTATACATGCACAAACAACAGAGGTGTTGGGGTTGGAGGCATAGCGTAATACAACAGGCCTCGCAACAACTTCGTAACATAGGTTTACCAATAATTTTTCATGAGGTCGGAGACCCATTCCGGCTGTAAGACCTCTTTCGAAGGGAGGAATTCTTTAAACACCGGCTTAATATCCAGTACAGGCGTGCCATCAATAGCGTCGAGTCCTTTTACTTTAATGCTGCGGCCATTCCTGGCAAGTAACTGCACGGTGCACAAGCCGATCTTGTTAGGCCTGTCTTTCTTGCGCTGACAAAAAATACCCATGAGCGGATAGTCCGGATTACCCCTGGGGTGGCCGGAAAAAACCACTTTTGTGTCATCTACTTTATCAAAGTAAAAAATGATCTCGAGGTGCGAAAAAGACTCAATGCCTTCAAATGCTTCCGAAGGGATATGAGGTTCCAGGGTTATTTCGGAAGTAATATCGCCCCAGTTATCGTCAATCGCCTCTTTGCGGGAATTACCAGTTGTGGCTATTGATCTTAATGTTATCTCCATGGCATATTTTTTGACCTCTTATGTGGGAGGCAAAGGTAATTGTTTGCCTATCAAAGCTGTAGCGAAAAAAAATAAATCTCTATACAAGTAAAATTTAATCATCTGATTAAATAATTTGTTTAAATCAATTTTTTAATTTTATTTTTGTGTCCTAATGGCTAAAAAAGCAACAGCGGAGATCGAAAAGAATACCTCTACAGAAGAAAAAATAAAGGAAGCAGCCAGGCGTGTGTTTACCCAAAAAGGATATGCCGCGACACGGACAAGGGATATAGCAGAAGAATCCGGACTGAATCTTGCGCTGATCAATTATTACTTCCGCAGTAAGGAAAAGCTTTTTGACATCATCATCGTAGAGCATTTGCAGCTTTTCATACATAACGTTATGGAAATCGTGAATGACCCGAAAACGACACTGCAACAAAAGATAGAAATACTGATCAGCCACTATATAGATATGCTGATAGGAAACCCACATATCCCGCTCTTTGTCTTGAACGAAATAAATGCTAACCCTAAAAAGCTGATCGCGAAGCTGGGATTTGACAAAGTGGAAAGAACTAACTTATACATTATAAAGCAGTGGAAAGAACTGACAGCCAAAGGAAAAACACCTGCCATTAACCCTATCCATATATTGGTGAACGTACTTTCAATGACGATTTTCCCGTTCATTGCAAGCCCGCTGATAAGAAACCGGACGGGGATGAACATGGATGAATTTAACAAATTGATGGAAGAACGAAAGAAACTAATTCCAATATGGATAAATGCAATGATTATAGCTGGTTAACGAAATTGAAATGAAAAACTCAGATAACAAGACACAAAACCAAAACTATACAGACCGATCACCCGGTATAGCTATTGTAGCGTTCTTTATGATCGCTGCGGGCTGTGCTGAAATGATAACGGGATTCAGACATAATTTTTTTGGCATCGTTACATCTGGTGAAAAAGTACTTACCATTTCATCTGTTATTATCGGAGGATTTTATGCAATAGCAGGAATGCTGCTCCTTACAAAGAAGAAATCAGCGGCACGGGTTGCGCTCATTTTGTTATGTATTGATTTCCTGGGCCGCATCTCCCTGGTTTTGAGCCATCTCTACCCCACTGATTCCGTTAAAAATACTTTATCTATTATTGCGGGTACAGTAATTGTAATAGTTATCGCCATTTACATTGGCATGAAAATGAAAACATTTAATTGAGCATTTATATTTTTTATAGATAACGAGCAGAGTAAATTTTATGTACAAACAGGCAGCAATTATTATTCTCTTACTTTCTTTATGCCGTATGGCAGATGGGCAAGTTGTGTTTACATCGCTGGAGGATGCATGGAAGTATGCTGATGTGCATAACATCTCCATAATCACAGCTAAATATGAGGTAGAAAAATCACTGTATGCCAAACGGCAATCGTATAGTGCCTTACTGCCACAGGTTAATGCTACAGGCTCTTATACTGATAACTTAGCCCTGCAGACAACCTTAATACCAGATGAAATATTAGGCGGCCCTCCGGGAAAATATCAGAAACTGCAATTCGGTGAGCAATTTGTATATGCCGGTGGTATCGCAGCGCAAATGAGCATCCTGAACCTTCAAAATGTATATAATGCACAAATAGCAAAACAAACAGAAGACCTGAATAGGGCGTCACTGGCTAATAATAAGAAAAGCGTTTACCAGCAAGTGGCTACTCAATACTATTCATTTCTGCTTATGCAGGAGGCCTATGACCTTGCCGCACGATCTGCAAATATCTCCGACTCTGTTTTTGAATCTGTGAGTAATAAATTTAAAGAAGGAACTGTAAACGAGGCAAATGTAGACGTAGCCAAACTAAATTTTGAACGCGCACAACAAAACGAGGTATCGGCTAAATACCAGATGCTGACAGCACTCAATAATATGAAGGCACTACTAAACCTATCTGTAAGAGACTCCCTCGTGATCCATTCATCACTTAAAGATAATTTACAAGGGGAAACGAGCGCAACTTTTCAGGAAGACCCAGCCATAAAATTAGCAATGTACCAAACGAAGATCAGCCTGAGCAATTACAGGGCAGCAAACAGCGCATTTGCACCAACCATTAATATCCTTTATAACTGTGCTACCCAGCGTTTTGATAAAACCTTTGAACCATTCAGCGGGGCGACAGGCACCGCAGGGTGGTTTCCTTCCCAGTACTGGTCTTTGCAGGCATCTATACCTTTATTCACCAGCGGTGGCAGGTTATTCCAATCAAAAAAGAATAAGATAGCACTGAATGAAAGCAAGGAACAATATGAAAACACGCTGAAGCAATCTGCAATAAATGATGAGAACATCAGGCTGAATTATATGAAAGCAGCAGCGGTACTGGATAAGGCAAAAGATGTGATGAACTTGTCTTTCGACAACTACCTGCATATTTCTTACCGGTATGAAGGAGGTATAGAAACGATAGAAACAAGATTGAATGCATTCAGGGATTATATTGATTATCAAAACCAATACCTGAGCAGCCTATCTGACATGCTGGTGCAACTGTACCAGGTGAAGATAAGACAGCAGTCATTTTAAGAAAAGACAAAAGTAAACAGTGAACACCTAAAAGAGAACCATATTTCATAAACGACACATTCCACATGAACCGGATAAACATAACATTAGTAATGCTTGTTTTGCTCTCCATTACAGGGTGCAAGCCGAAGTATGATGAGTTCACGCCCAAAACGGGGCCTATAACCGAAGCTGTGTTTGCATCAGGCAGCATAGAGCCAAAGGATGCGTATACGGTCACATCCCTTTCGGATGGGTTTATAGTACACAGTTATGTAGTGGAGAACGACCTGGTAAGTGACAAACAATTACTGTTTCAGCTGGATAACAGGCAACAGAACACACAGGTTAAAATAGCACAGAACAACCTGGAGTATGCCAAAATAAGCAAAAACGATAACTCGCCCACTCTGTTACAAATTAAAGACCAGATAGATGCTGCTAAAGTGAAATTACAAACCGACTCTATTAATCTCGTGAGGTATGAACATCTGTATACTACCAATTCCGTCTCGAAACAAGACCTGGATAATGCGCGGCTTAACTATGAATCATCTTCCAGCAATTACAAAGCAACCTTAGCTAATTATAAGGCCACACAGGACAAAGTAACGCAGGACTATATCAACAGCCAATCGCTGTTGCAGAATGCCCAGGAGGGCAACCAATATTACAATCTTGTAGCGGTAGGCTCCAGCAAAGTATACCAGATCTTCAAAAAGCAAGGGGACCTCGTGCGCAAGGGCGACCAGGTAGCCCAACTGGGTAACCCGGACTCAATAGTGATCAACCTGGACCTGGACGAAGGCAGCATAAGCAAAGTGAAGCTGGGACAACAGGTGCTGGTAGAGCTAAATACCGAAAAGAATAAAACCTATGAGGCTTATGTAAGTAAAATATACCCGCACTTCAATGAAACATCACAGTCGTATAAAGTTGAGGCGCGCTTTGTAACAGAGATGCCCGGCCTCATATCAGGCACGCAGCTACAGGCAAACATTATTACCGACAAAAAAGACAATGCCATGCTGATACCCCATGTCTATGTGCTGAATGGGAATAAGGTGCTACTGAAAAAAGATAAAAAAACAGACACCGCAACCATCACCACAGGCATAGTATCTGATGAATGGATAGAGGTGCTCGGCGGGCTCCATACAAATGATGTAATACTAAAAGAGAAAAACGCGGGGACATCAGGCAACACACCTTCTATACCAAAATAACCCAAGAACCGAGAGACCATGAAACTAAATGTAAATACCGAAATAGCACTCACCTACCTTGCCACAAGGAAGAAGCAAACGGTGATCGCCTCGATGGGCGTGATGTTCGGCATATCTATGTTCATATTTATGCAGTCGCTAATGAAGGGCACCAATGACTATTTTGAAAAAATGTCGTTCAACAGTACACCCCATATCCGCTTGTACAGTGAAAATAAAGTGGCAGACAACCATATGCTTGTCAACTTTCTCAAAGACCCTTCCGAAAAAATTCTCATCAACCCAAAACAACTGATACAAACACAAGGCATCATAAACCCATATGGCATCATCAAGGAAGTAAAAGCTAACCCACAAGTGGCCAATGTTACACCGCAAGTAACTGCAGATGTGATATATACAAGCGGCAGTGTGCAGATAAATGGCAATGTGGCGGGTGTGAATATTGACCAGGAAGATAAAATGTTTGACGTGCAAAGCAATATGCTGGAAGGTGACTTGCATGACCTGAATAAGGTGAACAACGGGCTGCTTATTGGGAAAGGAGTTGCAGATAAGTTGAGCCTGCATGTGGGCGACAATATAACTGTTACATCAGGCACCGGCAGCCCAACGATAATGAGGGTAATAGGCATATTTGCAACAACGATAAAACAGGTAGACGATACCAAGTCTTATGCAAATATCGTGCAGGCACAAAACCTGCTGGGTAAGGACAGGAGCTACGTTACAGACATTAAAATAAACATTAAAGACTACAACAATGCCCCTGAAGTGGCCCGCGACCTTGAGACCATGACGGGCTACAAAGCGGAAGACTGGGTAAAAGCCAACGAACAGCTAAAAGCTGCTTTTAAGATACGTGCAGTGATACTCAACTCTGTTATTGGAGTTATACTGCTGGTAGCCGGTTTTGGGATATACAACATCCTGAATATGACCATTTATGAAAAAATAAAAGAGATCGCAATATTGAAAGCACAAGGTTTTTCAGGCCCTGCCGTTACCAGTATCTTTTTACAACAGGCTATTTATATCGGCCTCATGGGTGGCATTGTGGGCATCATCTGTGGCTTTGGCATTACCTACATGGTATCAAGGATATACATAGGGGCGGGAACACTAAAATATTTACCCATGTCTTTTTACACTCCACATTATATTGAGGCTATTTGCTTCGGGATATTGACGACTATCGCCGCAGGATTTTTCCCGGCAAGAAAAGCAGCAAAAGTGGACCCTGTAACTATAATTCGCGGATAATGGCAGACATAGCATTGAAAGCAACAGGCATTAATAAAACGTTTCACGATGCAGTAAACCTGCAGGTGCTGAAAAACATATCGATGGAAGTGACCAAGGGAGAATTTGTTTCTATCGTCGGAAAATCCGGCTGCGGCAAGTCTACTCTCCTGTATGTGCTCTCTACTATGGATACTGACTATGAAGGCAGCCTGGACATAAATGGCACAACAGTAACCGGCAAATCCTTAAATGACCTGGCCAGGATCAGGAATGAATCTCTTGGCTTTGTATTCCAGTTCCATTACTTATTACCGGATTTCACCTGTCTGAAAAATGTGATGATACCGGGTTTGAGGCTTGGCAGATTGTCTTATAAAGAGGTAGAAGAAAAGGCCTACGAAAAATTAAAGATCTTTGGGGTAGAAGAGCAAGCACTTAAAAAAGCAAACAAACTATCCGGCGGCCAACAGCAACGTGTGGCTATAGCGCGGGCACTTATCAATGATCCTGCCATCATTATGGGTGACGAGCCGACCGGCAACCTAGACTCTAAAAATACTGGTATCGTATTTGACCTTTTCCAGAAACTATCAAAAGAGTTAGGACAAACAATTATCACGGTAACACATGATGATGACTTCGCAAAAAGATCTGACCGCATCATTGAAATGGCAGACGGCGAGATAAAAAGCCATGGGCACAAATAAATCACCTTGCTATTTCCGTACCCTCATAGATATCTTTTAAGTCGACAGAAACCTGTATAGATGGTAATTCAGGTATTTGTCCAAGGCTATTCTAGTCTTTAAGTTCCCAGTTACCTTGCCCGTTTTTAGAAAAGGTCTCAATGCTGATTGACAAAGGGTCCACTAAAACATATTCTGTCAGTGTGGAAATATCCCTGTATAGCTTAAATTTCTTACCCCGGTCATATTTTCGTGTAGAAGGTGCCGCTACTTCAAAAATGACGGAAGGGTTTGTAAAATTCATATTGTCATCATTAAGGCTTTTAGGCTCGCCGCAAACAATTGTAATGTCCGGATAGGTAAAAAGCGTATTCTTTTCGATATGGATCCTCATATCACTACCAAAGGGTCTGCATGGTTTCCCTTTTAGGTTTTGCCCTAATGCAGTATGCAAATTTGATGTCACAATATTATGCTCCAGTTTTGCACCGGACATTGCAAATATCCTACCCTTATAATATTCATGCTTTTCTGTGGCAGCGTTTTCCATTTCGAGATATTCCTCGATAGAATAATGTTGTTTGGCATATGCAACTGCAGGCTCGTTGACTTCCGTAATTAAATTTACCAAAAACTATGCAATTCAAATTACACTTACATCTTCTCCGGCAGCCTTATCCCCATCAGGTTCATCGCATGGCGCAGCACAGATGCAGTCATAATGATGATCATTAATCGCAGGTGTTTCTTCTCCTCACTTTCTGCTTTTGAAATGCTGTGGGCATCATAAAAAGTATTGAACATTTGCGCCAGCTGGAAAGAATAATTGCAAACGGACGATGGATTAAATTCATCAGCAGCCTCGGAAAGTATTAATGGATATTCTTCCAAGGCCAGAATGATCTTTTTTTCCAGCGGGAACAGTTCGGTGGTTTGCACAAACGACTGGAACTTTGTACAGTCGGGGTGCACAGCTATATTTTCTTTCCTGAGTATGGAGCATATCCGGGCATGGGCATACTGTATGAATGTAGCCGTGTATCCATGCAGATCAATTGACTCCTTGGGGTCAAAGATCATTTTCTTCTTTGGGTCTACCCTGAGCAAATAAAACTTCAATGCCCCCATCCCGATTGTTTCGTAAAGTTTTGTCAGCTCCTCTTGCGAAAAGCCTTCTGTCTTACCACTTTGCTCGGTTTGCTCTTTTGACAGATTTATCATTTCTGCCACCATATCATCGGCATCCACTACCGTGCCCTCACGGCTTTTCATTTTCCCTGTAGGGAGTTCCACCATACCATACGAAAGGTGATAGATGCCGTCTGCACATGGCTCTCCCAGTTTCTTCATGATCAGCTTCAACACCTGTATGTGGTAGTTTTGCTCATCAGCTATTACATATACCGATTGGTCCAGTTTATATTCGTCATACTTCAGCTTTGCTGTACCAAGGTCCTGCGTCATATACACAGAAGTGCCATCACCACGCAACAATAGTTTTTCATCCAGCCCGTCGTCTTTAAGGTCTATCCACACAGAGCCGTCTTCCTTCTTAAAAAGTACACCTTTGCGCAAACCATCTTCCACAATTTTCTTTCCCAACAGATAGGTATCACTCTCGTAATACATTTTATCAAACGAGATGCCCAGGCGCTTATAACTTTCGTCAAAACCCTTATACACCCAGCCATTCATCATTTGCCATAGCTGCCGCACGTCCTTATCCCCTGCTTCCCATTTGCGCAGCAAGTCTTGTGCTTCCTTCATTATAGGCGCTTCTTTCTCAGCCGTTTTTTCGTCCATGCCACTATCTATGAGCAATGCGATCTCCTGCTTATAAACGTCATTGAATTTCACATAATAGTCGCCCACAAGATGGTCACCTTTGATGCCCGTTTTTTCAGGAGTGGCGCCATCAGCATACTTCATCCAGGCTATCATAGACTTGCAAATGTGTATGCCCCGGTCGTTGATCAGGTTTGCCTTCACCACCTGGTTGCCGGTTGCCTTCAGTACTTCCGCAATTGACGAACCTAGAAAGTTATTTCGCAGATGGCCAAAGTGCAATGGCTTATTGGTATTAGGTGATGAATATTCTATCATTACCCTGCGGTCAGTTTTGGGCTTTTCGCCATAGCGGATGTCTGTAAAATGATTGAGCAAAAACGACACCCAGCAGGCATCTTTAACGGTCATATTCAGAAAGCCGCTTACAATATCATATGAAGAAAAAAGGGCCGTCTTTTCAAGCAGGAAATCGCCTATTTGTTTACCTATGGCATCTGGCTTTTGTCTCAGGAGCTTAACGAATGGAAATAAAACTATAGTGTAATCGCCGGAAAATTCAGGTTTAGTCTGGCTCACCGATATCATGGAAATATTTATAGATGCATCGGGATACAGGTATTTCAGTGCGTCTTCGGCGGCATGTTTTATCTGTGAGGCAAGCGTCATTTGTGGTATTTTGATACAAAAATAACCTTTCTGCTGTGCAAAATGTAAAAACAGGCCTGGTTAAAGATATACGGCATTGAAGAATTGGGAAAAAACCCATTATTATTATTTGTTGACAACAGTTTGTAACTTTGTATTACTAAAGGTTTAAGTAACAAATTTTCACCTTACTATTATCTAATAACACTTGGCATATGAATGTTTCTACACGGTTTATTGTAATTGACGATGATGAATTTAATAATAAGATCTGCACCGTTACGCTTGAGAAAATCGACAAAGGAGCGGACATAAAAACTTTCCTTAGTCCTGTAGACGGTTTCGCCCATCTCGTGAGCGAATATTCCAGGAAGGATCATAATGAAAATGCAGTATTGTTCCTCGATATTAATATGCCAATAATGAATGGCTGGGAATTCCTGGACCGTTTTGAAGAGCTTGACCCTGCAATTAAAACCCGCGTAAAGATCTATATACTTTCTTCTTCAGTGGACAAAAGGGATATTGAAAAAGCAAAGGCAAATAAAAATGTGGTGCACTATCTCATCAAGCCACTTACAAAAGAAACGATCAAGCTCATTACCTATTCGCAAAACAGGTAGGGGAATTTATAAAAAAAGTGGCGGGTCTTTATAAGGCCCGCCACTTTTTATTTATCGCCAATTGCCAGCGCTAGTAAACTACAAGTTTCTGCCTGCCTTCAATCACATTATTTGCGTCCATTTCAAAAATATAAGTGCCAGCTATAAGACCCGGTATATTTAAACTTATCTTACCTCCTGCAAGCATACCACTGCCATGCCATACTATTCTGCCACTTGCATCGGTTAAGTGCATAGTTATCTGCTTGTCGGCTATGTTGCTTACGGTTACGGTAAAATTGCCATGGTTTGGATTAGGGCTGATGACCATACCGTCCGGCGTAAACGGCACAATATTCATTACCGATGTTGGCAACACAGTGGTCGTGTTTTTCGGCGATCTCCAGAGGCTTCTTCCGTAAGTTGAAGCCCATAATTCATTAGTAGCATAGTTTATCTCAATGTCAGTCACCTCCAGGCTTGGCATACCCGATGTATAAGGCGCCCAACTGGTCATGGTAGAATCGCGATAATAAACACCGATCTCTGTTCCCACATAAATGTCGCGGCTCAGGTAATCTATCGCGAAACAAGTAACTGGTACATCAGGCAGGCCCTGGTTCATCATTGTCCATCCGGAAGTAGCGTCCCATGTTGCCACCTGTGGGCTGCCATAACCTGAATACGTTACCCAGATATGGTTTTTATCGCGAGGGTCTACTTTCAGGTCGCTGATATACTGGGAGCCGGCATACGGCGAGGTCATTGTATCCCACGTAGCTCCTCCATTATAGGTATAGTATATCTTCTGTGTATAATTATCTTCCGTTGCAAAAATGGCGTTTGTATCGGCATCGGTAGCTGCTACCCTATAAAGATCAGTAGCCGTTAAAGCCGGGGAAATCGCAGCCCAGGTAGTGCCCTCATCTTTGCTCTTCCATATAGCTGCATAGCCTGCCAATATACATGTGTGGCAGGAAGGCTCCAATATAAATGGAGTTACCCATCCACCAGTACCTTCCACACTTCCGCCCGAGATATTGCTGGCAATATCATTATCTGTATACACCGGTGGGGTTGCAGTTGGGTTAAGTAAATAAATGGTTCCGCCTTCTGAAGAGCCATAAGCAACCCCACTATCTGCGAAATCAAGCTGGCAAGCCATACCATCGCCAAAGCAAGCCTCTTCATATATACCTCCCGGCTTAACGATCTTTGTACCCACATCCTGAGCACCTGTTATTGCAAAGCTTGCCACATTACTCACGCCGGTTCTGTATATTTCTTCTATACCTATCCTGTTTGTGAGGTCTGTCCAGACACCGGTACTTACAGGGTTACTTGATGCGAATATCCCACCGTCATTGACTTCATAAAAAGTCCCGGGCTTTAATGGGTTAAAACCCATGTAGTGTTTATCAGCATGCACCACCGCAACACCAAATAATTGCTGCTGCCACTGGTTAGCAATGACCCAAGTGTGCCCTCCATCGGTAGAGCGCCAGGTATTTACCCCGCCCGTATATACAAGATTAGAATCTACCGGGCTTATTGCCAATGGCAAAGTATACCAGCCTTGTCCGCCACATCCGCTTCCGCCTGCATCCCATGTGAGGAGATTGTTCGTACAGCCATCACTGTCAATGGTCGCAAATGTGCTGCCGGTGTCTGAGGATTTATATATTCCATCAAGCCCGTTTTGATTTCCTCCGTTTGCTACAGAACCTACACCTATCACAATGTTTGGAGCCGCCGGTGTCACTGCAATAGTTATCCTGTTTGCGCTGGCGTTGTGCGTCTGCTGGTTCCATGTAGTTCCCCCGTCTATGGAGCGCCATATCTGCGCACTGCCGGGGCCATAGTAATTAAATGTAGTAGCGTAAAGTTTGTTGGTATCATCCGGACAATAAAGCACCTGGTAAAAATTGCCTGAATCGACCAGGGAAACTGTATTACCACCATCGTAAGAGCGGTACATACCCTGAGTAGTTGCCATAACAAGCGTATTAGTATCGGCCGGGTTTATCACCATCGATGTGGCAATATTGTAGTTGGA
>Ga0302185_10001241_pt1 | contig 18243 bp, 18 predicted proteins | sample II_Bog_E1_1_FD_200231 | JGI IMG/M metagenome (GOLD analysis project Ga0302185, IMG submission 200231) | Peat permafrost microbial communities from Stordalen Mire near Abisko, Sweden - II_Bog_E1_2 | ecosystem: Environmental > Terrestrial > Soil > Wetlands > Peat | place: Sweden: Abisko... | reverse complement strand
CACCGGTAAGCCCGGTAAGTGCAGTAACCAGTTCAGGCTTGTAGCGCGAATCAATATATTTTTGCTCCTGGTCTTTTTTGAAGTTCTCCTTAAATCTTTTGTTGCGTTTATAGCTCCTCGACATTTTCTGCACAGGTGCGCCAATGAGCCCGGTAAACCCGCCGCCATCAGCGTTACTAAAGCCCACCTTTACCGGCTTGGTGTTTAATTCTTTGCCGTAAAGCTCCGCCATTTCTGCTGAATCTCTCTGGTAAGGTGTATAATCGTGCAGCGTATATTCAGGAAGCTGCACGCTGAGTGGAAATAATTCAATATACAGGTCAGCCGGAAAGCTCGCGATCTTATCTATGGTATGATAGCCATTGCACGAAAAGGCAATTCTGTCTCCCGCTGTTACCGCCAGCGTAAAATTTCCACCTGAGTCTGTAATTGTTGACTGCCCTCCGGCAAGGTCAAGGATGCCAACCGGCGTGAGCGGCCTGCTGGTTGATCCGTCCACAACAATACCTTTTAGTGTCTGCCCATGCACTACAAGTGTAATTACCGCTAATGCACCTATTAGTAAAATCTGCCTCAAATTGGTATGTTCTATTATGTAAAGCTAAAAAACATAAGGGAGCAATGGGTATTTTGGGAATAATTTAGGAGAAAAAGCGGATTAAATATCATTTGAAATAAAGCTATTTTGTCTTAAATTTGATTAATGAAAAAAGCGAAATATGCGCTACTGGATTTTGAAATTGATAAGCTGACAATTCAATAGAGATTGTAGCTTCTGGAGATTCTTTTGACACAGAAATTTCTTTATTAACTGTTTCAGATCAAAAATTATTAAGAAAAGGTGTATGGCTGTTTGACTGGCGAAAAGAAGTAAAAGATACAGCTAAAGCTGTTTACAAACTAACGATTTCAGGAAATCAGAATATTCAAGGCATTATTAGTATTGAAGACAGGAATGATCATATTTTTATGCATCTGATAGAAAGTGCAAAATTTAATAAAGGTAAAACGAAAGTATATGTTGGGGTTCCAGGTAATTTAGTGGCTTTTGCTTGTAAATTATCGAAAGATAAAGGCTATGACGGGATAGTTTCATTCTTTGCCAAAACAAAGCTGATCGAACATTACAAGGAATCTTTAGGAGCAAAAGTATTATATGCCAATCAAATGTTGATTGATGAAGTAAACGCCGAAAAATTGATTACTAAATATTTTAAAAAATAGATCATGGGACTAATTAAAGAACCATTAAATGTTGACTTTTATTTTGATGGCAGGCAAATGACCACTGAAGACCAACAAAGGGTTACTGAGTATATCCAAAACAGGATAGTGCAAAAAAAGAAAAGGTTGGATTCTTCCAGGTTAGTTGCGGCAATTGAAGATGCGCGTATTGGTAGGGTAAAAAAAGCAAAGAACACAAAAGATTTATTTAAGCAGATACTGCGTTAATAGCTTAAATCCCGGCAACGCCTGTTTTCTACTGTATCACAATCGCCCCATCCTTATCCATACAATGAATGGCCACGCCTGCTTGCTCAAATTCTTTTGTAAACCCATCCTGTTGCCGTCTGTTGTAGTTATTACCAATAATGACCAATGATGGTGAAAATATTTTCCGCAATTCTTCTGAATATATTTTCCCTGAATAATTTACGACGAGGTAGTCCGCATGAAACCGGGTATTACTGTCTATATCCCGGTTTAAAATAAGCACCGTTTTACCACCAATTTCATAAATATCCTGGATACCGGAACTATCCTGCTTCCAGGCGCGCCAGCCAATGTGCGAGGGCTTCACAACATAGTCCGTTTTTTTCTGTGAGCCGGTATCGGTATATAAAACTGTATAGTAGTTTCCTTTTACCAGTTCTATATGATTGGCTTTGCCGGTATTGTAAATCACAAATCGCTGCTGGTGCAAAGCTTTCCATTTGTCTTTGCAGAAAGAGAACATTAAAATACAGGATGCGATCGCTGCTGCGAATATCGCGGGCTTTTGTTTTTTCAACAAAAACAAAACGAAGCCGGCAATGATAAAGTAGAGCAGTATTAATTCCACACCTGTGAGCATTAAAAAGTGAAAGGAAACCGGGTTACAACTTTGCAGCCAGGTTACTATGCCATCAAACCACGTAACAAGCCATACAGTGCATATACCGATAAACTTTGCGATAACGGGAAAGAAGCTCGACACGATGATAACCATGCCCATGATCAATACAACGGTCATAAACAAATAAGCGGCTACATTGGCCACAATAAACAACAGCGGGAAAGTATGAAAATAATAAATGACCAAAGGCGCTACCAATAGCTCTGCGGAGATACTGGCCGCAACAGCGCTCCACAAACCTTTAGCGATTTTATTGGTGGGCGACAGCCAATTATATACCGGCCCATAAAAGAGGATGATAGATAAAACAGCTACAAATGATAACTGGAAACCTGCCGAAAACAGCCACATAGGCTGGGCGCACAATAACAGGAAAGCGGTAGCGAGTAGCTGGTTGAGCGTATTGTTATTCTTCTGCAGCATTACTGCAAATGCCAGCAAAGAGAACATAATAGCCGCCCGGACTGCTGAGGGTGGTGCACCGGCCATCAGCACATAAAACCACACTAACGGAAGGGCCACCGCATACTTTATCCAAAGATGCCGTTTATGCCTGAGCCACCACAGGAGAAAGGAAATGACGAAAAAGAAAATGGCCACATTGCCGCCGGAGATGGCGATGATATGTATAATGCCGGTTTCCGAATAGGACTGCAGTAGTTCAGGGTCAAGGTTTACCTCATCGCCGAGGAGCATGGCTCGTATGAGGCCTTTTGTTTTCGGGTCGGTTATATATTTATCTAATTCCGCCATGCACCATTCGTGCGCCCTGTCTATGAATGGGGTTGACGCAGGGTCGTTGGTTGCGTAGAGGCGAATGTCATTTGCCGAACAGAACTGCTGGTAATAAATATTATTGCGCCGGCAGTAACCCGCATAATCAAACTCAAACGGATTGTCCGGATTTTTTATTGGTTGCCATTTACCGGGAACAAAAATGGTATCGCCTTTATGCAGCAGTACCGGGAAACGGTCTTTGTACAAGTATAGAAAAGCTTTTCCTTTCGCAGTTGTTGCATGCCCATCGCTGATACTATTGATAATAGTTACCGGCACTTTCCAGGTATGTTCCTTTTCAGAAGGCGCATCAGTTATACGCGCGAGGTATGACTTGTTGTTAATAATATTTTCACCAAACCATTCCCTATTGTTCTTTATATCGCTGAAGTAAGCGATGGAATATCCGCCAAACAGCATAATAAAGCCCAGCAGGAAAAACAGGATCATGGAGTAAAAACCTTTTTTTCTTTTTAAAAAAGGAACTGCAGGACAACAAAGAAAAGCTATTGTTGCTGCTACCAAAGTATATCCACCGGGTAACTGCCGGAACCAATTCTGATCATAACATAATATCCCCGCAGCAAACGGCAGCAGGATGCGGAAGAAAGGAGCCGTTTCCCAGAAATATGCTTTATGTAGCGGCCAGCGTTTCACGATGAAGTATTGCGCCTAAAGTACAAAAAGGTTGGTGTTTGTCGGTGATAATTTTGCTGGCTAAAACAAGTCTGAATGAGTTCCTGTTCCGGTTAAAATTAAAGTATTTGTTTCCTCATTAATTTGCCATATTAATAACCAATCAGGCTGGATGTGACACTCCCAGCAATCTTTATAATCGCCGGTAAGTTTATGTAGTTTATACTTTGCGGCAAGAGGTATGTTGTTAGCTATAGAAGAGATAACGTTTTGTATAAGCGCCTCTTTATATCCTCATTTGAGTACAAGTTTATACGCTCTTTTAAACTTGGTTGTATATTCTAAATGGTACATTACTTTTTAAGGTCTGCAAATAACTGTTCCAATGATTTTGCTTTGTGGGTTTTACTTTTCCGTGCATCTTCTATAGACTTTTTAGTGGCGGCATTTGGCTCATTATGTATTTTAGCGAAAGGCAAGGTTTCAATTAACTCAACAAACTTTTTAGCTTGTTTGGTTTTAGTATCAATTGTTATATAAGTCATGTTTGTTGCTTTTACAGGGCAAAGTTAGGCTAAAACAGGTTAATTGATTATATTTAACTTCGCCTGATCATTACACTCTTTAACTTTGCCATATGGGACTGATTTATGCCGACTTAATACTTGCCAATCCTGCTAAGGATGAGCTGGGGCCTATCAATGCGAGGGCGCTTGTTGACACCGGCGCCTTATTTCTGTGTATCCCTGCCCATATTGCAACTCAATTAAAACTTAAAGAATTTGAACAACGCGAAGTAACTATTGCTGACGGCAGCAGAAAATTGTGCAGCTATGTAGGGCCTGTTCATTTAAAATATGCAAACCGGCAATGCCTTACCGGCGCAATGGTAATAGGAGAGGAAGTATTGCTAGGGGCTATACCTATTGAAGATATGGATCTCATTATTCATCCCGCGCAATTGAAATTAATACCCAATCCTGACAACCCGAATATACCGGGAGCAATTGTAAAATAAAAAAAGGGCAGCAATCAGCCACCCTTCTTCCTTTATAATGTTTAGAGTTATTACCCTCCTACAGCCAAACGCTTGAAGGAAACAACAGTAAGCCCCTTTGCTATAGAACCTAAATATTGACCAACAGTTTTGTCATTATCTTTTACAAATGCCTGTGGCAGTAAAGTGTTTTCTTTAAAGAATTTATTTAGTTTGCCTGCTGCAATTTTCTCCGCCATATCAGCGGGCTTGCCTTCTGCCATGATCTGCTCTACCGCTATCGCTTTTTCGCGGGCTATCATTTCTTCAGGTACACTGTCGGCATCAACGGCCAGGGGCTTCATTGCGGCGATCTGCATGGCCACGTCCTTACCCGCTGCTATGATACTTTCATTCGCTGCCTGGTTCAGGCCTACCAATACACCTATACGATAACCGGAGTGGATATATGGTACTACCGAATCAGCAGTAACTGTTTCCAGGCGGCTGATGTCTATCTTTTCACCGATCTTGGCTACCATTTCCATCAGCTTCTCACCTGCGGTTGCATTGCCCATTTTGGTGGCTTTCAGGTCATCAATAGAAGCAACTTTAGAATCGAGTGCGATGCCTGCCAGTTGCTGTGCAAAATCTATAAATTCCTGGTTCTTGGCCACGAAATCGGTTTCAGAGCTCAGGCTCATTACTATACCGTAAGTATTGTTCGCATTGGCTTTGGCGATCACCACGCCTTCTTTGGCTTCGCGGTCGCTGCGGTTAGCGGCTACTTTCTGGCCTTTTTTGCGCAGGTAATCTATCGCGCTTTCAAAATCTCCGTTGCTTTCTGTAAGGGCTTTACGGCAATCCATCATGCCTGCTCCTGTTTGCTGGCGCAGCTTGTTTACTTCTGCTGCTGATATTGTTACTGTGCTCATTGTATTATTTTTATTCTTTTATTTGTTTTAAATAAGGCTGCCCTCAAAACGGCGGGCGCGCAAAAGTCGCATTTTATTATTAAAGCCCCAAACATGGGGCTTTAAGTTAACTTAAAAGTAAGAAGTCAAATACCGGCAAGTTGTTATGACTTATCAACCAATCAACTTATTAACCAATTAGTGTTTTACCGGGCTGGGCCTGCTTCCGCCACCGCCTGGCCGGCTTCCGCCGCCACGGTTACCACCGCCGCCACCGCGGTTACCACCACCCGGGCCACCGCCTGAACGGCCACCGGCGCCAGCGCCTGCACGGCCTGTGCCACCACCTGGCCCACGGCCGGGAGCGCCTGTACCTGCACCCGCACCTGCGCCACGCCCTCTGCCACGGCCTCCGCGACGGCCACCTTCGCCGTCTTCTTCGGTTATCTCCAGCCCGCGGCCCCTGTTGTCTGTATTGTCTTCGGTAACATTATCATCTTCAGTCTCTTTCACCTGCGCACGTTCCTGCAGCCCTTCCATTATTGCGGCGGTAAGGTAAGTGGTAATGATGGCTATTGATTTTGTAGCATCGTCATTCGAAGGGATGGCAAAATCCACTTTGGTTGGGTCGCTGTTGGTGTCCACCATGGCGAATGTAGTGATACCAAGGCGTTTTGCTTCAGCAAGCGCTATATGCTCGTGATGGATATCTATCATGAAAAGCGCAGCGGGTGTCCGGCCCATCTGGGAGATACCACCCAATACTTTTTCCATTTTTTCCTTGCTGCGGGTAAGGGTCAGGCGCTCTTTTTTGGTAACGCTGTCCATAGTACCGTCCTGCAGCATTTTTTCAATGCTCAGCATCTTCTTCACGCTCTTGCGGATGGTGCTGAAGTTGGTGAGCATGCCACCCAGCCAGCGCTCGGTAACATAAGGCATATTAGACCTTTGTGCTGCCTCAACTACTATTTCCTTAGCTTGTTTTTTGGTAGCTACAAACATGATCTTCTTACCGCTTTTAGCGATAGACTTCAATGCTGCCGCAGCTTCATCAAGGCCTTCAATGGTTTTATTGAGGTCAATGATGTGGATGCCATTCTTTTCAGCAAAGATGTATGGCAGCATCTTTGGGTTCCATTTTTTCTTCAGGTGGCCGAAGTGAACGCCAGCCTCAAGAAGCTGCTGGTGCAATGTTTTAGTATCTTCCATTTGAATAATTTCTTGGTTGTTAAAAAAATAATTTTGTACTGCAAAAATGCGATTAACGTTTGGAGAACTGGAAGCTGCGGCGTGCTTTCGCTTTACCAAATTTCTTACGTTCCACCATACGGCTGTCGCGTGTGAGTAACCCGTCTTTTTTCAAAGCGGGGCGATACTCCGGGTTTACTTCGCACAGTACGCGGGCTATAGCCATTTTAATAGCTTCAGCCTGGCCTTTGGGGCCACCTCCCTGCACATTTATTACAATGTCGAATGAGCTTTGCACGTCTATTGTTTTCAACGGCAGCTCTACCTGGTTCTGCAGGTAAATGATCGGGAAATAGGCTTTATATTCCCTGTCATTGACCGTGATATTGCCGGTACCCTTGCTCAGGTAAACCCTGGCAACTGCTTCCTTCCGGCGGCCAACGGCGTTTTTCTGTTTTTCCATTTTATTTATTAATGGTTTTAATGAATTTTAATGTTTGATCCCTTAGGGGTTGGTGGCGGTTTTTATTTTAATGTTTTCGGGTTTTGTGCTTTATGCGGATGCTCGGCGCCTTCGTAAACGAAGAGCTTCTTATACATTGCACGGCCAAGGCGGTTTTTAGGAAGCATCCCTTTTACTGCGCGCTCTATCATCAGGTTAGGGCGGCGGGAATTCATCTCGGTTGCCATTTCTGTTTTCTGGCCACCGGGATAGCCCGAGTAGGTCTGGTATTCTTTTTCTTCCATTTTATTGCCGGTCAGCACTACTTTACCCGAATTGACTACGATCACGTAATCTCCGCAATCGAAGTGCGGGGTAAAATATACCTTGTTCTTGCCACGCAATACGGAGGCGATCTTTGAGCACATGCGGCCCAGCGTCTGGTTGGTAGCATCAACTACGTGCCATTCGCGGGTAACGATCTTTTCGTTGGCTGATTGTGTTTTAAAACTTAAGTGTCTCATATTTTAATTAAAAAGTCAAAAATTTAATGTCAAACCCCAAAACGGTAAAAAAATTGGGAGTGCGAAGGTATAAATGGATATTGATAACGCCAAAAAATTTATTAGAAATTTTTATAGCGCTGATGCAACTGATTGATTATCAATTAAAATAAGGCGAAAATATTTTATAAAGGTACTGAATATGCTTCATCCGGCCATGAAAAGTAAACAGGAAATATATGCTCAGGCAAAAGGACACAGTTTAATGGCGCTGATTGTTATACGATTATAAAAATATGGCCTGCAAATAGCTTGTTTTTATAGAAATGCAGGCTAGTTACTAAATTAGTGTTAAGAATAATCAACCCAAAACTTTGTTTATTCACAATGTTGTAATAAATTCACCCCAAATTACCTCTATCCGGCCTTCAGGCATGGCAGGGGTGTCCAATGTTTTGTGATCAATACGCGCATTTTCTAAAATGAATAACAATATGAAAAGACTTTGCTTACTCTTTGTATTACTTCTCTCTGCGGGGATACAGGTTTTCGCTCAAAATACACATACAGCAACTGGTAAAGTAACAGATGAAAAAGGCCAGGGGTACCCGGGAGCAGGTGTAACTTTGAAGGGTACGCATACCGGCACGGTAACCGATGTAAACGGTGACTTTATGCTTGATGTGCCGGATGGCGACAATATATTTGTAATTCAGGCTGTTGGCTACCAGACTGCCGAGGTAAGAGAAGCGGACCAGGCTGTAAATGTGAAGTTGCAGGTAAAATCAAAAGAGCTGGAAGGTACGGTGGTTACTGCCCTTGCCATGAACAGGGAAAAGAGAGAACTGGGGTACAACACTACAACTGTAAACGCCGAAGAACTTACGGCTGGCCAGAACTCAAGCGCTTTAACAGACCTGCAGGGTAAAGTAGCCGGCGCCGATATTACGAGTTCTACCGGAGGCCCGGGAGGTTCTACCCGTATCGTATTAAGAGGCGAAAAATCAATATTAAAAGATAATAACGCCCTTATCATTGTTGACGGGGTGATCACCAATAATTATGACCGTACTTTAGCTAATCCTTTGTCGCAGGTAGATTTTGGTAATGGCGCCAATGATATAGACCCGGATGAAATAGAATCTATAACTGTGCTGGAAGGCCCTGCGGCTTCTGCATTATACGGGGCTGCCGGAGCTAACGGCGCGGTGATGATCACTACCAAAGCAGGCAAGCATAATACAAGTGGTAAGAAAAGCAAGATGGATATTACCTACAAGGCCACTTATACACAGTCTGATATCCTGAAATACCCGCAAATGCAATCCCAGTTTGGCCAGGGAGCAATCTATACCGGGCCTGTGGACGACCGCGGCGATAATTTCAGCTGGGGGCCTGCTTTCGATAACCAGCTTAAACCATGGGGGCAAGTGATTGATGGCAAGCAGCAGGTAAAACCTTATTCATTTGAACCGAATAATCTGCAACAGTTCTACAATCATGGGAACGACCTGAATAATTTCGTGTCTCTTTCCGGCGGGAATGACCTTTCCACCTATTATCTTTCTATCAATTCTGTGAACAGTGATGGCGTAACCCCAAATACCTTCTATAATAAATATAGTGTGCGGTTTAACGCTACTACGCAATTGAGCAATAACTTTTACTCTTCAATAAATGTGAATTACATCAACTCCTATTCAAGGGTAGAACAAAGCGGGCAGGGGCAAGGCGGCGTATTGCAAAGCTTATTGCAGGTACCCACCGATATTCCCATAAGCCAGTTAAAGAACCTGAACAGCAAGTTTAATTCCATGGATTATATTGATACTGCAGGAATTCACCGTTACGGATATTTTGGTGCATACAGCCCCAATCCTTTCTGGGTGGCCGATTATTATGATAACCGTGATAAAACAGACAGGGTGCTTGGCGATTTCAAGATCGGATATAAAAAAGGCGATTTTAATGTTTTTGAAAGGGTAGGCGTTGACGGAACTGATGATGTATCGTCCTACAAGACTCCGCAAATCAATTCCCAGTCTGCCGACCAGAGTATTTATTATCCATCTTATCCTGTCATTAATACTGGTGGTTACCAGCAGAATAATTATACTGGTTTACGTGCTTACAGCGACCTGATAGGTACTTATACGCATACGTTAAGTGAAAATTTTGGCATGACGGCTTTAGTAGGTAACAATGTTACCATGATTCATGATGAAACGCTTAACGCATATATAAACCCTGCTTCAAACGGATTGGTGATCCCGTCATTCTATAATTTTACCAATAACCAGGGCCCTGTTTATGTTACTAATCCTGTTCTCGACCACCGTACTTATGCCATGTATGCGGATGTGAAGTTTAATTATCAAAGAGAACTTTATTTGGACCTCACCGGGCGTAATGAATGGTCTTCCACATTAGCGCCGGGTAATAATTCTTATTTTTACCCTGGCGCCAATGCCGCATGGGTATTTACAGAAAGGCTTCATGGCAACTTTAAGGATAAAGTGCTTGATTATGGAAAGGTGCGCATCGGTACAGCAGGGGTGAGCAGCGATGCCCTTCCTTATGCCAATAACCCGGCAGGTTATACACAAGCGCCGATAGCTACCGGATTTGGCAACATACAACCTCCTTTTAATTCAGTACCTGCTTATTCAATCGGCAGTACATTCGGGGCTTCCACTTTAAAACCTGAATTAACCCGTGAATATGAAGTAGGCGCTGACCTTTCTTTCCTGAAGGACCGCATTGTTACCTCATTCACTTATTACAACGACTTCACGCATAATCTCATTACTGCAATTCCTGTTCCTCCATCCACGGGCTATTCTTCCGAATATACCAATGTAGGGGATATCAGTAATAAGGGAGAAGAACTGAGCATCAGGGGAACGCCTATATCTACCAAGTATGGCTTGAAATGGGATATTTTTGGTACTTATACGCACAATGTGAATGATGTGGAAAGCCTTAATGGTGGCGTATCGCAACTTGCAGTTGGCAGTACGTTCCAGGGAATGGCAATAGTTGCTGCTGTAGGGCATCCTTACGGAACCTTCTATGCATCTGATATTACTTATTGGAATGGACATGCGGTTGTTGACCCTACTACAGGGTTGCCGGTACCTACCAGCAAACCTGTATTAAGGGGATCGTTCCTGCCAAAGTTCCAGGCCTCATGGGGTACTGATTTAAGCTACAAAGGCTTAAAACTGCACGCATTGTTTGTAACCAAGCAAGGCGGCCAGTTCTATAGCGAGAACAAAGCTTTGATGGATTTCCTGGGCAGCGCACCGGAAACCGTAGCCAATAACCGTAATCCTTATGTATGGCAGAATTCAGTTTACCAGGTGGGTACCACTAATAATTATTTGCCTAACACCACTAAATTCTCACCGTATAATTATTACGCCAATGAAATCGGCCAGAATGATCTGCCTGCACAGGCGCTTGTTAATGCCAGCTACATAAAATTGCAGGAACTTAGTTTAGGTTATAAAATACCGCAGAAGTATTATAAGAATACGATTTTCGGTTCGCTTGAAGCAGGCCTTTTTGGCAATAACCTTATCTTATGGACAGCAAAAAGTAATAAATATGATGATCCGGAAGAAACGTCCAGCGGCGCTATTGGCAATGCACAAGGGTTTAATTATAATGCAAGGCCTTCTTTAAGAAATTACGGCGCTTACATAAAAGTCATGTTCTAAATTTATAATAATATTATTATATGAAGAGAAATATTAGATCAGGTGTTGTATGTTTAATGTTAGCCGCATTAGGCGTATCGTCGTGCAAGAAGTTTTTGAATGTAAATACCAATCCGAATGTAGTGCAAACTGCTACGGTACAAACACTTTTGCCAGCGGCACAATTATTAGTTGGCTCATCTGTAGGGGTTGACCTGCAGATAGATGGATCTATCTGGGCGCAATACTGGACGCAAGACCCCGGCGCCAGCCAATACCGCTCCCTGGAACAATATGCCCCGGGGCAGGATGTATTTTTGACCCCATGGACAAATCTTTATGCTGCAGCAGAGAATTTTTTTCAGTTATATAAATTAGCTGATTCCCAGAAAAAGAAGCAATACATGGCTATTTCGCTACTGATGAAAGCATACACTTTTCAACTGATTACAGACGGATGGGGAGATGTACCCTACAGGCAGGCATTGAAAGGGCAATATGTTGACAGCAATATCCTGAACCCGAAGTACGATTCACAGCGGGTAGTGTATAATGGCATCATCGCCGATATTGATTCTGCCAATAAATTGCTCAGTACAACAGACCCTGTAACACCCGGAACTGATGACCTGATCTATGGTGGTAAAATGGCTCAATGGAAGAAGTTTTCTAATACTTTAAAGTTGAAAGTGTATTTGCGTATGAGCCAGGTAAGCCCGGCCACTGCCCAGGCCGGTATTGCCGCATTGTATGCTTCAAGCCCTGTATTTATAGGAGTAGGTGATGATGCATTCATTGGCTATGGTTATAATTCAGCTAATAAAAACCCACTCTACGCCGAAGAATCAGGACTTGGGTATGTTCAAAACCTTGTTGCGAGCGCTACTTGCATAGATAGTATGAACAGTAATAATGACCCAAGGTTGAATATTTTTTACGACACTACAGCCGCAGGTGGTTTTTCAGGTATTGCACAAGGCTATGAGAAAGCGACTCCTGCGGCAGGCAGTTTCTCTATTCCCAGTTCTTATGTTGGCGGCAATGCCCAGAGCGCCTCTTCCACAAATGCGCCTGTTAACCTTATGACGAGCTATGAAAGCCTTTTCCTGCAGGCTGAAGTATCAGCAAGAGGCTGGGCTAACCCCGGAATGGACAGCTCTTTATTCTACCAGGCTATTAACGCTAACTTCAACTACTACAGTACTCAATTAGCATCTGCAACCGGGATGACAGCTGCCGCTGCTGATGCCGCTTACCTTGCAGGTGGCGGGTATTGGGTAACTTATCCTTCTGCAGGCAGTGTAACCCAAAAGCTTAGCTATATCATTACCCAAAAGTGGTTTGCAATGTGCGGCAACCAGGGTTTTGAAGCATGGAGCGAGTGGCGCCGCACAGGTTATCCTACTTTCTTTGTGTATTCCCAATCAAGTATTATTGGTGATAATTTCCCTAAGCGGTTCCTGTATCCTACTACTGAAAGTACCACTAATTCCAATTATCCGGGTTTTGCGCCAACAACTACGAAAGTTTGGTGGGATTTGCTTTAATTAACTAATAAAAACATTAAAATGAAAAAAATATTATTGCTTGCTGTTTTGTCAATCATTATAATTCCGGCATGTAAGAAACAGCAAAATAACCCGTCAATTGTTGTAACGGCTTCTTTTCCTACTATTACACTTAGTGCCAAATACTATAGTATCCCTGTTGGCGGCCTGCACCCTACCGTACAGGCTACAGCTTATGATTCTTTTTATCACGAATCATGCAAAATCGTTACTATAGACAGTGGTATAAATAGTTTTGTGGCTGGTTTTTATACAGGTTATATTACCGCGAAAAACCTGTATGGTTTTGTTAGTTATGATACTTATTATGTGGCTGTAACAAATATCTCAGGCGCTTTGGATATTTCGGGTACATATACAACACCATCGAATGATTCTATTACTACTGTCGTATCGAGGCTGGCTACCGGATTTTATTCTACCAGTAATTATAGTGCAGTGAATAGTATTACAAATGCATCTGCGGCTACTTCTGCCCTGTTTGTTATTACGAGCGGTACTACCATCGTGTTTAACGATGGGACTCCGGGAATATTGGGTTTAATACCAGTATTAGACGATACCACATTCTCTTATAATACTGCTGCGGGCTCGGTTACTTTTGCCAAATAATACTTTTCAGGGGGTATATTCCTCATTTGGGAAATGATGATACCAGTAATTTACTCCTCTTTCGGGGAGATAATTTACTGGTATTCTATTTTTTAACAAATTTTCCATTGCACAGCCATTATATTTGCGCACTAATTTCTATTTATGCGGAGATTCCTTTCCTTAATGGCTGTTGTATTGATTTCGTCCTCTGCTGTGCAGGCGCAGGATACAAATGACAAAACGACCAGCAGTGATGCAACCCCTCCCCCGATCGTTAAAGCCGCAAGGGATTTTCTAATGATGCAGTTTAACTACAATAACTGGGTGCAGAAGCCCGACAGTGTTAATACCAAAACCTTTGGCTGGGGCTTTAATGTCTATGCCTGTTATGATTTTCCTATAAAGAAAACACATCTCAGTTTTGCTGCCGGCCTTGGTATCAAAACTTCGGTGGTATATCTCAACCAGCAGACCATTGCAAATACGGATACTGCCACCGCTTATGCATCGCAGGCCCGTTTTCTTCCTGATCCTATAGATTCCCAATACAAAAGGTACAAGTTTGTTACTACGTATATAGACGCCCCTTTTGAATTGCGGTACTATAGCAATATCAATAACAGGAATAAAGGGTTTAAAGCAGCAATTGGTATGCAGATCGGCACTTTGCTCGGCGCCCATACCAAGGCGCTTACCGCTGTTGACGGAACAAACGTAAAATATAAAGTGGATACCAAGAGATACGTAACTCCATGGGACTTCGCCGCTACAGCGCGTATTGGCTGGGGTAATTTTTCATTATTCGGATCGTATAATCTCACCACTGTGTTCAAACAGAATGCCGGTCCGCCTATTACGCCTGCGGCCATCGGTATCTGTTTATCAGGGTTGTAGCAGAGCGTTGAATTTTCCTGATGAAAAATCTGCATAGACGGTTTTGTGCTCTTTCCCCGATTTGTTATTATTAATCAAAATCAAATTAAAACCCCGTTGGGGGTTTGGTCATTTTATGTTTACTTTTGTTCTTTTAACTACACTCGATCCGCATGTGGCATAACATAGCCGCGTTTATCATAAAGTTCCGAATAGCGCTGCTTATTGTTTTATTATTAAGTACGGGCATCATGGGTTACTTCGCCGCCCAGGTGAAGATCAGCTATGAGTTCACCAGCGCGGTGCCAACTGATAATGCGAAATATATTGAATACCAGAATTTCAGGAAGCAGTTTGGGGAGGATGGCAACCTGATGTTTATAGGTGTCCGGACAAAAGATTTTTTCACACCTGTTTTTTTTAAGGACTACGCTACCCTTGCGCGCCAGATAGCAAGAGTAAAGTCGGTAGAAAATGTGCTGAGTATTCCCGGCGCCTTTACCCTGGCAAAAGATACGGTTACCCAAAAATTAAAGGCAACCCCGATCTCCGCAGACTCTTTTGTAAATGTGGATAGTTTTAAAAATATTTTTCTTAGCCTCCCTTTTTATAAAGGGTTTCTCTACAACAACCTGGATACCCCGGCCTATATGATGGCTGTGCGTATTGATAAAACCGTTCTTAATTCTAAAGACAGGGCGGGAGTGATTAATAATATATTATCACACTGCGACTCCTTTGGTCAGGCACATCATATCGAAATGCATTATTCGGGCCTGCCGCTTATACGCACGGAGATGGCGCTGAAGGTGCAGTCGGAAATGAAGCTGTTCCTCATACTTTCTTTTGTACTTACGGCGGTGATCCTTGCGTTGTTTTTCCGGTCTTTTTTTGCGGTTTTATCTTCCATGCTCGTAGTGGCTATAGGGGTGGTATGGTCTATGGGCACCATTGTATTGCTTGGTTACAAGATCACCATACTTACGGCGCTTATCCCGCCGCTGGTTGTTGTGATCGGTATTCCCAATTGTGTATATCTGCTGAACAGGTATCATTATGAATACCACCGCAACCCGAATAAAATGAAATCGCTGCTGCGCATGGTGGATAAAATGGGTATCGTTACCTTTTTTACTAATCTTACTGCGGCTATAGGGTTCGGCGTATTCTTTTTCACTAAGAGCACCTTACTCAAAGAGTTTGGCCTTGTAGCGGGTATCAACATACTTGGGTTGTTTTTCATATCGCTTGTATTTATCCCTGCATTTTTCAGTTTTTTACCCGCTCCCAAGGTGAAGCATACCAGTTACCTCGAAAACAGCTGGATCAACAAGTTGCTTACTAATATCACCGAATGGGTATTCAGCCACAGGATATGGATTTACAGCTTTACCATTATCGTTAGTGTTTTCTCCGTCATCGGCCTGACTAAACTGAAGAACGACGCGCATATAGTGGACGACCTGCCTAAAGATGATAAAGTATATATGGACCTGCAATTCTTTGAAAAGAACTTCAGGGGTGTAATGCCTTTAGAAATCATAATAGACACCAAAAGAAAGAACGGGGTATTATCGCTCGATGCTTTGGGTAAAATAGATAAGCTAAGTACCAGCCTCCAGCAGTATCCTGAAATAGGCCATGTACTGGCGATTACCGAGGGCATAAAATTTGCCAACCAGGCCTATTTCGGGGGCGATTCGGCAAACTATGAAGTGCCGGGCGATATGCTGCAGGCTGCCTTTATAATGCCCTATCTGCGCATGGGCAAAGGGGATAACAACAGTATGTTCACCAAGCTGCTGCATTCATTTATTGACAGTAACAAGCAGAAAGCCCGCATCAGCGTGAACATGGCGGATGTAGGAACCCGGCGCATGCCGGTGTTACTCAATAAAATACGCCCGATGGTCAACAACATTTTCGATAGCACCAAATACAACGTAACCTATACCGGAACCAGTATTACCTTTCTTGAGGGAAGTAAATTTATAGTCAACAGCCTTCGCGACAGCCTTATCCTGGCGTTCATCATCATATTCGGTTGCATGATCGTTCTTTTCCGCTCGTGGCGTATTTTGCTTATATCTATTATTGTCAATATTGTTCCCCTGCTGATCACCGCAGGACTGATGGGCTGGTTCGGTATCCGCATTAAGCCGAGTACCGTGCTGGTATTCAGCGTAGCTTTGGGTATTACTATAGATGTTACTATACGTTTCCTCGTTAATTTTAAACAGGAACTTTCACGGCACGATGATAGTATAGCAGATACGGTGCGCCGCACTATACATGATACCGGGTTAAGTATTATTTATACCTCGCTGATCCTGATAGCTGGTTTCAGTGTATTCATTCTCTCGCAGTTTGATGGGACTAAATCGCTGGGGTATCTTACATCCATAACCTTGCTGCTGGCTATGGTAACCAATCTTACCCTTTTGCCCGCGTTACTGCTGTGGATGGATAAGGTGATAGAAAGGAAAAATAATGCAGGAGTTTTCCTTTTGGGGGAGGATGAAGATGATGATAACGATGGGACAAAAGTGAATGGCTAATTTATTAATTTTGCTCACCCGCTGAAGGTGCTACGGGTGAAAGAGGGTTAAGGAATCCTATCAACTTATTGAAGTTAATATTTGTTTTTTTCGTTTTGAGTTTGGAATTTTGATTAAGCTGTTATGGAGTTCGATAAAATAAAGAATAAAGGACAGGCGAGATTATTCAGGAACGATTATATGGAGATGATGACGAAAACGCATCCCATTGTGATCTATTCCCTGTATTTTCCTGTTATTGTCTTTATGCTATATTATGGCGCGGCTTACAAAGGGCTGTCGGCATGGTATGAGGCGCTTATGTTCGTTTGTGGCGCACTTTTCTGGAGCATCTTTGAGTATATTATGCACCGCTACCTGTTTCACATGATGGTGGAAACCGAGCGGGGCAAAAAGTTTATTTACACCCTGCATGGCGTGCATCATGAATATCCGCGCGATAAAGAACGCCTGTTTATGCCGCCGGTACCCAGCCTCGTTATTGCGAGTATCATTTTCCTCATTATGCATGCCATTATGGGTTGGGCTTCCTTATCATTTTTCCCCGGCTTCCTTTTTGGCTACATCATGTATGGCTCCATGCACTTTGCCATACATGCCTTTGCGCCGCCAAAATTCCTGAAAGCATTGTGGCGCAACCACCACCTGCACCACTACAAAGCTCCTGGAAAAGGATTTGGGGTAAGCTCTGTGCTATGGGATATTGTTTTTGGTACCGTGCCTAAGAAGGAGGAAATATAATATGCCCAAGTGCTAATGATTCCTCCTGTGCCTGGCTGAAGGATGCAAATTCATCCAAACCCCCTATATTTGCCCCGCTTATGGACTTAAAAAAATTCAGGGTAAAAGCTGCCCGTAAAAGAGAATCCCTTTCCTTATTTCTTGATAAACTGGATGAAGTGGTGCCGCACGATATGCCTGAGCTTGTAGCCAGGATTGATGCCACCGTGTGGCGAGATGTGAACTGCACGGAATGTGCCAACTGCTGCAAAACAATGACCCCAACCTTTACCAAAGCCGATGTAAAGCGCATATCCGCCCACCTGGATATGAAGCCCCGGGAGTTTACAGATAAGTGGCTCAAAAAAGAAGATGATTCAGATGATATAGTAAACACCACCCAACCCTGCCAGTTCCTGGTAAACAATATGTGCTCCATCTACGAAGTGCGCCCAGCCGACTGTGCGGAGTTTCCCCATCACAATAAAAAGCCATTCGACGCCTATAACGAAACCTTCAAGAACAACCTTATCCATTGCCCTGCCACACTGCTCCTGGTTGACCGCCTGAAGAAAGTGGTAGAGCGGGAATATGAATGGTAGTTGTATGCGCCATACCAGGGTGTTTCTTTTCTGATCTCACTTTCCTGTTTTTTCCGACGCTTTCATTCCTTCTTT
>Ga0302185_10001237_pt1 | contig 18257 bp, 13 predicted proteins | sample II_Bog_E1_1_FD_200231 | JGI IMG/M metagenome (GOLD analysis project Ga0302185, IMG submission 200231) | Peat permafrost microbial communities from Stordalen Mire near Abisko, Sweden - II_Bog_E1_2 | ecosystem: Environmental > Terrestrial > Soil > Wetlands > Peat | place: Sweden: Abisko... | reverse complement strand
TATATGTGCAGCATCAGTATTGATTCCCAGCAAACAAGTCAAAGGACATCCCCAAACCAAAAGAGGCCCTCAATTAACATATTCAATCAACGGATTTAGACTTACAATCCTTGCAATATTTTTAATAGTTACTTTTGGAGGAGTTATTCCGTAGCTAAACGGAATAAGACTCTTTCGAGTGGCACAATTGGTAGAAGAATTTTGGCCTCTTTGGTCTGTAGTAAACATTATTGCATTTCTCATCAGCATACTCCTTTACATAAAGGGTCGATGGGGTAAAAACTTTTTAGGATAATAAGTAGATCTGCATTCACATGGATCATTTGGATTAGATTTTTGGGTAGGCCGTGAGCTCAATCCTCGTTTAGGTACATTTGATATAAAATTCGTGGCATACAGAGTGGCTATGATATTTTGGCTAGTGATTAATTTATCATTCTTGGCTTTACAATGCTAACGTTATTCTCACCCCTCACTGCGCATGGTTCTTTACCAAGTAGCTACAAATTTCTATATCTTAGACTATTTCTGGAATGAGGAGAAGATGTTGACAACTTGGGATATTATCAGCGAGGAGTTTGGTTATATGCTGGTTTTTGGTGATTATGTATTTATACCATTTGCCTTTTCTGTACAGTGTCACTATCTGTTGGACTATCCAGATTTTGATTCTGGTTATCAAGTAATTCCAATTGTTGCTATCTATTTGATAGGCTATTATATCTTCAGGACTAGCAATTCACAGAAAAATTAGTTCAAACGGGATCCAACCTCGCCTGTTTGGGGAAAGAATGTTTAAGCAGTAGGAGGAAAATTGCTTGTCTCTGGGTTTTGGGGATTGGGAAGGCACATGAATTATACTGGTGACATGTTAATGGCAATCTCATACTGTCTGCCATGTGGCAGTCAAATGGGAGGATACTTCTATGCCTTTTATCTTTTCACTTTACTGACACATCGAGCTTATCGTGATGATACAAAGTGCAGAGTCAAATATGAATAACTTTGGAAAGAATATACTCGAAAGGTGCCTCAAGTATTCATTCCGATCGAATTTATTGATGCTTTACTTCGGGGAATAGGAAAAGTTCTCTATACCATCACAAATAAATAGGATCTTAAGTCATCATCTGAAGCAAAAAAATTATGATTAAAACTATCTAAATATGTTTACTATAAGCTTTGTATTTTTAGAAATTATCTGTTCTTTATATGTCTGTTGATGACTGGGTATTAAAAGTGATTATTGATAATTAATTTGAATGCGTCATAAACCCAGTAGTTAGTACCTTCGAAAAAAAGAGGACTGCTTTAAGAAAATCAGTTCACAAAGGACTGCACTAAACAAGAATGAAGAATACGGCAAGGTAAAGATGGAGAATATTAATCATGAAGGACAACCCAATCGCAAGCACAACTCGCCTGATATGAACAGATATCGAGGATCAACTGAGGCTCACACTTCATATAACTAAGTTCGAAAGGACTGGAATTATTTGGAAAATGAAAATGGAGAGACAAGAAAAATTCAAAAAAAGGAAAAAGAAGATGGAATTCCCAATTACTCCAACGGACAATCTGGTTCTAGGGAGAAAAAGCAGAGTCTTAAATCGAAATAACTTCACAAAAATCAAAGTAGTCCAGCGTTAGGAGATAGGAAATTTGCTATGCCCAATTAAAATTAGGACTATCTCAAATTACACGAGAAGCTAAACTTTATCTAGTTGAAAATTGCTGATATGAAGAAACATGTACAAAAGAAGCGCTAGGAAAAACAAGCTCTTATGTAAGCTAAACGTAAGAGAAAAGAACAGCGGGAAAAGGAGTGCAAGGCCATCTAAAAACAGCAATCGCAACAGCAAAAACAAAAGAGCAATAATCTGCAACAATTTATAACACAAGTTCCTGAACACAAATAATTGCTTCCCTTCCAAAAAAATCCTTATTCTCCTCGTCATAATGTCTACTACATATCAGAAATTATAAAAACATATCGAGATGACAGATCTGTCGGCAGATAACATCTTTTAACCTCTCTACATATTTTTAAAGTACTTGAAAATTCACGCTTTGCATCTGAAGAGGAAATGTTCTAGCGGCAAGTAAAACTGCCTCGAAGGCAGGGATATGAAGGTATAAGTAACAATATAAAGGTAAGAAAACGTTGGTGTTCGATCTTGACTAAACTTTGATTCATTGCAACGATAATTTGACCTCACCCTTCGATGTGAAATTGCCAATTACTTTTCCAACAGGAGAGGTTATAGAAGCTGGCATTAATATTCGTCCTTATGCTTTTGACATCTTGCAAAATTTATCTCGATACTTTGAAATAATTGTATTCACAGCTAGTCATTCCTGCTACGCTAACGTAGTATTGGACTATATGGATCCGAATGGCTAGTTTGTTCATCATCGTTTATTTCGGTAACACTGCTACCAAACCCCTTAGGGTATGTACTGCAAAGATCTGCGAGTGATAGACCGGGAACTAAGCGATATTTTGCTAGTGGATAATGCAGCTTATTCCTATGCAGCTCAACCTGATAACGGTATTCCTATATTGCCCTATTATCACGGAAAATCAGACTATGAACTCAAAGCTTTGGAGAATTACTTATTAGGGCTTGTTTTGGCGAAGGACATACGCCTTGTAAATCGTAAAACCTTCCAACTGCACCGCTATCGCAATTATTATGATGAACCAGAACAACTTGTTGAAGAGCTCTATCTTGAGGAAGAAGGCAAATGACTCAATGATTTGTTTATCTTTTCTTGGTAAAAAATGGTGTTCAGAGAGAGTAGAATGGTTTTTAGGCAATATAAATAAAAAATTAATTCAATTTAAATTAGCCAATAATGACCTTCAACTGAGATTAAGGGATAAATAAATAATTGGTTATAATGATCTTCAAAATTTTAGCACGATTACGCTGACATTGTCCTTGCTTCCATTCATTTTGGCATATTTAAGCAAAGTTGTAGCCATAGCACCAGGCCCTTCTAGTGATTTGCAGAGATCTACGGCTTTTTGATCTTAACAAACATCCCAAAGTCCGTCGCTAGCAATTATGAGGTATTGTGTCTTATCTGTTATTGGAAATTATTAGATATTTGGGACGTTGGACACCCCTTGTGTTTTAAGTTAAAGATCACCCAAAGCGCGAGTAATTGCCAATTGTCCTGAAACACGCCCTTTGATAATCACTCCACCCTCTTTTCTTGATAAATTAAGGATTACTTGATGCGCTCAATCTAACTCTGGGCTGTGGGCTTGTGGTCAACACTGACTCTACGGGCAGTTCCTTCAGTGCAAAGTACAGCTCGTGTATCTCCAAGATTTGCCACATAGCACATTTTTTTTCCTCCCTACTTTCTAATGAAGGCCAAACAGCATGTTGTGCCAGTATCACTGGCACCTACAAGTTTCAACTGCTCATCAGTCTTACTAAGCACTCTTGTGATCACTGCCTTTACGTTGACGTTGTTTTTTTACTTGTAGAGCTATTGCTCTAAGATCTAGCTTAATAGAAAGCTACATTTGGGATCACATTGGCACAGTATTAGGATACCTGTGCTCCACCATGACCATCGAATATACCAAATAGTCCTGAGCCGTCGCCATTGAAGTCATCGATACTAACATAATCTGTGTAATGGTAGGGATACAATCCTCCATATTTTGGCGTGCGGGAAAGTTCTTATCTTCGTGGTAGCCTACTTCCTTCACAGATTTAGCGTTTTTGAGATAAAACTGACTTTGTCTAGCCTCCATATCAACTCAATTAAAACAACCAATATCATCTAAGTGATACTATCAAATACAATACAAAGAACCGCTTCACTTACTGCAAAATTGTCAACTACCACTATTTATTAGCTTCAAATATATTTTACATACAAGATCACATGGCTTCCATCACCATCTTCATCAGAGGATCGTAGCTATATCCGATTATGAAAACAGAAATCAAATTGTAAAATAATCGGAACTCAATGCCACTAAGGAATTTGCCTAGTTTCTACTCCCTTAAAATGGTTAATGGTGTCCTCCACAGGTTTGTGTATTTCAATGATTGCTGAGAGGCTGTTTTAGTAAAGAGAACGTCAAATGGGTGGGAAATTATCGTAGAAATAACAGCAGAAAAATAGTAGATGTTATTCTATAGAGGCTTATTCTTCTTCAATTGCAGATTCATTCTCTACATAGACTCACGTACTATTAATAAATATGATCCTCTCGCAATTAAATCTCGCACTATTGCATACGTGGTTGCCAAAAGGAATACTTTCTTGGTTACTTCCATATTCATCGACTTGTTTCCCATTTGTGAACTAATCTTGCTTATATCTATCCAAGTTTTCAGTATGCCTTCTCCAAGAACACCTAAATAAAAATTTTGCTGTCCAAGTGTGAGATAACACATGTTGCCAATTATTAAGGAGAGGTAGCCCTTGAGAAAACCCATATAAGGTGTTAATGTTATAACTTTGTTACGATGAAAGTATGCTATATCTTGAGTTTTACAGTTGGCTATCTTTCGAATCTTAATGGTATCTAAAGGGAATGCAATCAGATGAATGACTGTCGATAGAAATCCTGTATTGACTAACTTGTGAATGATGGTGGGCTACCTTTATATTTGCGGCGGTTTCTCAAGAGCATGTTTGCGATGATACTATTTGAGAATAAACGATTTTTCAACCAGTTTAAGATAGTTAGGGTCGTCTTTCATGATTATAATTAATTAAGATATAAATTATTTGAAGATCCATCATATATTTCAAATGTTTAAGTATGGTTAAGTATGCATTTTAAGAAATTAATGCCATGGATAAGTTAAATATTAAAAAAATTACTCGTTCCTTATTTTATAGTATCATATTGCTTGTTTACTATCAATATTTCAATTTTCTAGTTTTTATTTTTTAGTTCAGAAAAATACAATATGCACGATGAAGTCATCAATTACTACTTCACATATCTCTTTCACTAGGACTTTTGTACTACATTCCCAATAGTCTGAATATGTCCTATTCATTTTCACACCGTGGAATTGCTTATTTCCAAATGACCTTTCTATTCTTTCTTGGAGTAATTTCGTGATCAGAGAGCTTGAGTCCGAGCTTTGTGGCATGCAATCTCATGGATCGATTGAACATAGCACTTCCAGTAAAATACAGCAGAGCAAATGGGTACTAATCGATAGGATAGTGTTTAATGTCAATTCGGTGATGAGGTCCTCCCATTAAGCGACAAACGCCCATATAAGACTGATTGCGTTTGTCGTGATTTTAGGAAGGAAAAGTAAGGTGATTTGTAAGAATCCCTTATTTTTCAAGCTACTGCACAAAGTTCAACAACAAATTTTTATCATAATATCCATCCTTTCTGGCAATGATCATATCAATATCCCCACAGAAAGCCTTTTGCCTTCGAAATGAGCCACATACTTACAAATGATAATCTTTTAGTGATCCCACTATTTTCGAAAACTATTCCCGAATTTTTGTTGCGATAATCTCGACTTTTTATCGAGGAATTTTTTGTTGAAAGTCTTCATAAAATTTAAGTCCGATTCGCATGCTTTTTGTGAGTATTTTGTCGAGATCCTCCCGCTGTCTCAGTTATTATATAGATGTAATGTTCTTACAATAAAGTTCCTCAGCTTTGAGAGGCCCTATTCCCCAAACACCGCATAGATTTTAGCAGGCCTTAGTTTTTTCACATTGTTGCATCTGATGCAATTTTTAAAGTCCACCAGTGGCAAGAATCTCCTTGATTTTCTTTTTAATTCGTTCGCCAACTCCTCTTACCCCATCAACATCAGCAGAGTTTTCAATTTATTTGGTCAAATTTTTTATGGATGACACAGCTTTAAGGTAAGCAATTTTACGTCCAATATCATGGCCTGATTCGTAGATACGCTGCATTTCCATAAGTTTATCGCAAATAAATTTGTTCATTGAAAATGATGGCTTACCAGCACTAGTGAGAGGATTTTCTTCTTTTTATTAGTGTTAAGAAAGAGACTTAGTTTCAGTATCAGTGAGACAATCCTCTTATTTTTAATCGCAATTATTTTAGCTTCCGTAACTTTTGACTATAACTTATCTTTTGTTTCTATCATGATTGTCCTCTTGATATTATAATACCGACTTCGTCTTAGATATTTTTCTAAGAGTTTGAGTGATTGTAATAGTTTTCTTTGAATCCTAGTCCTCTTCTATTTTAGAAGATCCAAGAGTATATGCTGTTATTGCCAATACTACACCTTATTTGAGACAGCAAAGAATGTAGTTAAAATCAAGAATAGCCTTATATTACATTTTGCCTTCAAGTTTTTTTACCACTACTTCTACTCGAATTTTAGGATTAATTAAGATGTAATCAAGTTGTTCATGCATTAATTGTCCACAAAATTATACAATTTTTCCTCCTTCTTTCTAAATAGATTGAGACATGAGTTATATTCGTCTTGGCGATAGATCAATGTCCACGAAAGGAAAACAAAATGATAGACCTTGAAAAAGATCTCTCCCTTTTGATGGTTGTGACTGACTCTGTTGGCTGTTTGTATTTGAAGAAGTTATTGATTTTAAATTGGTGTCTTGGTGTATCGACTCCTCTTTTATTTTTTGGGTGATTACAGTTGTGTTTGTTGGTTGTGATTGGTTATTCTTGAATTGTTTAAGGCTTTTGATTTGTTGAAGTATGAGATTCTTCATGACCCTAAATATTTGTTAACGACTAAATGGTAATATAAATTGAAGTGATATGATAAGTCAAATGTTAATCAGCAAAATATGTCTAATTCTGAAAATAATAACGTCAATATTTAATTGCTCGAAATCAATAAATTCGTTGCATTAAAAATTTCTCTTGCTTTATTGGAAAGATTGATCATCTTGATTAATAATAAACATGAATAAAATTGAGAGCTCCACTGAAAAGTGGATTTAAAAAGGTATTGCTCCATTAAGTTAGAACGTCGCGTGTGGATAACAGCTAAACCACCACTCCCCAATCCATCAGCTGAAGTCTTCCTCGAAGCAATAGTGGCCAATATTCAACCAAAGCAAATATCTGTAAATTTACGCCAAATGGAATAATAAGTGCTTTCATATGGTTCACAAGTCTACAAAGTGAGCTATGAAGACTGCCAAAAATTGACCTACGGTGCCAACGACGTTGCTGATATGGTTGACCTGTAGTAGTTAAATGAGCCATAACTACTGTATAACCTTAAGCGACGTTATCTTATTGACTCTATATTTACCTATTGCGGTCCTACTCTTGTTTTCATCAACCCCTACGCATATATTGACCGACTTTTCAATGATGCCTGCATGCTTGAGTACCAAACCTACGTCTTTCAAGAGAATCTATAATATAAGAATCTATCTCCACACATTTTTGGGCTGACAGCCTTCTGTTTGTGGCAGCTATTTTAAAATTCGAGAAACCAGTCAATCGTAATCAGTGGGGAATCGGGGGCTGGCAAAACTTAAAATACAAAATACTGTCTAAAATTTTTGGCCTCGCTAGGCAAAAATATGCGAGTAAAGATAAGCGAAAGTAGGTCATGTAAATCTCTGCCATTGCGAGCAGTGAAAAGCGTGACCAAAACCAACTCACGTCTACAGGGTATATAGGACAAAATCCTAGGCTGCAATTAAATTCTCGAGGCATTCGGCAACGCCAAGACCATTCGAAATGACAACTCATCACGCTTCGGCAAACTCATAATTTTGCTGTACGGTGAGACCCAAGTAGATATCCGCAGCGCATTTATTATCAGTTATCTACTCGAGAAGAGCAGAATTGTCTCCATCTCAGAAGGCTAACGAAATTACCACATCTTCTACTATATTCTCAAAGGCACTACTGCTCTAGAGAAAAGGGAATACATGCTCACCGACCCCATTAATAAATACAAATATCTCAATCAAAGTACAGTCTATGAGAGGCATGGGGTCAGTGACGAACACAAATTTCAAGAAATGCAGAACGAGTTTAGTCTCTACTTCACCAAATAAGAAACTCGATGCATCTTTAAGATTATCTCAGTAGTACTTAACATTGGCAATTTAATCTTCAAAAAGGAGTTAACTCGAAACAACGAGGAGATGGCAGTGCCAGTTAACAAGGAATGTCTGGCAGTCGTGGCCAAACTTTTATAAGTTGATCTTCCCGCTGTGGAGCATAGTTTTCAATTCAAAACTCGTAAAATGGGATTTAGCGTAATTAATTCCCCTCTTCGTTTTGATGAGGCAGTGGCCCTTCAGAATTCCTTTGCCAAAAACATTTATGAACGCGTTTTTCTCTTTCTAGTGCTGAAGCTTAATTAAAAAATTGAATTGTAAAAAATTAATTTGGAGGAGTAAAACTGTCCCACCTTCCGGAAGAGTATTGGTTTATTGGATATTTTTGGTTTTGAAGTGCTCACTATAAACTCTCTGGAACAGTTTTTTATAAATTTTGCAAACGAAAAGCTTCAGCAGCTCTATGTCTGTTATATCTTCAAAGAAGAGCAAAATTAATTTCTCAAAGAGGGACTAAAATAGTTTTCAAATGACATTGGCTTTCAGGACAACAAGCCAGTCATCGATTTGTTTGAACTCTATCCCCTCGGGCTCTTTCACCTCATCAACTAATCTTCAGAACTCAATAAGCCAGATGAAGATTTACCCGAAGTCATTCAAAAAAATCACCAAAAAAATCAGTTTTTATCGCTACCAAAATCTAAGCGAGGTGTATTCCTCATTTCTCATTCGTGTTCGCCTGTCACTTACAACACTGCGGGCTTTACAAGTCGCAATAAAGACTAATTTCCTCAGCAGCTTCTCTAAGTCATTATGGGAAGTGAAAATTAAGTACTAAAAACCATCATTTTTGGGAATAGTAAACTTGCTTAATCCAGAACAAATACTCGTAGTGCGGCCAAGAAATTTTTGGGATCTAAATTTTTAAATGAAATGAATAAATTGACTGAAGAATTGTATGCTTCAGACTGCCACTTCGTGCGATGCATAAAGCCAAATAGTTTGAAAGCAGCAAAGAACTTTAACTCACACGCCGTACTCCAGTCACTTAGATATTTGGGCGTTCTGGATTCAATTCTAATTCGTAAATTAGGGTTTGTTTATCGTCGTCCTTTCAAGTAGTTTGTGAAGAAGTTTTTTGAAATCGAGCAGTACGTGTTTGGGTACTCAAAATTCATTTCTGGCAAAAATTAATAAGATTTAAAAGAATATAGCAAAAAGTTCATCTTAAAATACTTGCCTGATTAATTTGAAAATCGCTAGATTCTGCTCGGTCATAAGAAAATTCTCATCAAATAATCAGCTCTAAATCGCCTCTAAACTATGGCCAAAGAGAAACGTAAGAAACGTATGCAATGCGCTAACTGTATTAAACACATGTATGAAAGTTCAGTCTTCCGCAATCAAGTCAAACAATTTTTGAGTACGGTCAAAATCCTGAAAAAGCATATGCTAGCATTGGCTCAAGGGATACGTCTCAAGTTGAAAAGAAAGAAATGTTAGAAGATACAGAAATATGTCCGCAGATATTTGATGGACAAGAGACTACTAAAGATCAAGGTTCAAGCAGAAAAATCAGTTACGAAAATAGCATCAGTGATAAAGATGAAGAAGCAAAGGCTTCTGTTTCTGAAAGTGAGAGAGCAAACGATCAAGATTCAGTCTAGCATTCGTTTCTTCTTAACGATGAAATCATACTTTCGAAAGAAATACTGCCGTTAATTAATGATGCAAATATTCGAGCTAAGTTGGTTAAAATTGCAGAATCAAAAAGCTGTGGCTATCCAAAAGTCTTGGAAGGGATTTCTCATTCGCAAAAAATTCAGAATAGTTATAGAATAGATGAAACGCAAACTAAGACTAGCCAAGTACAGATAACATTTCATGCAAATTTTATTCAAAATTAAGTATCAACAATTTATGACACGATTAGACCAGTACAAACGACCAATAATAATGCTGCAAGCTGTCGTAAGGGGTAAATTTGCTCGAGCAAGTTACCAATTGATACGAACCAGTACTCTACTTATCCAGAAGGCTTATCGCAAACATCTGAGTAAAAAATACTTCTTGATAAAATTATGGAAGGACTATCGAAAGAATTTATGCGAGGAGGAGAGGTTAAAGGCAAAAGAAGTGGGAAGGTTGGGAGTATCTGCACTTCGAGTAGAAGGAGTTAAATATTACCCTGAAACAGTTAGTGTCCTGATGCAATTGTATCCTCAAGAGCTACAGAACCACTACGCTCGTGGTTAATCAATAAGACAGGTTTGGCAAATTAATGAAATGATTCTCTTCAATGACAAGAATACTTTTCAAATCTACATTGGCGATTATGACATCCTTGGTACTCAATGCTATCAGGGCAAGTGGTTAGTCCAGTATGCTGAAGTTAAGGAGGAGATGAAACGTAGGAATTAATATCCCGTCAACTTATCATTAGGAGAAGAAACTACCTCAGTTCTGTCCAATAAAGATCGATTATATACTTTCAGCGCAAGGGGAAAATAGGGTGAAAAAACAGTAGATGTAGGTACTGCAGTTTAAATGATGGAAGGTGGAGATAGGTGTGGATATCTATTAACTCAGTAAGGTAAAATGTATGTATGGGGCTCTAACTATCATAAATATCTTGACAAAACACAGAACTAGACTGTTTAATACGGAGAAGTACTATAATTATCACGGTTATAAATTACATCCGTCTCTTGTAAGGGGAGTAAAAGGTACTTTCTTGATGGGGAAAACAGAACTTTTTGTTATCAAGAACCTCAAGGACATTATCAAGAATGGAGATTAGCTTTAGTCAATTTTGGATTCAAAAATACAATTAAAACCGTTGCAGCGTCCTATCATTTTGTGCTCTTTTTGAACATCCAGGGGCAAATATACGCTCAAGGCCACAATAGTAAAGGTGAACTTGGTCTCGGATACACTTCAAGAAAATAAATCATACAACCTGAAGTAATTTCATTTTTTTCGAAACAAACTAAATAGATCATTGAAACCATATCTGTTGGAATGAGTCACGCCGTGGCTAAATCGAAGTTGGGCTATGCTTATACATGGGGGGATAACTGCTATAGGCAAGTGACCCCAAGAAATGTTTAATTCATACATACACCCGAACCAATTTAATCAACAGAGGAAGGAAAATTAAAGGTCTATCAAGCAGTTGCTGGAGCAAGGGCTACTTTCCTGTTAACTGAAAATCTTCACACAGTAGGAATCGGCACGAGCTTAAGTTTTCCAAGTCAAAAGGGAATTTTCAATATCTCCTTGGAGTTATTAAAGGTAATCTATACTTTACTTAGTCAACAAGCAATTGCAAAAATTTAATAGAGATAAAACTGAGTACTCGTTGGATCAGAGAACTATCAATTCTGATGATAAATTCGATAGATTTGAATCATTGTAAGTCTGGTATCAAGCAAGACATTATATTGAAATACTCAAAGATGATGGCTAAATAATGGATTGAAGATAAAGGTACACATGTAAATAGTTAGTTTATCCATAATATCGTGAATGGGCTGATAATATTTTACAACTCAGCGACATTAGAAGATTTAAGTTTAATGGAGGTTCGCCCAATGGAAAAAGTGGCAAAAACAAAAAAACTGAGAGCCAAAACAATCTTGAAGAGCTAAGAGCTTTGATGGATCTAAGAAAAACATCAGCTATTTTCAAGAAGGCAGCAGCTTTAAAAATGACATAGATTATGAAAAGACTAGCCTCGATTCCCGAGGACCTTTGGAGTTAATCAGATATCGAACAAAACAGGTATATAAAGGAGAACGCTAAATACTTAAAATGATCTGATAATATTTCTTTATTCTATTGAATACAATTATCATAAAATAACTACCGACCTATTATTAATATAGAAAATAAGGTTGTAAATAAATAATAATGTGATCATTCCTCAGAACTTTGGTAGCAACATAAACAAACGTTGAGATATTAATTAAATATGCCCATGATGGATAGCCCATGCCTCCTGCGCAGTATCATGACCTATTAATTTGAAATTTCCTTACTTTATTCCAACTTTAGTGAATTTCCACATCCCCAGCACTAAATCCCAACCTATTGTATCTATTTAATTTATTTTGTTTACTAAGCCATATATTTTGATTTATTATAATCTCCTTAACCCTATTTTAAATTATTTTTTATTTCTTGTTCTTTAGGGAAAACATTAACCTTGGGAGCCAATTTGTAGTTGATTTAATAGAAATTCTTTTCAGTAAAAATGAGCTTGTTGCACCAAACAATTAAAAATTAATCGAAAAATCGATTACTAGATACTATCAACTCTAATTTTGCCAATTTGCAATTTGTCAATTTTAGTTGAGTTAATAACTATTTGATAAAATTTAGGCAAAATTTATGAAGCAATTGTTTGTTTTATGCCGGCATAAACTGCTCTTATTCTGGAGACAACCAAATTTTATTAATTTTGCATAAATTCATAATAATATTTGCTTCGCATTCCTTCTTTCCAGATTCAAATGTGTAATAGATTAGATTATTTATTTATTTATACTTTAATCCAATGACTGCAAAATTGTGTTCTGAGTCATCAAGATGTTAACTTACTTGACAGCTGAGGATGAGATTATATTAAACAGTTGTGGGCGCTATAATCTTTATCATTAAAAATTGATGCTCCAAATTTGATGATACTTATAAGATATCCATTGCTGATTGAACTGTTTGATCCTTTTTTCTTAAAACTTTTGATTGTTTTGATGAAAAAAAATAGCTTTTTGGAGTATTTTTAGTTATCTTGACAACAGTTGGCATAATTTCATAATTCTTAAGTTCTGATTGCCAGATATGCTCGATAATATTTATCATCCCACGATTTCGCAAGTAATGTCACTTTAAACTTTAAATATTAGCCTTAATAATAGATGCATCAAAACATAATAACTATCACATTGAAACAAATATTTAGTAGAAAGAGATAAATCTTAGAGGATATAAGTTTACAATAACTTTGTTCCAAAAATATTGGTAGTATTTAATTAGAATACAAATTATTATTTGACTGTGGTCAGCATGGCATATTAATAGTCATCTCTTTATATTTAATCAAACATGAGAAAATCTAAAAGTTTGACTATTCTCAATAAGATGCCTGAAATAATAGCCGCACCAGAAAAATAGGGCAACTACTAATTTATCAATAAAGACTTTTCTCGGTACCTCAAATGTACAGTTTGCAAGTATCTCATGATTAACCCCACTCGATTGCATCCATGTGCTCATACCTTTTGTTTAACCTGTGCTCCCAAAAGTGGTAAATGCCCAACCTGCAACAAAAAAATAGTTGTGGCCCAACCCGATCTGATTGGCCTCAGCCTCATCAACGAAATGACTGTTAAATGCCTTAATGATGGTTGCCCATTCAAAGCTAGTTTTGAGGAATACAAAAAGTTTCATCAAAATAGCTGTAAACTTGAGAAAGGATTGGATGAATGGCTGAAAAAAATTAAGGGAACATTGGAGGATAACTCCAATCAATTTTCGCGATACAAAAATTCTAGTGATTAATAGGCAGGAAAATAAGAGTCATAAAAATAAGAAAAGATAGCAAGTCTGATAATACCAAAGAGTAAATTGATAATTGAAAGAAAATAGTTGGAGTGGAAATAAGACCAAGAAATGTTTTAGAAACATATTAGGAGAGATTTAGAGTGATTGTGGTTTTATAATTACTTTACTTGAAGATTTAGTTATTGAGGTAAAATAGTAATTTTATTATTTGAATTTAAAAAAAAATTGATAGAATAGTACAATATTATTTAATTAATGCTATACTTCGGGAAAATTAACCAACAATCTTAAATAATGTTATTTTGGGGAAAAATATTTTTTAGAAGATTCATCTAATCATGAACTTGTTGTTGTGCTGTTTGAATCTGTAGGAGGAGGTGGAGGTAGTTGACTTCCAGATGATCCAGTTGAGTTTGATCCTGGGGGTGGAGGTGGAGGGAAAGGCTTTCCAGACGCTCCTGGAGGTGGTGGTGGAGGACCACCAGGTCCCTTTTGTTCGTGTGTTGCCGAAGGAGGTACAGTGGAATCTGAAGAAGAGTTTTCTTCATTCCCTTTATGTGGAGGAGGGGAGGGCCTTGAGGATGATTTTCCTGATGAATGTAGCGTAGTGCTGTCAAATTAGCAACCAAGAGGCAAAGGATAAGGAAAAGATTTATCTTACTTCCCATTTTTGATTTATAAGATTCGTTTGATATCACTGATTTAAAGTTCAAAAAAACGGTTATGAGAAAATAAAAATTATTTTTTAATGAAAATGGTTTACACAAGAATTGAGATGGAGTTCCTTCAATTAATAGAGCGGAAATCAATTCTAGGAATTAATTTCTCGTAGTAGGAATACTGACCTACAATTATCTAACTTTGCGCAACAAATCCAGCTTTTGTCTGTTAAATACTCATAATTTATGTGCTAAAGACTCTGGAGATGATAATCTTATAAATTGAATATATATATTGGATGTATTTCTTTCAAGGTCAATTTATTGCTAAATTACTAATTAAATAATTTGATTGTCATCAAAGTGAGGATCAGTTTACTCGAGCTTTTATTGGTTCTTCATTGGAGCCATATTCCTCTCGGATATGCGATTATTCAAAATGAGATTGAGGGGAGTTGATATTCCGATTTTTTAAAGTGATGCACATTTTCTTTTTAATTTTCTTTTATTACAAGTTTTGCTGTTAATTATTATTTACTGCGTTATTCTAGCAAACTTCTTTAACTGGACTCTGTTATTCCTTATTGACTTTTTTCTCAACAGGGGTTTTAACAATTTGAGTTATTTTCATTCTTTGCTTTCGAGTGGGAGATCCGCCTGACTATCTTTTTTGAAGTTCAGCAGCCTCTTTCTCAATTTTTTAATACAGTTAAATTGCCAATTTTTTATCTTAAGTTTATTTTTTATCCTGTAATGAAATTTTGTGATTAGAAAAATTATTCGCTTATTCTGCTTCCTTTTTGGAAGATATTTTTTGTGCTCTAGGAGAAAAGAGTTCGATCTTTACCTTTCTTTGAGAATTTCGTTGTTTAATGTCTTATCGATCGCTGAGTCCCTCGAGATCTAAGGACACTAAAGCATGCGGATTATTTATTTAAGGGCCTTTAAAATTAAAGTCGATTTTTTCTGATGGTATTTAAATTTCTTGGTAGCTCCATCGCCCGTAAGGAAACTGATAAGCATTACCGGATTACCATAGTTCAGAGTTGTGCTATTTCTTCCTCATATAAGGAGCAAATAGATCAATATCATTTAATGAAGTTGGCTGGTTATTTTATTATAGTATTAATTTTGGCTTTCGGATATGTTAGTTGATGAATGAGATTTTACAATTGCTGGACTATCTTTCATTATTATTGCTTTATTTGCTCTTATAGCTAAAAATATTTTTAACGACTTTTAATTCTTATTATATATTGAGCTGATAATCTTCTTGCATGCTGATCTATTATTGCTTGCCAGGGTTGATTGGTTTGGAAACAGTTGTTAAAAATTAATATTTTTATAATTTCTTTCGATTTATTGGCATCTATATCAAACTTTCAATCTTAACTGCTTTATTTTTTAAATGATGGGAAATATCAAGAGGTTATTTTCTGAAGTTCATCGTAAATTATATTTATACTTGCTTTTCTGATTATTAAGAAATTTTATTTATTTACAATTTTTAAACCTTGACTATTTGATCTTTTTTAGGAATTTTCTATCTATACAGGGGATAATAGAAAGGCGTAATTTGAGTTACTTCAGATAGAAAAGGCTTATAAGAAAACAGTTAAGGATTTCGAATAGGAAAAGATTTTGCGATATTTGTGGTTTGACCATTCTAACTATCAATTAAGATTGGTGTCAAACTAATTTATGAAGAAGAAGATATTTTTGTTTGAATTTGAGATGTGCCTCCATTTGCCTCTAAGAGAGATTTGATTGGACTAATATTATTAGTAGGTTAGACTATATCATCGTAATTAGCAGTATTTAGCAATTCTACATCTTTGCTGATTTATTATATCTCTTCAGAAGACAACTTATGAATATCATGCTTACCTTTTATATTTTTGATGTAAGTCACCTTCACTTCTTATAGTTCATTATTTCCTTATCTTTGAAGGTTCCTCATTCTATATGATTCTTGATCATTTATGATAAATGAATCTTTATTTGAATGTAATTAATCATTGATGTTGTTTTATATTCTGAAATGCTAGTGATTTTGCTGGTAGTCATCGATGACTATTTTTTGATTGTTGCTTAAAAATTATTCAAACTATAAAGAATTTAACTTTTCTTCTGATATTTATCTGATGTTTACTTGTTCTTTATATGGAATTTAGTAACTTAATGTTTTGCTTATTTTTATTATTGAATGTTTTTAAGCAAAATTCATTAAATTCTTCAATTTTCCTTATTCTTATTCCTGAATTAATGGTTAATAGTCTTTTGTTTCTCGATCTATTAAATGAAATACTTCTCTTTTCATAAGTTTCATCTATTTATCCTCATTTTATCTCTATGGTTGCTATAGATTGAGAAAATTGACTGGCTCTGTGGTTACTCTAAACTCTTCTTTTCCCTTTAGGATGATTGTTTCACCAGTATTTTCTTCAGCTGATTATTTGTTTAACTTCATTAAATTGATAAAATAATAATTTAATACAATAAATTTATATAAAGATGATCTATTTAAAATTACAATTTCAATAACTTTATCATTATCATTATCAGCCAAAAGCCTCCAGCCTGACAAAATATATTTCCACTACACCGATCTCATTTTTTGGTAAATTTTATAAGGTTTATCTCATATTTAAAATTATATTATTACATATTAATTCAATTGATTCATTTATTAGGGTTTTATTCTTCAAGTGTAAGAATTATACGAGAACTTTTACAGGTGATTATTTAGGACGTAATCCTAAATATAAACATTATTCTGAATTTCTATTTTAATTTGCCTAATTTAAGGTCCTATAGGGAATCTCCTTGATGACGAAAAATATTTTTTGGCATTCTTAATGAAGTTTCTTCATCATCTGGATGACATTTTTTTTAATCAGAATTTATTCTCTTTCATGCTATTACATATATGGTATAGTTGCCAGTTGCTCCATTTTGACTTGTAGCGCTTTCATTCTTTTATTTTCAATATACTATGTATACTTCTTATCAGGGTATTTAATGACATAGGAATAAGCGCCTAAAAGAATGATGAGGGAATGATTGATAGTGATTGATAGTGCCTGTATAATGGAATAGCAAGTGTCAATGTTGCTATTTAGTTCTGCTAACTATCCTTCACAAAGTTTACACATTATAAATGATAAACGAGATTAGCAAGAGGTATTATCAAACAAAGTATAATTATTTATATCATGGTTTTATATTTTATTTGTCACTAATCGTTGATATTCCATAGTCTTTTCCCTAAATATTTTAATTGTTATAGGCATTTGATTGTTTATTATTCATCTAAAAATTTAATTTCCTTGTGTTGCTTCATGACTTAAAGGGCTTATTTTATATTTGACTCCTGTTAGTATAAATTACATAATAAATAACTTGCTTTGAAGCAATCCTTATTTATTTATGAACACATTCTTTTTTAATTTATGGAGCTGATGTTGTTCCTGATACATTCCTGATAATGCTTTTTAGCTTATTAATACTTACCAGCTTTCTAATATACCCAACCCAATAATGAGTCAGCAAAAGCTTCATTTTAGGGTTTGAGCTTTTTATATAATTCAAAGTTTTTAAGTGCTCCTTAATAATTTTTCTTTCCTAATTAGCAATCTCCTTTGAAGAAATATATTTATTTTTCAGGATTTTATCCTAGTATCTCTGGACTATCGTTTTTCTATGATTTAATATGTTCAAGATATATTTGATAACTGTCAAGAGCATTATTCCACTCTTTAGCTTAGCGATAAGCATTTCCTAGTTAGAAAAAGATTCGATTGTGAGTTTTGTTTTTACGTTAATACTCTTTGAGATATTGAATTGATTTCTTATAATCTCCTTTTTTTAAATAAGTTACTCCAAGCTCATATACCCATTCATAATATAAAATCTCGTTCATTGCTCCTGTCTTTAAATCATTATTTAAACTAGATCTATCGATAATATTGTGAATGCAAATTTGAT
>Ga0302185_10001234_pt1 | contig 18269 bp, 12 predicted proteins | sample II_Bog_E1_1_FD_200231 | JGI IMG/M metagenome (GOLD analysis project Ga0302185, IMG submission 200231) | Peat permafrost microbial communities from Stordalen Mire near Abisko, Sweden - II_Bog_E1_2 | ecosystem: Environmental > Terrestrial > Soil > Wetlands > Peat | place: Sweden: Abisko... | reverse complement strand
TTACTGCTTCAACAAACTCAGGTGCTTGCATCTGCCAAGACCCTCTCCAAATTCCTTCAATTAATGGGTCTTCCTGTCTTTGCAATCCCTCATATGCAATTTTGGCTGTTGTTGCTAGCGCCGCTTCTATCTGCCTTGATTGCCGAACTGTTCAATACTCAAACAACGTAACTGCCTCCGGTTCTTGTGGTTGTCTGACCAACTTTGTTTGGAGCAGTACTAGTCAATCCTGCCTATGCCCATCTTCTTATGTTATCAGCGGAGGACAGTGCATCTGCAACTTAACTACAAGTGTCCTTATTGGAAATATATGCCTAAATTGTCTATTGGTTCAGTTTAGCAGTGGGCCAATCTCCGGAACTAGCAATTGCCAGTGTCCCATTGCCACCACTTGGGTTTACACAGCTGCCACAAACTCAGGTGCCTGCATATGTCAAGATCCTCTTCAAATTCCATCCAGTGATGGTTCATCTTGTCTATGTAATTCGGCCTATGCTATTTCCTCGAATACTCCCAGCACTGCCGCATGCTTTGACTGTAGAACAGTTCAATACTCTACCAACGTAACAGTCTCTGGCTCATGCGGATGCCAAACCAATTTCGTTTGGAATGGAAACACTCAAACGTGTCAATGTTTGATTCCTGATGAGATAAGCGGAGGACAGTGCGTTTGCGATCTCAACATAAGTGTTCTGATTGGTAATCTATGTCTCGACTGTCTTACTGTTACATTCAGCAGTGGGCCAATCGCAGGAACAAACAGCTGTCAGTGTTCCCCTGCTCTTTTGTGGGTCTTTACTGCTTCAACAAACTCAGGTGCTTGCATCTGCCAAGACCCTCTCCAAATTCCTTCAATTAATGGGTCTTCCTGTCTTTGCAATCCCTCATATGCAATTTTGGCTGTTGTTGCTAGCGCCGCTTCAATCTGCCTCGATTGCCGAACTGTTCAATACTCAAACAACACAGCTGATGCTGGTTCTTGTGACTGCTTGGCCAACTTTGTTTGGGATAGCATCAGCCAGTCGTGCCAATGCCCATCTCCTTATATTATGAGCGGAGGGCAGTGTATTTGCGACTTAACTACTAGTGTCCTCATCGGTAATTTGTGTCTTAGCTGTCTTACTGTTCCATTTAGCACTGGACCTATCATCAAAACAAGCAATTGTCAATGCCTCCCTGCCCTTGTATGGGTCTTTACGAATTCAACAAACTTAGGTGCCTGCATCTGCCAAGACCCCCTCCAAATTCCATCCAGTGATGGTTCATCTTGTCTCTGCAATCCCTCATATGCAATTTTAGCTGCTACCGCTAGCGCTGCATCTACCTGCCTCGATTGCCGAACTGTCCAGTACTCTAACAATACAGCTGATCCTAGTACTTGTGATTGCTTAAACAACTTTGTTTGGAATAACATCAGCCAGTTATGCGTCTGCACAACTCCCTATGTGATTAATGCAGGACAATGCATTTGTGATCCCACTTCAACTGTTGCCATTAACGGTTCATGCTTCGTTTGCTCAAGTGACCCTTTTTCAACTGGTATATCTAATGGAACTGCTTGCCTTTGTTTATCTCCAATGACTTGGAACATAGTGACTTCAGCTTGTGATTGCGGTGCTTCAGCCGTAGTGACTGTTTCTGCGACTGGAGTTTACAGCTGTTTGGTGTGCAATTCCACTATAAACGCATTAAGTGCTTCTAACACAACTACTTGTAACTGCCTTAATAATTTGTTTGTCTGGCAACCAAATTCTGGCTGTATCTGCAGTAGTTCTCAAGCAGCTCTCGTAGTTGTTAATTTATCAGCTACTTGTGTGATTTGCAATAGTTCAATTTACTCGACTGGTAAGGATACTGCTAGTAATAATTGCATATGTCAAAATAACCTCTTATGGCTGAACGGAACATGCAAATGCGACGTTAATTATGCATTAATTCCCAATATTACTTGTATATACTGTGGAGCTCTCGAGGGTGCATCAGGTTTGCTCAATGCTACTACATGTACCTGCATTTCTAGCTATCTCACTTGGCTACCCTCTCAAGGAATCTGTGGATGTACTGACAGTAATAATATTTTCATAGGAGCCAGTACTTATAAGCAATGTTTTAATTGCAGCAATAGCATCTATGCAACCAGCCCCAATACTTCAACCACTTGCAACTGCATGAGCTCTAATCTTACTTGGAGTACCACTGGCAAATATTGTGATTGTGGTCTTACAAGTGCCTTCTACCTAAGTGGATCCAACTTTATCTGTGTCAACTGTGCTAACTCAAGCTACTTTACTCTAAGCAAGAAAAGTTCTACTGCATGTAACTGCTTAAGTTCAGCTCTTGTCTGGTCATCAACAACTGGAACCTGTCAATGCAGTAGTAGTACTGCAGTTATTTTCACCTCTGTCAACTCCTATCTATGTGTCACTTGTAATTCAGCGATCTTTGCTTCGAGCAGATTAACCTCTCAAACTTGCTCTTGCCTAGGAAGTGCTCTCACTTGGAGTTCTACCACAGGCTCATGCGGATGCAATTCAACTTCTGTTGTTAATGTGAATGGCAATTACTCGTGTCTAACTTGCAGCAGCTCAGTGTATGCTCTTAGTAAGCTAAATGCAACTGCTTGCAACTGCATTGATACCAGCTTTATCTGGACAGGAAGCTTCTGTAATTGCTCAGTTGGTAGTATCATCCTATCCAACTTTAAATGTTTGACCTGTTCAACCTTAACAACTCTCAACAATTTCACTTGCAGTTGCTCATCTACCACTTCCCCAAATTCAATTTGGAACGATATCACTCAAACATGTGTCGCTTGTGGAAGCTCTGCTGTCCCTAACTCAGTGGCTGGCTATTATGGCGTGGCATGTAAATGTGCTACTGGTTACATTTGGGATGTAATGACCAATGCCTGCGTCGCAAACTGCCCGAGTACTGGATGCACGATGAACTGCGCCAATATTCCTAATGTTGTCACAGGTTCAGCAGCAATATCTATTAGTCCAGTAAGTTCAAGTGCTTCAGCTAGCTTAGTTGGTTCAACTGCTGCAACTATAATCCGTAATCTTCCTGGAGGTACAAGTATCCAAGCTTTTTACGTGTCTGCTGGATCAAATTACGCAAATATATCTTCAATGGCCTGCAAATGTAATTCTGGATACAGTTGGGATAATCTTCGACTACGCTGTTACAGCAACTCTATCAGCTTGCAATGATTTCCTTTAGAATTATTTTATTCATTTTATGAAAGACTATATTGATTAGAAAGCAATAGCTTCCAGATGATATTTTAAATGATTGTGATTTGAAAGTTATTAAGTCCCCCTGCTAATGCCATTAAAGTATATTCTGTATATCTTTTTAACAATACATCTGCAACCTAACGTAAAAATAAAAATGTATGCACTGTACATTGACTCCTTTGTTTCTTTCATCTGTTGATGTATCCTAACAAATACAAATATCTAGGTGTTGCAATTCAATGATTAATGCTTCCTTTGCTCTTTTTGCATTTTCAAACATCTTAATATTAATTTATTTTAAATCATAGAATTGAAATCACATTGCAAATCTCTATTCATCAAATATTCGAAGAAATATTCCAACATTCTTTTAGTATGCTTCGCTTTTTACAGAACAATAGTAATTAATAATAATCAAATCTCTGTTTTGCCAATTATGAATTTGACAATCCACAACCACCTACTCAGTAAACAGTTTCTCAGCAATATGGCCTATAACACTACTCACAACATACTGGCCGCCATTGTTGATGCTACAGACACCATAGCCTTCTATCACTTCCATCCACAGCACCACACCATTCAAGAGATCTTTCAAGGCACTTCAAAACCATCAGGCAAGAAAACAAGCCTAGCTTGGAGTCACGATGGACAATACTTAGCCTTAGGCTCAGGACAATTGGAGCTGTGGAAATTCGATGGCAAAAAGCTTATTCCCCTCAAGAACTACACTGAAGATTTTATTGACATCAAGATCATAGTTTGGAGTCCTGACTCTTTTTCAATAGCATATGGCGGGCTTTGTAAAAAAAATACAGTAAAAATTCGGCAACTGTAAACGGGGACAGTCCAATAAATAATTATTCCTTTAGCAATTTCATCAATCTCTTACGATCCCTTTGGCAAGTACCTGCTCCTGTTGGTACGCAACAATATCATCTACATTTATAATTCAAATTCACTCGCAAAAATTAAGGAAGTTGGGCTTTCACCGAAAGCTGCTCCCTTCGATAATATCAATACAGTGAAGGAGATTAGGACCATGGGGTGGTCTCCTGATTTTAACTATCTCGTCTGTCCATCTTTGGACGATAGTAGGATTGCTCTGGCCGTCAGTCTTTGCCGATCTAACAATTTTAAAGTTCATAATATCTTCATGGGTCATGTATCATCCATCAGCTGCGCTAAATTTAATCCCAATCTCTTCGAATTCTAAGAACAGCCAACCAGCATACTTGCGCTGGGAGATAGTCACGGGGTGGTTAGTTTCTGGCGAGTTGGTAATAAGCTGTATGATAAACCTTTATTAATCTGTAATTCAGATTCAGATAGCCACTAAGTTGTTGAGGAGTTAGACTGGAATCAAACCGGCGATATCCTCTTCGTAAATATGATGAAGCGATATATAAATGTAGTGATGGTCGATAAGGCATGTTTTGGAAAGCAAATTTCAATTGAGCAAAAAGCAAATCTTCTAGAATCTTCTTATGGAGTTCTCTCTGCCTCAGAGATCAGTAATAAGCAATTGTAAATATTCTCTATTGCTAACTTAAAACCACATTAATCAACAGCAATTCTTTCTGACTCCGGTAAAATTGTAGATTAGCAAAAACCGACTATCATATAGACCACTACTCAAATCAAAAATAATCCAGTGGCTTTTTAACCTGTAGCTGTATAGGAGTCCTTTGGACAGTCTCGTCTTGGTGACAAAGTATAATACGTGAAGGTGAATGAGCAAGTCACAATAAAAGATAAAAACAATCGTAAAAAGATACAACCTGCTATGATGATTCTCAAGGAAAATATAGCAAAGCCGAGTACATCCTCCAATACTCTGAATGCTGTTAACCCTCTTTCTACTTATCCATCAGCAATAAACCTCATGAATTGTTTTGAACCACTGAAACTGAAATCCATCCAAGCAGACATCAGAATATATAGAGTGGGTAAAAATGGATATCTCTAACTTAAAAAAGTCCAAGGATTTTCAATCGTCCAGTTATTGTAATCCAAATAGTTCTAGAAGACATTGGTTAATGAAAAAGTTTTGACTGGAAGCGTTGACTTCGTGAAAATATTACAGAATAGAATTTATGTATTAAATGGAGGAAACTTATACATCTTCGACAACAGTTTGAACATGACCGAGCTACCCTATTCCCTTGGTGACATCCACAAAATTTCCATAAATGAGTGTGGAGATATCTATTATATCTCCACCAAAGGTTTAATAAGAGGATTTAATCATCTTATCAACAAGTGCTATACACCAGCAGCTCTGCCCATTCAAGTGCTCTTGGAAAATATTAAACAGCGAGCAAAGGAAGCAGAGCAACCTCAAATTATCTCAGAAGAAAAGGACGAGCAGTTTCAGAAGATAATAGATGAGTTTGTTGTCGAAAAGGATCATAATTTATATGTATCCGTCAGCAGTAGCCAAGATAGATTTTTCTACAATAAAGAAACTGGATGCTGGGTAAATCTATAATTCAGTGAGGGACTGATCAAAAACGGTCACAGTCTTAGAGTATCATAGCACGAACAGAAACTAATGCTAGATTTTTTCCGATCAATAACAGCTAAGTTAATAAATCAGACCCCTGCTGCCCAACCATCTTCTTCTTCTTCTTCTCAATACAATTCTAATCAAATTCAGTTGTTCTAAAGCAACATGATCTACTACCGTCGTCACAACCCCAACAAATAACTATACAAAGAAAATCTTTTGGGTTTGATTAAAGAACTTAAGTTAAAAAATCAAGCTTCGAAATTGAGGAACATATTAAGGAAGTATATTGTGGATTAATCTTCATAATTTTATTAGAGTGATGATAAATTAAGAGCAAAAATTAGAGCAATTGGAGGGTCGGTCATTCAGTAATTTATGGTATTTGGGTAATTGTGATCTATATAATTGTTGGCTTCTTACAATCACTGGACAATTTGTCCATTATCATCTATTATTATAATCAATTATAGATTGACAAAGAATAAGCATGTTTAAAACTAGTAAATGCAATCATGGAGATAAAGGAATGTGCATCAACTGCATGATTAATAAAAACAAGCAGGAAAAGAAGAATACAGAAATCGTTACAAAGAATATCAAGCTTTAATGCAATCATCCATCCCATATGAAGTGTATACGCTGTCTTACAATCGATCAGAAAAAAGGTAGATATGCTAATATCAATAGATGAGTGCGAACACCCCGATTATTAAATATGCAAAAAATGCGAACATTTATTGCGATATGAAAAATTTTCATATGTTTTATAAACTCTAGAAAATGAGTGTACTCATAAAAAGCCTTGCAACAAATGTGTACCTCCTCTCAGTCGCAAGAATTATTTCATCGATAAAACATGCAAAAGACATCTACCTTATCCCCAGGCCTTATGTGATGCGTGTATGGCGCCTACTCTTACAATCTGTAAGCAAAAGTATGCCCATATAAGCAGAGTCGTCATAAGAACAACTTCTGTTTATCGTATAATTGAGGCTAAAATATTTGGTATTTTACTAGGAAAGATTGTCGACGATGTAGTCTACGTGTAGGATGTCTACTTTCCAGAATAGCAGACACAGGGATCAAACTATATAAGCCCTGAAGCTTTCGAGGATTATAGTTATATTTTCTAGATGTTCGGTTTACGATAGGTAGGATTGTTGTACAATTCTTAATCCATAACAGGTTTGAGTCTAATGATATCATCACTTTTTCAAGAAAAGTACCTTGCTATCGAACAGGGACATCAAATATCAAAATTTATTACCATGCGACTTCATAGTAATTCTTTAGTAATCCAGTGAATCTTCAGGAAAATAACGAACCACATTTTTAGTGCTACATGGTCAGCGATCAACTGCAAGCCTTTCATAAAAACAACATCATTTATGAAAAATAATCAATGGAAAATGATTTTGATCTCATTACAGCCAAAAGTGATCACCTCTCCTAACTCCCAACATTTCTTCGAGAAGGAGTGGAGACTGATAAGCTATATTTCAAAGAGGTGATCGTGTGGGTATCTTTTCTCTGATTCAGATTCCGACTATTGCCGAATAGAACTTCAAAGGTGACAATCAAGAGAATAACTATCCGTTTTTTACTCTTTAAAATCAGAGCATCGCCACCTTAAAGAAATATATTCATTTGAAAGTTGACTCTTTCCAAAAATACAGAAACATCCAATTTCTCCTCCACATAAAAAAGTTAGTGGGGAAGGAATTACTCATTACTTTTCTGAGTTATGATTTCTACGATCGTCCAGATTCTTTTTTGCTTGATCTCTGCTTGTAATTGGAGAAGAGGGAAGCATAATCATTGAAACATTTTCAGACCCCTTCCAATAGAAGCAATCGGAGGTGATTGATTATTTCTTGATTGTCAATATAAGATAATGATAATACGAGTATTCAACAAGGACGACTCGAAACCAGAAAGATACTCATTCACTGAATCATAAGTATGTATTGGGAGGAATCCATCATCTGATTGCTCAGTTGTCGTCAATTCCAGTACCATTAGCAGGAATCATCTCAAAGCTAAACTTAACTCAAAGCAAATTCAAATTATGGATCTCAGCTCCAGTAAGAATATCATTATTCAGGCAATGGAAGCTTTCTCAATGAGGAAAAAATGGATACGAATGTGTGGAGAACAGTTGGGAAGGATGATAGAGTTAGAATTGCTGAGTTTGAAGGTTATTTACAGTTTTAAATTAGATAAAACACTCTCAATAGCAATATTAAGTCAATTCCTATTAAAACAGTCCACAAGGATTAGCATTCTGAGAGTGATTCGGATTCTGAATCAAGATAGAGATCAAGATAAAAGAAGAGTGAAATTGATTTACCTTTTAAGCTAAGTGAATCTACTATTAAAATGGTCAAGGACATGACCCTCAACAAAAAGACTAAGGAATAAAGAATAAAATTTCTTAAATTGATGGGAGTTGGAAAAGCAGAAGAGTATTGGCCTCAGATTGAAGAAATGCTCAAGCAAAAGAAAGGTACTAAAAACAGTCAAAAGACAAGCGATGAATTAGAAAGACAGTTCAATCTCAGTCGCAGTGGTATCGAAAAGAGAGGATTGGGGAAATGATATATGGATGTTTAGATTTTATATACAGATCATCTTTATTGATTGTATGGTCCTGGTGTGAGGCTACGATAATAATCTTTAAATAAGTTGATGGCATATTTTCGCAATCTGGAAAAGGTGGTATCCTCTCAACTTTTCACCAAACCCAATAGTTTTATCCTCCAAGCAGCCTTCCGGCCAGTCTACCTCCAATCTAGCAAAGAGCCCACTGTTGAGCATCTTCACTCCGTAAAAGCTCTTATCATAACAATCTAAACCCTTTAACAGTTTCTCACCAACAGTAGCGCCTCATACGCTAAAACTATTCAAGGAGAGCTAAATTTTCTCAATTTGAAAAAACAGCAATACAGTGAAAGTATTCATTCATTTGTATCGAAGGCAGGGTTACTAACTGGAGAAGGCATTGCCAATCTCTATTACTCAGCTGAAAAATTAAACTACTCTCCTGATTGGCTCGACAGGAACATTCATCATTAAGTACCCAAAAAATACAAATTAATGAGCACCACTAATTTAAAAGATACCATTGCCGGATTGACTAAGTACCATCAAGATAGCCCTTATCTGCAGAATCTGAAAGATTAGTTGGCAACCAGATCGACTGAAGCCCCAATCTACGTGGTTCATCAATCCAATGAGACGCACAAATTCGAATACGCCGACAATAGTATAAGCAATCATCCTTTGGTGGCCGCCATTCAGTCGAATTCCAATGTGTGGAAATACAGACTATATTTATCGCCATTCACTCGACTGATTAACAGAGGCAAATATCTCTTACACTCCGCCTGATTCATGATTACAACAAAATAAATTATCATTCTTGATGAGATAAATTTGTAAAGACTAATTCTATAATGAGTAATAATATGCTGCTAATAAAGCACTACAAATACAATTGATCCATCACATACTCACAATTGATTGACGTAGAATCGAAGCACAACTTCATAACTTATCAGATCTGTTATTCCAGCCTTGATAAAGCCTCCTGATAGCTTTAGCTCAACCTTTAAATCACGCCATTGTCCCATTCCCGCCAGAGCTGGAATACTTGTCTTTATAATATCATTTTTACAATGAGAGGATCCACTTATTCAGGTTTATATGTAAAGGTGACCACCGTTTCAGTTCCTGCGTTTGCTGCTCCTTTTAAATTATCACATTGGAATCGATCATCCTTCTAAATTACATGATATTTACTGGCATTATAACTTCAAAATTGGTTGGCTTTTCAAGTTTATTATCCAGTAATCTACAACTGCCAATGGCGATCTTCCTCTGAGTATATTTTTAATCTCTATTGGCTGGGTCAATAATACGAGCATATTCCAAGACAATAGATCTATTGTTTGGCCCGTAAATAGAGTTTTAATCTTTGACTCGCAGAGAATCAAAGGCATACTCCACTTTTTTCATAACTACTTCATTCTCGGGCATAGCTGGAGCTTTATAATTAGCAACATAAGCTTGCCTAGGAAAGCAGGATCCACTCACATAGAAATATTTCACTGATTTCTGTTCTTACACATGAACCTTAATCTTTTAGAAATATCTTTAGCTTATTCTATCAGGTTTATATTTTACTTTAATATCAATTGTTCCGTGGGCAGTGATTGATCCATGTGAAGGGATGTAACTAAATGCAGAACCTGAATTCGAGTTGTTAATGCCATTGCCGATTTTTTGAAGTATAAAATTAATCTAAAAATTGCAGATGTTTTTGATCTTTATAGTTTTTTATGAATATTCATCCAGCAGTACTCCTCCCATGTTGACCAGCCCCGATTCAGGTTCAATCTGTACCTCAGGTCGCACTCCCTTCCCCTTCAAAATGCAACTTACTGTATATTTATTGGTGTAAAACTATAGCCTCTGTTGAAATCGTTGCTCCTCGATTGGTTGAAATTATATCACTGCTCTAAAAGATTTATTGGTTTCTACTTCTTTCATACTATTCAACACGTTGAAAGAACAGAATATGGGAATGTTCTTCTTTCTCAGTTGAGCGTTTTCACCTTTGTTTACTATGTTCAATTCTCGCACTGTTCTGGTGCCAACTGCAATCTCTCCAAAATCAATCTCCTTTTTATCAATTGAAAGCACTTGCTCGATGGAGGTAGTGGTAATCTATAAAAAATTGACTTCCGCAGAAACATCTGAATAGTCCTTCTGTTTGAAATATACTGGTAGAAGCCACTGATAGTGTTGAGTGGATTATCCAAAATCATAGAGCTTACCTCCAATTTTGGCTAACTCAGTAGCACCATCGAAATTGCGTTAGATCTCAAGTCGCTCCTGTTATTCTCTCAGCTTTCTGAGTCTTTCCTCTTCCTCAAGTCGCTTTTGCTCTTGTTCAAGTTGTTCCTGCTGTTGTTTAGTCAGTTTTACTTATTTCTTAACTTATTTCTTTCCTACTTCTTTCTTTTACACTAGAGGCTCTTCTGCTTTTTTTTATTGAACTGGTTAAGCCTTAATCTTCTTTTTATCAGCAATTTTCTGCATTAAAGCTGGACTCAACTTCTTGAAAAAGGAATGATACTCGATATTGATTTATACCTCCTGTTTGGGAGAGAGTGTCTGAACGACTGGAGTGATAAGCAGTCCGCAAGCATCAATATCCGGCACAAATATTTCAAACAATATTTCTTTATTCGTATTGTTCTTGATCGCTGTGCTGGCCTGCACAATCTATCCGACCTGCAAAGCAGGCAAGTCTATCTTATTCTGACTGATTGAAAGATCAGCTCGAGTAATTTAGCAAGTATAGTGCAAATCGACCTTGCTTGTTGATATCTCCCCCGTGATTATCTTACAGCCGATGTAGTCCTCTTCTTTGTAAGTTTTGCCATTGTCGTCCAATCGCTTTGATTTATATATGATGCATGTTTTTAGGGTTTGAAGGGGTAATAGCTTAAATAGTGGTTGATCATTCTCAATGCAAATGTTTTTCTTAAGAGGATGAAGTAGAATTTATTGAGGAAGATCACTCTCGTTTTACAACTCAACTTATATCTTGGAAGAAAGACCTTCAAATATCTTACCAAAATTTAATTCGGCTGGCCGGATGCTGATTTTATCAGTGGTCATCTTAAATTTAATTTAAAACTGAACTGGCAGCACTTGCTCCTTCAGCACCATCTGAAAAGGAATCACATAGATGTTCTTTTATGTCATAAACTTATTCAGATAGATGACGATGTCCTTGTCAGCTGTAAATTTAATCCAGACGTCTATTGATGCCTATTTTTGAATGTAGCCTATTACTGGGTTAAACTATATATATTTTTTTGTTTAGATGGACTGCACCATCTTAAAACTCATTGGGTTTTCGCTCTTGTTGTAGAAAGTCAGTTTTTATCTATAGATATGACCCAAAAGGCAAATCTAAAAATCGTATAGCGATCGCTATATCCTCACCGGAACTTCGATGCATTCTGCTTGAAAATTTATCACAATTGGAGGAGAATATAAAACATTTTTAATTGAAAGTAGCAGCTGTAAATTAAAAAATCCTAGTTCTGTTGGTCTAAATTCAAAGCTAATAGCTTTTTACGAGTTGCCTTGAATTTAGTCTTTTCTATCAAAAGTTAAATTGTCTATCACTTTTAATTCCTATTAAGTGTTGTTATTGCCAATCTATGTGCTGTTTAGATTCAGAAAAGAACTGAATAGATTCATTTGTACTATTGAGACGCCAGTGAGCCCTCGTTTCTTATTATCAGTTTGATCTTTTTTGATTCGCCATAGATTATCTTTTAGAAGTCTACAGTTGAATTATCGCATCTCACAATTGTTTTACGGGAAGTGCAAATGATGGGATAGGATATATCCCCAGTCCCAGCCTTAATGGTAAATTCAGATAATATGTCCTAGTTTAGTTGAGGAAAAAACTTAAAACGAATGTCGCAGGTTTTTCCCGGTGCTATTTTACCCTTGGGAGTGTATTCCACTTCAAAATAATTCTTGATAGGTCTAGTTTTACTCTTATTTTCTCGGGCAGAGGCAAGACTTTTAGTGAGTTTTGGGCGAGTGATACATTAGTGAATCTCACAATTAGTTGGTGCGGTTTACCCACTATAAAATCTCTGAAGGCTATTTCAGCGGGTTTGGCAATAAATGCTTTTTCTCCTATGAATTTTGGTTGTTCTTTTGTCATGTTGAGTAGATGCTACTTTCTAGCCTGTTCATCTTATTCCTTTTCAAGAGGAGTGCGCTCTCCAATATCGAGTATGCGTTCTCCATCTTAATCAAACTGTTCTTCGGGTTCATCTCCCTCCATAATAATTAATAAAATGTAACATCTAAATCTAATTGAAATCAAACCACTTTGTCGAATTACTTCTAAATTAAATTAAATAAAAGATGGAAGCAATTAATTAGAGTTATAGAGTAATCAGTGCCTTGAAAGTGCCTCGATAGTTGTCCTGCTGAAGTTGAAAATAAATATGATTTTTCTGTCTGATGAGTCGGTTCCAGTATTGATACAATATTGATAATTTCTGAAAGATAAATGAGTGTGGACATTTACCGGTTATTTTTTCTAGTTCTTTATTAAAATAACCTATATGATTCCAAATCTCAATCTTCTCAACACCATTGGCTTTCAACTGGCACTTGAAATATCAAATTAGAGTAATCCGCCAGAAAATCTTTCATATTCCAAAATGATAGATGAAATTAACTAAGAGGAAGCCTTGTAAAAAGCTTAGAAAGAGTATCAATCATAACGGGCTCAACAAATTTAAAAATAAATATTTCCAGGCTTATTTCACGAAGGAATAAGTCAAAAAATAGTCCGTACTCCTTACAATAATAATCCAAAAGACTCCTATAACGATTAAAAGAACTTTGCTGAATTCGAGAGTAGGATGAATTATTTTTTACAATCAAATATTCCCTCCCAGGCTAATGTCCAGAAAAAGAGATCAACAACTATGAACGTATCAAACAAAAACTCCTCTCATAAGTACGCCAGTGAGTAGTTGCCCCAATGCCAGCAAGAAGTCCAGATTAAAGTTACAGAATGCCCCTATTTAAAAGTTGAGTCTCGGATGGGAAAAACTATCGAATATAGTGTGACCAATCCTATTGGAGAGCAGCCAGGCCAAAGTTTTAAGTATATTTCATAGGAGTCTGAATAGATTCGAGATCAAAAATTATCCGATTAAATCTCAAATGGCATTCATTTTATTCCAACAAAATTAACAGATTCCAGCAGGAGTAATGAGTTGCAGTAAAAGTCTAAATTTTATAGAGGGAATGCTAAAGTTGCAAATTGTGTTCCGAAAGAGTAATCTCGAGTAAATCGTACATTTCTTTTAATATTAGACAGTGCAGATAAAAGTTTTGGAGATGCTGTTATCACCTTTCGAGACTCAATTCATGTATATACTAACAAGCCTCCTCCTCAGGAGCCATAGCGCTTAAAACCTGCTATCAAAGAAAGTCGATAGAATATGAAAAGCGTTGATAAGAAGGTGGTTAAATTTGGAGTGGTTTCTGCTAACAAAATGGTAAAGAGTAAGGCAATAGAATATGAGTAATCCTCAGTCAATCAGAAGTCTTCAAAATAAAAACATCAAGTAGATGCTCCTTTATATCCACAAAAATAGGATTATAAAAATAGGGAATAGACTAGAGATCACATGAAATATACAGATGACCCCAAGCGTACCGAATTGATGATATCCTCCAATGACAAAAATTTTAGCGAGCCTGATAGGCAAAAACGAAAGATAGGCTATAGAGACGAGCCAGTTCCTGAGTAATTGTCATATCATTAAAGCAATAAGAAAAGACTGGTTAAAAAGCAAAGTAAAAGTCCTATTCAACAGGATATTATTTACAAGGTGAGAGATATTGGCGAAGCCGTGCATCACCTAAAGAAGAATTCATTGAGTAAATAGAATGTATTGAGTCAGTAGAATTCATTTATACATGAAAATGGTTAATCTAATCACTAAAGACACAATTAATTTCGAGATTTAGACATGGATAAGATACTTAAAAAAATTGAAAAAACAAAAAAAGAAGCTCCTGAGGCCAAACACTCCAACAGATTTCGTAAGATCAGCAAAAGTCCACCGAAAAAATCTACAATTGAAACTTTCAAATCAGATTTTTTAATTTCCGAGGAAATCACCAATTTGAAGTAAAAAATCAGAGATATTTAAAAAGAGATGAATTTCAAAAAGCCGCATAAATAACGGAGAAGAACTGAAAATGTTATATATGTTCAAGAGGACTGTAATAGATAAAGAAAAAAAGTAAAATCGCTGTCTGTGAACTATAAAGAATACAATCGAACGGCTGCTCTTAAAGCTGGTAATAGCAACAGTCATAAAAATAATTTTAAACTCTCTAAAATTTGTTAATAAAACTAGTAGTAACTATTTGCTGTGAAGGATATATAAGCACCATAGCTTTTTGAAGTTCCTCATATTTAAGATTCGTTGGAGTAGTTAGTGGAAAAGGGTATAAATGCTTTGTAGGCCTTTGAAATCGAATAGAAGTAGTATCGTTCGATGGACATCAGAAAATATGAGGACAGTGTTCAGTATTATTTACCATATAAGGATACTCTTATCTCTTGGGAGTATACTGGTAAATTTTATTTAGGAGAGAGTAAAATTTCAAAAATAAAATAAATTCATTCTAAATAAGGGCACGGGGTATAAATAATGCCTGATTAATATGTTTTTGAAGGCCAATTTAGGAATAATCTTAAAAGTGGATAGGGCATCATTAACTACCATGATGGATAGAAATATTAAGGATAATGGAAAAATGACAGTTTTCATGGGAAAGGCAAGCTAATTACCAGTAATAGCAAATATGATGGATAATTTTGCAAAGGAAAAAAGGAAGGCTGTGGAAAAGAGTATTTTGAAAATGGAGACATGTATGTTGGATAGTATGAGGAGGGGAGGTTTCATGGAAAAGGAAGGTATATTTGGAGAAACTAAACGGAATATGCTGGATATTTTAAGAAGGGATATATGGAAGGCATTGGAGAGTGGATTTCATCAAATGGTGACAACTATAAAGGACAATATTCTAAAAATTTAAAGCATGGACAGGGCATTTATCGATGGAGGAATGGTAAAAAATATAAAGGAATGTTTATTCGAGGCGAAAGAGCTACGAAAGCATCTTTATTAGGAAGAAATACGATTCCAATTGAAAGATAAATTAGTTGCAATGCAATAAATGATGATGACTAAAGCAAAGAGATGAGTGAGATAACTGTAGGAGAGTAATAATGCCAATATCAATTTATATTTAACAATTTTTAAGGTGCTCCAAATGAACGAATGAGCCAAAAGAGGTACGTTAATCATGGTCAGTTGCTTTGATTCTATCAAATAATATATTCTTTAAGTAATACTAGTGATTCAATAAATAAACATTTACATAACCATCCTATTCGCTACAAAAATAAAATGGGTATATTTATTTATAGCATATAATAAAATCATAAATACAGCAGTTATATTGATTCAGTCACCAAAATCTCATTATTATAATTAACGAATATGTTTAGCCAGAGGAGGATCAATTAATTTGATAACTTCATCACCAATAATCAGCAAATCAACAAGATTATGTCGCCCAGGACTGGACCACCTTATGCCAACCTCACCAATGCTCGCAAACCTATGCTTAATCTTAGTCCTGCTCGTAGTCCAAGACTTCAGGGTAAGCCACCCCAGATGAATCGCTTTAAATCAAAACCACAAGACTTAGATGTGAATAGAGACTATTATTGTTCAAATTAAAATCACTACAATAAAAAAGCCGAATACATTATCCACATCGATGATTAAGATATGTATTACTGTGGAGTATGTGCTACTCAAGCTGCTAGTCAAGGTTTTATTGTTAATAAAATTGGAGGAGTCAAAAAGCAAAAGGAGTTGCCTTATTACCCCGAACTGGATACTAATACTCGTTACCATTAGATTCAAAATTTGATGAGTCAAATCATCAACTTATAAGGAAGTTTCAAAAGGATCAACCCAAAACAGGCTCATCTAAACAGTGTGTAGCAGGAAGAGCTTTTGAATAATTTCTATGATGAGCTTGTAGGGATGGTGGAAAACATGAGAGAAGATCACTTGTCTGATTGGAAGGCGGACAGGCAAAAGATCGATATTATTTACGACCACATGAAAGGCAATATGGAGGATACCAACTAAATTTGGGAAGACTTATAAGATAATATTCAAAATATAGTTGGAGAGCTCAACGCCATACCATATGAAAGTGCCATGAAGAAGTACTATTATGAACTTGGAATGTTTGATCAAAACATCGAAGATTACGAAAAAGCTATCAGTCAATTCACTGTTTACGACTCCAATGATCTTTCAAGAAGAATCAAAACCTTCTAACAGAAACTCATATAACTTTGGGAAGATGATACATCTAACATACCCACCAAAAAGAAGATTCCTCAGCTTCCTGTCAAAGCGACAACTCTTCAAACATCCAAAAATATTCCTCCTTCAAATACAATTAAAAATGTTCATCAAATGCTGCCAACTGGCTAAGCTCAAAAAAACTGTGAAGGGCAGAGTGCCTTCAGAAGTTTATTTTAGGATGACAAAAGTGAAAATAAAATTCCAGAAACATCACCTCAATTTAAAGCATTTTGATAGATCATCTTATATTGTTTGTTAATTATCCATCGCAGTGTCAGTAAACGATTGAATTTATAATATTGGTTTGTTTTTAGGATGGTGCATTATATTTGATTAACTACTGACGATATAAAACTGTAAATGGGCAGCATTATCAATTTGATCCTCGGTTGTCCTTGCTTGAATGAGCAAGCCAAATATCCTTCTCCCTATGAATTCGAATTCAACGTTAGTGAGAGTATCGCGTCGAATAAGGAATTATTTTAGACCAACGAAATTCGGACATCAAAGTATACTATGATTACTTTTCTGCCCAGTACCGTCCTTTATATAAAGAGGCTTTGCTATTGCAGTTCAAACGCTTGGCTAATGTATACTTTCTAATCATCGCCATTCTGCTGTCCATCAGTATCATCTCTCCAATCAACCCACTGACTGCATGGGCATCGCTAATTATAGTCATTGGAATCTCGATGATTCGTTAAGGTACAATTTCATCAATGCAGGATATGAAGATTACCAGCGATATTTATCCGATCGTAAACTTAATCACGAGGAAAGAACAAATGTTATTAGAGACGGTAAATTATAGAATGTTGAGTGGAGGGAAGTGTTAGTAGGAGATATATGCCAAATTTAAAGCGAGGAAATGTTTCCAGCAGATTTAATTTTGTTGTCTAGCAACAATTAAGGTGGCGTTGCTTACATCTAAACTGCCTCCCTCGATGGATAAAAGAATTTAAAACCAAGAAACTCATATCCTGAGACAGCTATTTACAATAGCGAGAGTAGTTTATTGAATTTAAAGGGTAAATTTGAGGGAGATATGCCTAATAAAGATTTACATAAATTTGAGGCAAAGCTGACTCTGGATCACAGCAGAACAATTTCAATATCAGGGGACAAGCAACTACTTTATAGAGGTACTAAACTAAAAAACACGAGGCTAATATATGGTTTAGTCATCTATACTGGTAAAAACACGAAGATAATTCTCAATTCTGAATCTGAATCTTAAAAGATGTCCCAAGTAGAAGTGAAAGTGAACTATATTCTTGGGATTATTCTGCTCATTCAGGTCGTCACCTGCTTGGCTGGAGGAATTGCATATGGCTTTATCAGAAATTAGTATCAATAATCTTATTATTATATTGACTGGCCCAGTTATGGCTCTGCTCTTGATGGGTTCCTCATCTTCCTCACCTATTTCACCTTAATGAACACCATGATCCCAATTTCCCTCATTGTATCAATCGAAATCGTCAAAATGTTCCA
>Ga0302185_10001228_pt1 | contig 18284 bp, 18 predicted proteins | sample II_Bog_E1_1_FD_200231 | JGI IMG/M metagenome (GOLD analysis project Ga0302185, IMG submission 200231) | Peat permafrost microbial communities from Stordalen Mire near Abisko, Sweden - II_Bog_E1_2 | ecosystem: Environmental > Terrestrial > Soil > Wetlands > Peat | place: Sweden: Abisko... | reverse complement strand
CATTTATTAGAACGAATTCAAAGGACCAATAGTTTAGCCAGTGACATGGATAGAGAGTAAGATACATGTGGGCATGATTGTTTAATTTATTGACTTATTGTTGTTTTGATGGTTGATATTATTTGAGAAGATAAAGTAAACACAAATCAACAATAATTGATAGTCCTGCTTGGTACTTCTTTTGCAAGATTTGGGCCCAAGCAATCATTTATTATTATCTTTTGTGCTGCTTCTTAGATGCATCATACTTAGAGGATTTATATTTTTTATAGAATTGCATTTTTCTTGCCATCACGCACGTATCCGATTTACCAACTATTTATACCTTCAGATTGTAATTAGTTCATGAGGCTTTGTTTCTTTTCTGGATTTATGCAAATTAGCAAACCTCCACTTGTTTAGGCAGCATAACCTTCATAAAATCTAAAATTTAAAACTTTTTTTTATATCTTTATTAGCCCTTTGTAAATAGGAAGTTTTTGAATCACAAATTCTACATTATTCTTTTGAGCCTCTGCAAGATACTGGGCATGACCCAAAATTCCGAATCCAGTGACATCAGTGCAGGCATTTGCTTGGTATTTAGTTATAAGTTTAGCTCCCACCAGACTGAGAGTGGCCATTTGTTCTTCTGCTCGATAAAAAGCCTAGACCAGTTAAGATTAAGTTGCTTCCTGGAGTATTTTTTCTCTCTTTTCTTTACTAGTTTTTAACCATTGCATTGCATTGATAGCAAAACGAGTTCCGAGAGGTTTAGTCAGGATAATGGCGTCTCCTGGTTGAGCATTATTAGGCATTACGAACTAATTATCTTTTACAACAGCAATGGCACATCCTCCCATCATAGGCCATGGGTTGTATACAGTTTGCCCTCCTCCTACTTGTGATCTAGCCTGCTGAGCAGCATCTGTAAAGCCTTGAATCATAAATGTTGTTGACACATCTTTTTCTATTTCGTTCATATCAGTAGAAACTCCTAAAATCATGAGTACTTCTTGAATGTTTGTGATTCCCATTGCATAAAGATCCGAAACAGTATTGCAATAAGCAATTCTTCCAAACATATAAGGTGATTCAACTAGTGGATAGAAAAAATCTAAGGTAGATACTAAAGTATAAGGCGGAACCTTGATTGTCGAAACATCAGGAGTCTCAACTCCCACAGGCTTTGGTAACTTTGATAGGTAGGATAAAAGTTTGTTTTGTGGTACTTTGCAGCCTCATCCTTTCATTTTGGTAAAGTTTGTTAACACAAAGTTTGGTGATAAGCCATGCTCCACTGGATCGAATGGTTTCATGGGTGGAGGCTTACCATTTTTGGGATAATTATCCGAAAAGGAGGCTGTCAGTTGACAGAGTAATCTCCTTGGATAATTTCTCAGTATCATGATATATTATAAGTTCAATTAAATTTTATCTTTAGGTTAATAATAAGATCATCAATAACCCTATCCTTCAATGTTTTATTCTGATGGTTTATGTTAAATAAACTTTTCTGAATTTGATGAGAATAATAGAACGTTAATATTTCATGAATCATTTGTTCAAATACTTATTAAATTTAAATGGGTAACTGCGAAACATGCGAAAGTATAGATAAAAAATTTGAATCTAATGTTAAGTTACTTGGCGATGATGACAATCGGATATACAATCATTTATAAAAATTGCCTGAAGTTTGCCCGAAAATTGTTCAATAAATTTACAAAAGATTAGGACCGTATAAGTTTACAATGGATTTCCCTTTTCAGTGGGATAATCCGATTGCAATCGAAAAAGATGTTATTTATCACGGGCAATGGAATAATGGAAAGAGAAATGGAAGGGGTAAGCAAGTTGATAAAGATGGATCCATTTTCGAGGGAAGTTGGAAAGATGATGAACCAAATGGGCACGGTCGAAAGATTACTTCAAAAGGTGAAATCTATGATGGAGATTGGGTTGAGAATAGAATGTAAGGAAAAGGAATTTTTTTTAATTAAGATGGAACATCATATACTGGATAATGGAAAAATAATAACAAGGATGGTTATGGATTCTAAAAATATTCGAATGGGGCAATTTACGAGGGAAGGTTTTTAAATGGACTTAAATAAGGGGAGGGAATTTTGACTAATGCTGATGGCAGTCGGTATGAGGGTGAATTCAAATAAAATAATATCCATGGTGATGGCCATTTTCTTTGGAAAGATAAAAGATAGTATGTGGGTTTATGGAAAAACGGCAAAATGGAAGGAAAGGGAACTTTTATTTGGCCAGACGGGAGGAGATATGAAGGCTAATACGCAAATGATAAAAAGTAAGGTTATGGGGAATTTATTTGGGCTGATGGGCGAGTATATAAAGGTCAATGGAAAGATGGCAAACAAGATGGTAAAGGACTGTTTAAAAATAAAGAGGGTTTATAAAAAAGAGGAATTTGGAGCAAAGGCAAAAATGTTAGATGGGTGGAATGATAATTTTTAATATGATGAATTTTTCGAATATATCATACTCCTATTGTTGGTTTCATGGTGCCTCTGAATGTCTCGTATTGCTTTAATTTCTGTTATCCAATCTTCAAATCTTAATTATTAAGTGTTGAATTGTTGAGTTGCTGTTTAAGTAATAGTAATTATAATGGCGTTTGAGGGTTGTTTACAACAGGTTTAACTTATTTTTTACCGTTTACATGCTCAGGATAAAAATCTTTTTTAATAGCAGCACTGTCTCGGATATTTTTAAATCTACTATCTTGAAATTATTGAATGAGTTTAATACTTTGTCGATGAAGTCGAGACTGCTGTTCTTAAATAGCCTTATTTTTTGGAAGATTGGCAGAGTTTGGCGCTTCCTTCTTTGGGGATTTTGATTATTTCTATTCTTTTTTAAAATCTTCTGCAAATTTACGATATTCAGTCTCTTATGAGGCAATACGAAAAGATTGCTCAATTTAATTTCTGATTTATATTTAAAATCTATTGATTATGTCAAAGATTCTACTATGCATAGTTTCTTGGTTATCTTCAATTTATTTTGGAGTGGGTGAGAGGGGATTGCTCCGCATATTGCACTTATATTGGATCATGTAGGTTAATCCAAAGATTAATTTAATAGATTGTACAATCGTGAACATTCCTAGTATAAATAGGAGAGCGAAGAATTGGATGTAGATGGATGAGTCAAGCAAGATAAGAGTGACCCCCGCAATTAAATTCCAAATCAAAAATTTACTAACTTCAATCATCTTGATTGTTTTCCAACTTTATTTCATTTTTTGATTTTGTGATCCCAAATTAGACTTCTTACCAGAAGAGATATCATCAAGGCGGCATTTTGAGTAGATTTGCAAGATATTAAGGTAGGTCGGACTATAAAACAGAAAGGATAAGGTTCCAATTAACATATCCCATAAGATGCTTAACTTTCTAAAAAATATTGAGTAGATTGTCACTGGAACTATAATTACCGAAATAGAAGATAGCATAACATATCTCAGTAAATTCGCGAAAAAGATTCCATTACCAGGAAAGAGTTAATTTAGTGAGTTTTAATATTGTTTCCGGATATCTATATAAGATAATAGTTACAATTATCAACACCAATGAAACTGTTAATGATGTCGATGATATACAAAGTAAAAGCAATTATTGTAAAGAGGCCCATCATGGTCGATATCAAGTATATGTAGTAGATAAATTTTTTATGATCGTGCCTGAGATGTAGACTGAAAAAGAATATTGCTAATAGCATCAGTGTGTAGAAGAAATCCACAATGTTAGTAAAAGTAGCATATATCACGCTTCCTATACTTGCAGAAGTACGATTCGCTAGTAGACTACCTAAATACTCAACTTATATCAGATTCATAGTCACGTGACAAGTAAAAAGTAAAAGAGCAGGAGCAAACGTAGAAAGAAATTTAGAAAAACCGAGATAAAGAAGTTGGAAACTAAGAAAGAAGGTCATAGTTTTCGTATCTGAACGGTGTAGTTCCTCACTAACTCTTTCAAAAGAATGCAATCCACCATTGATAGATTTTTGTCGCTACCCCATCAGGTCATTGATCATTTTAATTGGTTCGACTTGAGCAAAAACATCAGGCATAAATATAATATCTTTTTAATTTTTATGGATGCCTAAACACAATATTCTATCTTCAGCCAAATTAACTATTTCATTATAGAGGACTTGCTATTCAGAATCTGGATCTATCTTAATAAATAGCTTCCAAATTGCTTTGGGGAAAAAGATTCTCAAAAGAATTTGTCTTGCCGGAAATGTACTTGTTACTATTTTATTAGTTGTCATTTTTTCAGCCATTGATTTGAAATATTATCTGAGGAGAGAATCCTTTTTGTGTTTTGGCATCAAAGCATCCATGCTATAGGCAGAAAAAGCTCCTGGAAGAACGTGAATAAATTTAAACAGAGACTCAAATGGCTTGTCGAGCATATTCTCAAAGTGATATTATAATTGTTGAGCCCTCTGAATATCTACAAGATTGATCAGTATGCTGCTAATGCAATCCACATCTTCTGATTTGGTCATTTCATCATCCTCCACTTTTTACTAGATTAATCTTAAATATCCGCAAACACTACCAACATTTTAATTTATTTTTAAGTAACGATACATTTTAAAGATAGCGTCTTAATACGGTCTCACTCCTACATCAAGAAGAACTGAATATTTGGGCTTTAGTTCATTACAAAATCCATTGAAAAACCAATTGTGTGAGGATAGTTTTCCATTTTCCTTATATTTAATGCAAAAAAGAAGATTAACATATCTCTTCGACTTGTTCGTTATATTTTTTTAGATATTATCATCTGAGAGCTCTCTAGTTGTTTTGTCGATTGACTCATCTTCATACATCCTTTCAGTTTCAGATTAATTCTGATTGGATGAAGCATTAGTTTATTTTTCCTTGCACCTTGGAGATAGACTAGTTGTAGGAACCCTATACGCTGATACATAGGACAATTAGTCCCTGGTCGATATATATTGATTGCATTCCTCTTCACTACTGGCTAATTCCTTCATGATAGACTCTTAACTAATGAGAACATTGGTCTTATCACTTCCATTATTAATTTTTTTCATGATTTACTTCTGTTTGTCCATCATGATGTTAATAATTCTTTTGAGGTTATCATTATCTTTGTTTTTCTACTTTTTTATATTCTGCACGGATTTCTTGATACGCAACACCTCATCATATCTTTTTCGCACATTCTGAAACTTACTTTCAATGCGTTCATAAAATTATTCTTGTTTGAATAAAAATTTACTAAAATTCAAAGGCTCTTAAACTTCTATTTCTGCATGGTACAATGAATTTTCATATTTCTTTTTTAAAGTTAATTGCTCATCCTCTTCCAAGTAAATTTGACTTTACCGTTACAATTATTCAAAGAATTCATATACAGTAGGATCTACTTTCAGTACTCCATCTATTACTACCACAACAAAGATATCATCGGGACTGACTCCTGATCTAATCATTTAGTCCACGTTGTCAGCCACTCCAACTAAAGTTCTTTTTAATATTTTTTTATCTTGATTTTCCATGCTGATGCAGATACCCAACTCGATTTCATTATTTTTGCTTTTTGATGCTTATGATTGATCTTCTCCTACGGGCACCATATCGATCACTTCTGATTTTTTAAGAAGAGAAATATAGTTGTCCATAAATTTTTACTTCAATGCGCTGTATGGAAAGGTCTGATCGAGAGGTAAAAATTTCTTAAGCTAATATTTGTTGTCATTGATAGTTTTTTTATCAGCTAACATAAGTCCTTGAGGGAGTGAATCGGTAGGAACTGATTTGTCAAAGCGATTTGTCCTGAGAGCCACTTCTATTGGCTTCATAAATCCAACATTGAGCATGTCTTCCATTTTAACTTGTGACATGAAGTGCCTGATCATTACTTCTTTCTGATTATCGCTAATCATCTTGAATTAATATAATTATAGATTGGTAGAATTAGGTTGACTGTTAACACTCATGAAGAGAGAGTAAATAGAAAAGATTTATTAAATATAACATCATATTGACGATAATACTTTTTAAAAATGACGGTGTCTAAAATAATTAAAGATTTATTAAATATACACTAAAATCAGAGAACTGTCATAGTCCAGTGATTGTCTTCATAATCTTTTTCTTATTTATTTTACTCCTAAATACATTTTCATAATTATTCGATAAAATATAAACGTGTCTTGAACAATTAAATTAAAAATTATTATAAGAATTAAAAAATTAATAAAGGTCTATCTAGTACATTGGGTATTTTAGACTGTTTTTATATTTAATAGATACTCTAAATAAAGATTCTAATCAAATAAACATCATAATTAGTACTAACATCAAAGATTTCTTTTATTTTTAGCCGATTTCATTTGCCTTAGCTTTAATATTTAGTTTAATTATAAAAGTAGGTCATTCTAAGAGTGTTATATATAATGTTCTTGTGATTTAACTTTAAAACTCCAAGCTTAAAAATCGATAATATTAAAACTATAATATAATGATTGTTAAAATTTTATAGACAGTGACTGGTAATGGCTATGAAGTTAAATATTCGAATATCCATCATTATAAATTCCTTTAAAGAATAAATGATATTAATTATTTTAAGTCAATGAAATAATCAAATCACTTTCTTCGATAGATATTGAAATTAAAAAAGCTACGTTACATCATTTAAGATATCTATTATATTTGTTCTGATAGGCTTAAAAATATATTCCCAAATTTGTCAAATAGTTAAAATATATTAAAAGGATGACGAGCTATTCTCCGAAATGTTTTATGACATATTTTTGAAATCAAGATCAAGAAAGATTCAAGATAGAATTCTGCTTTACCTTTCACTCCAATCTTGATGAAATTTCTAAGCAAATGCATTTAGTATAAATCATGACTGATGTCAACTAAAATGGAACTATAATTTGGGCCATTGTATATTTCTTTATGCGATGACTTCATAGCTTATATAAGACCTACTGATGAAAATTTTCTTGTTTATTATTTTTATTTTTATTTTTAAAACATTCTGATAATGAGATAATTATCTGATGAAGCAATTCTCTAGTTTTATCTTTACTATCATTAGGGAAAGCTTAAGTATTGATTTAATAATTATATTTTGACAATAATATTCCATATGAGTAGAAAAATTCAGAAAACTAAGAAGATTGGCAAGAATTACTTTTGGCTGTCTGGGGGGCAACACCTTTATTTCAAATAGGAAATATGTGTCAATTTTACACCACAAAAAGCTCAGATAAAGAGGTAGGCGTCGGTTAATTTAGTAAAGAGAAGAAAAACAGATCAAACCTGCCCACTTTCAATAGTGACACCAAATTTTATACCCTATCATTTCACCTACCCTCATCATACATAGAAAATGATACGCAATTACTTCTTGAGCACCAAAAAAGAGTAGAAGAAGCCAATTTTTAAATCAGTGACATTGTAATTAATATCTTATTTAGCAACAACCTAAGCCCAGGAGCAAACAGAAGTACTGCGGAGTTTGTCGCGGCCATTACTAAGATTACAAGGACCACATATAATCTGACGCTCACATCAACTTTTTGAAAAGATCACTATACCAATTCTACATCCATCAATTTTGTAATGAGCTCAACTTGTAGAAAAAAGATCTGGAGGAATCCAAAGCCGCAGATTTGACTTGCGAATAAAGTATTTTCAAGTCAACAATTGAGATTCAGGGGGGTAGCTAAGGACTGCCCAGCAAAATCTGATTTTAATTAGGGCTTATCTATTTATTTGCACAATAAAATATATCACTCCTTGAGAAGATTTCGAGAAATGATGAGACGCATTATTTCGTTTGTGCCCTCCAAAATTTGATGAACTCTTAGGTCACGCACGTATTTTTCTATTCCATATTCTTTAAGATAGCCATATCCTCCATGCATCTGAAGAGAATAATCAGTAACTCCAGAGCACAGTTCAGTGGCAACCTTTTTGGCCATAGCTGCGTATATTGTTTTGTTTGGATCGTTAATATCAAGAAGTTCAGCTGCTTTTCTTACTATCAATCTACGAATCATCTAAATTTTACCTAGAGGTGACAAGATCAGAAGCCATATCAGCGAACTTAAACTGAAGATATTGGAACTCGGATAGTTTTTTTCCAAACTGCTTACGGGTGTTGAGATATTTTTTAGCAGCCTACAAACAAAAAGCAGCTCCTCCCAAACTACAACTTGCAATATTAATTCTTCCACCATCAAGGGCTTTCATAGCAATTTTAAAGCCATCCCCTTCTTTTGCAATTAGGTTTTAGGCAGAAATACGAACATTATCAAAGCTCACTAAGGCGGTTGGCTGAATTGTCCATCCCATTTTTTATTATTTTTTACCATAGGTCACTCCCTTTGCGTCTCCAGGCACAATAAAAGCTGAGACATCTGTAGCTGATGTTTTGGCCATAACAATGTAGAGGCTACTAAAACTTCCTCCAGAAATAAACATTTTAGAACCACTAATTACATATTAACTGCCTTATTTTTTAGCAAAAGTTTTCATGGCCTTGGAATCAGATCCGCTATCTGGTTCAGTGAGGCAATAACTTGAAAAATCATCCATTTTGATAAGGCCAGGAAGATATTTATCTCTCTGCTCTTGATTTCCGAATTAATCAATGATCCAAGTGCACATGTTGTGAATGGACAAATATGCAGAGGTAGGAACGCACCCAGTTGCAAGAGCTTAAAAGATAATTGAGGCATCCAATCGAGACAGCCCAGTTCCACTTTTGCAGTATATGGCAGAAAAGCCCATTTCTGCAGCTTCTCTCATTGCCTCAACAGGAAAATATTCGTTCTTCTCCCATTCGATTGCGAAGGGACTGAGCTTCTTTTTTGCGAAATCTAAAGCTTGATTACGTAAATCCAAGACATGTTCTCCAAGAGTATTGTCCTAAAATTTATATATCCCATCGTAAATATGAGACCAATCATGCACATAGAACTGATTGCGAAGTATCATACCTCTGTTGCGGATGGTAGTTTTACCGATTGGGTTCTGACAAATCGTTGAAGCTAATTTGGTAATCATTTTATTTATATGGTTAAAATTACAATAGAATTGAATATTTACACAAAAGAATATGGCTCTTCAGTTGAACATTGATCTTGATCAGTAATGAAAATTTTGTATACAAAAAAAATAATTAATTAATTTTATACTAAAATAACAATCATCGCTCTTCATCATCAAAAAAATTCTATTCAATATATATTTAACTATATTCGCTCGAGAAGTCAAGCCTTTTTTTCATCCAAAGAATATAAATGTCGATTCGTGGGAATGACGGTCTCAATGATTCATAAAGCATCATTAATCTTCTTCCTTTAGGTGTCGTTCAGTAGACTAGTTCTAAGGTTCTATTGGCTTTTTTGTTACGTAATTTATATCTAACCTTATTAAGGAGTTGACTTCTATGTCTACGACTCGCTATATATGACATCTCCATTTCTTCGCTACACCTTCATCTTTGATTTACTACAGTGATCAAGCTTCTTTTTCACTTTGTCGGAAACGAAAAAGAGCCCGAATGAAGTCAGCAAGCCTATAAAGCCAATCATCACGAAAAAGAGAGAAGAATGTCGATAGCCAATCTGAGCAGTAGAGGCGTGCTAAATCAAAGATCCATTAATGAGAGGGAAAAAAGCCAGAGCAATACTTTCAATCATTTGCATGATTCCAAAAGCAGTTCCAGTTATTCTCTTCCTAACCACGAGTGGAACGACTGGTAAAATACAATTTCCATAGAAGCAATAACCTAAACCGATAAATGCTAAGCCAACTATCGATCCATTTAGTTGATGACCTGAACATTGAGGATAAAGCAATATGATTAGCTGAGCCATTGTTAGTATTCCCATCGCTACCATAATAAAATATCTTTTGTATCCTACTTTGTCAATCAGTAGTCCTAATGGAACACTAAACGCTGCAGCTACCACATAAGTAACCACAAGAGCCTACCCTGAAGAAACCTGACTAAAACAAAATCTAATTTGATAAAGGCGATTGGCTCCATCCATAAAAGGAACATAGAGGGCAACAGCAAACATGCACAAAGTTACAATTAACCAAAAAGATCCTTTTAATTTTTTTAAATCTTAACATTTTATTTGTTAAGTTTATCCTTACGTCCCAGTTTCAGTTGTTTGATCAATTACTTTAATTCGGTTTAACTAATCTTACTAAATTATCGAAATGCTACCGTGTCGGCTTTTTTATCAATGTAAGCAGCTGATAAGGCGCATATTAGACTAATAATGCAGATAAAGACCGATACTAAAAGTGGGGTGCCAAGACTGTTAGATTGTTAGTATATTAGGGGAGTTATAAAACTATTTGCTGCATTACCGAGTTCTGGGAAAGTTACAGCTATCCCTAAAGCTAAAGATAACTACTTTCCTTTAAACCAGTATGACACCATACTAGCTTGAGCAGTTATTAAGCTTTCACTCGCCAAACCAAAAAGCATTCTTCCAATTAGAATAGTGGTATAACTATATGAATATCCTCCGATTGCGATTACAAGTTGAAAAACGGCAACTCCTGCTGCTAAACTTATAAGTCCTGTTCTCACTCCGATAAAATCTATGAGAAAGCCTATGACGAAAGTGGCGAATATGTTGGGAAAAGCAAAGATTGTATATAGCAGTTAGAACTGAGTTGCTCCGATATCGAGATCTTTTTCCATGCTATCCTCGAGAGCCTGTGGGTTATTAAAAGCGTATTGATTTCCAAAAACTACCATCGAAAGCAAGAAGAGTACAAAGAAGCGAATCTTCCGACTGCGATAAGGTTTGGGTGCCCCTTCCATGATATTAATTATTATGTGTTTTTAAAACAGCATAACGAAATAAACTGTTCATAATATAATTTGCTGAAATAGAAATATTAACAATGATTGACAAAAACGAAAATTCAAGAATTAGTCGAATTTAAGATCATAACATATATACGAATACTGATCATCTTTATGATCCATTGCGAAATGCATTGCTTAAATCAACATTTTCACCCAATGGAAGGATCAGTACTCAATATAACAACAGTATATCTAAAATAGGGAAGAATATGCGCTCACTAAGTCCGGCTGAGGCTGATATAATCGTACTTATTGACTAAATTTAGAAAAACAGTATTTTTATTCCAATAGATAAGCAATTAGTCCCAACAAGAAATCTTCAAAAAATAATGGGGAAACAATTTATCGCAATAGATATGGAATAAAAAGTTGGGAGAGCTATTTCTCCGACTGACTTCAGTCGAATCCCATCAGAAACGATTGAAGAAATCGTTTACGAAATACAAGACGAAGAAGAAAATAAAAGAACAGGCAACATTTATACAACCAGAAAAAATATGCAAGCATCAAGAACTATCCAATCTCCTTTTATTAACATGAATTCAATGTCTCGTCAATCTTCTTATCAAAGAAATTCCTTGAAACCTGAAGAATCTAATAATAACTTGTGGACATCTTATCAAAGCAAATAATTACTGACTCAGCCATCAACAGTCAATTATGGAAAAAATGAGATTGGTACAAGTAGGATGAGACAAAGTGAATTTGGAAATGAAGCAGCTGAGAATGTATCACGAAAAAAATATGCCTTTAAACAAAAATATAGTAGAGATCCTTAAAATAAGCCGATTAAGAAACGTGGACAATAAAATTATAAGTATAATCTTTTCAGTATGGCGGATGAATTGGGAAATAATGGCTGCAAAAGCGGCTGTTTTAATAATGAAGTAATTGCTTCTAAAATAAATAATAATCCTTGGAAGTGATAGTATACAAGCAAATTTATGAAGATAAGGATTTACATTAATATATCAATTAATTGTGATACTCCAAACATTGCTTCTATTATTTCGCTGATAAATTAAAATTATAAGGGCCAATTAAATTCGTCAGAATATATTCGAATTGTAATAAAAATAATTCTTTCATACCAAAAGTCAAATAAAAATAATTCTTGGTTTTATTCAAGCTGATGTAGCCTTGGCTTAACATTGTACTCTTAGTCTTTCAACTAGCCCTATTTCTCTTAGGAAGAATATGCGATGACATGAGCTGGTATACCTTTGATATCAATAACTAAGTTCAAGTCTTCGAGGGAATTAGTGTCGCTGCATTGTCATTATCCGTAATTGTTAAAATAATTCGAAAGTGGCATATTCCAGGCATTATGAAAATTTTGTTCATAAAGTCTCAACTCAAATTTATCATACCGTGGGCATTGGATATTCTCATTGTCATATTATTTTTCAATATCTTTGGATGTACTTCAGACATACCAAGTTAAGATTTTTTCTATATTCAATATGATGGCTGCTGCTTAAATGCGACTCAATATCTACTCACAAATTTAAATTATTCACTTATCTGCAATACCAAGGCGCATGTGGCTGGACTAATTGCCTATGAGATAGTTTTGTTTGCTGAAATCATCTATAATGGAAATTTGCTCCTTATTTTTGTAAATAACCTTGAGGCTAAACCCAAAGATTATTCCATCCTTTTTATATCGATAGCAATTGCCAATCAAGTACTAATAATGGACTTACTTTTTAGGGCAGCATACGAAGAAAAGGAAAGAGAAGAACAATTTAAAAAATAGGAGAAACTTTAATCTAGCTAAAATATCAACATGAGTAGAGTTTAGCCATTTGAGAAAACCCTTGGCATTAATTCCGAATCTGCATCTCCAACGAAGATAAAATGATAAATTATCTTTAAATAATCTCGATTTTGATTAAATTAAAAAAACTAAATTTTTCCATAATAATTTTATCTATATTTATTTATTAACAATCTAACCCTTGATATAAAAACGATAAAAATTAATTATTTTATCGGCTAAAATCAAATTCTTTGATAGATCTTTAAAATTCACAAATTGATAAATAACTTCATACTAATTTTGTAACTTCTAGCAATTGATATTTTAAACAACCTAATAAGGAGAAGATTGAAAGGATTTGTTTTTTCTTATTGATTTTATTTATTAATCAATAGATAATTCAAATTAGTATTTAATTAGGATTGGCTAAAGGTCAATTAATTTAACTATTAGATTAAAATATAACTTCAAACTTTTAATTTAGATGGATAATTAAATTTATAACTTTAATAAAGTGTAAACTCAGCTGATGTAGCTTTGGCTTACCATTGTACTTCTTGTAATTCAACTAGCTCTATTCCTCTTAGCAAGAATATGTGATGATATGAGCTGGTATGATTTAGGAGTACCAAATTAAGTTAACGTCTTCGAGGGAATTGGTGTCGCTGCATTATTAGCATCAGTAATTATTAAAGTGATTAGAAAGTGGGAGATCCCAGGTATTATGAGAATTTTATTTTTTAGGTCTCAACTCAAATTTATAATACCATGGGCATTGGATATTCTAATCGTAATACTTTTTTTCAATATTTTTGGATGCCAAACAATAGCACCAGACTCAGAATTAGTATATTTCTATGTTCTATATGATGGTTGTTGCATCAATGGAACTCAAATTATACTGACAAATTTAAATTACTCCCTGATCTGCAATACTAAGGCACACTTGGCAGAGCTGATTGTCTACGAAATAGTGTTGTTTGCATAAATCATTTACAATGGAAACTTGCTTCTCATGTTCGTTAATAATCTCGATGCTAAGCCTAAAGATTATTCTATCCTTTTAATATCAATAGCGATTGCAAATCAAATACTTATAATGGATCTAATTTTTAGAGCAGCCTATGAAGATCGGGAAAGAGAAATAGAAAAAGAAGAATAAGAATAAAAAAGGAAATAATAAATCATAAAAAGAAGTACAACTATGATAGCGGTGTAACCATATGAAAGAACCCTTTCCAGCAATGTATAGTTTTATTCTCCAACTAAGAAGCAATGATGATTATCGGCAAACCAATGTTATTTAATATATGATAAGCTAATTAAAATACTAATAGATAACTGATTTAAAAAGAAGTCAGTATATATTTGATGTTGATAAAGGTTATCTTTTTTTTTATCTTTATCTTTATCATTATCTATTTTTATTTTTGCAAGGAAATGAGTTGATATATATTTAATCTACCTCAAAAATAAATTGAAGTCAATTCTGGTTAGCATAAGTATATCTGTATTATCTGATAGACAGAATATAAATAAATTTAAGTAATGTTGATAGAGCAATACCGAAGCATTGCCATCTTAGTCATTTTATTCTTTTAAGGAAGATTATGATGATATTAACTGAGATAGCTTTATGCGAATTAACTACATGTATAACTTCAATTCATTCAACAATTTTATTTAAATTCTAAATAAAAGGAGAGAAATTATATGATATGAACAATTTATTAATAATCCTCAAGAGTATTTTTCAAATAAATAAAAATAAAATGTAATTATTTCTTACCAAATTGATTTTTTATTAACTCTTGATTTATGGAGAATCCAAATTGCTGATTAATTCATATTAATTAATGTGTGATATTATAAAAATCAGAGAAAAGTAAAACCGACTAATTTAGATATTAATAATTAAATTAATAAAACGTCAATTAAACTTATGTAACTTTGGCAAATCATTGTTCTCTTAAGCATTCAGCTAGCACTCTTTCTCTTAGGAAGACTCTGCGATGATCTCAGCTGGTATGATTTTGGTATTGCTAATGAAGTTAACGTCTTTGAAGGAATTGGAGTCGCTGCATTATCAGCATCAGTAATTATTAAAGTAATTCGAAAGTGGGAAACCTCAAACATTATGAAAATTTTGTTCTTTAGGTCTCAAATAAAATTTATTATTCCTTGGGCTTTAGATATTCTCATCGTTATACTCTTTTTCAATGTTTTCGGATGCCAAACAGTTCTACCTGGCACAGATTTTTTCTATGTACAGTATGATGGCTGTTGCATTAATGCGACTCAAATTATACTTACAAATTTAAATTATTCACTTGTTTGCAATACTAAGGCACATTTGGCTGAACTGATTATCTACGAAATAGTGTTATTTGCAGAAATAATTTACAATGGAACCTTACTGATTCTGTTCATTAATAACCTCGATGCTAAGCCCAAAGATTATTCTATCCTTTTGATATCGATAGCGATTGCCAATCAAATACTTATTATGGATCTAATTTTTAGAGCAGGCTATGAAGAGAAGGAAAAAGAAAAAGAAAAAGAAGAAGAAGCATAAGAAAGGAAATAATAAATAATAAAAAGAATCACCTCTATGAGAGCAATTTAGCAATTTGATAAAACCATAACCAGCAATAATTAGCTGTGTTCTCCAACGAAGATAAAATAATGATTAAACATAAATAATGCCATTTCATATGATATATTTTAATAAGACATTTAAATAAGATAATGCTGATTAAAATACTAATAGATGACTGATTTTTTACAATAGGTAATTCTAAAATGGAACTCCTTGGACATAGTAAAAGCTCTACTATTAAGGTAATTAAAGTTTAAATTTATGCTAATACTACCATTCGCCATTATAAATCTGATGAAAGCATCCTTTGTTGAAGATGTTTTAATATTAATTGATAATGCATTTTAACAATTTTAAGTAAGATTTAGAAATCTAGATATATATAAAAAATTGAAAGCATGAAAAGTCTTTCAGACTTAAAAAAATTTAGTAAAAAAGTTTTAATGAAGATTATATGAGTATCTTATAAGCCATTATTAAACTGATAATAAATAATTCAATATTAACCTCTATTCATAGAATTTTCAGCTTATTCCTACGAATATTATGAATTTTTGCTATCGATCTCGTTGCTGGCAATCATTTTGTTTTTAGGCCATGAAAAACTTCTTCTTTCTCTAATATTTTCCATATCAGCGTTATTGGCATGATTTGATTCCTTGAATCTCTTAGTGACGGTTAAGATGAGATCATCCTCTTTCTTTTCCAAATGAATATCATTTAAAGCATATTTAAGGAGTCTAATTTCCTATTTTTCATTTTCAAAGGCGTCATAATATCGAGATCTTTTCTTTTCTTTTCTCTTTGTTATCTGCTCGATTAAATTATGAGCTTTCAGGACGACGATAAATCTATTTTCGAGTTCTTATATATATTGATTCAGTTTCTTGTTTTATTTGCGTCTTTCTCTAAGTTCAGATTATAACTTAACTTGTTCATTGGAAGTATATTTCCTGACAATATTTTAATTATTGTAATTTATGTTACTATTTGGCAATCTATTTGTCTTTGAGCCATTCATGCTTCGATTTTCCAAATTAAAAAGCTTATCTTTATCTTTCTAAAGTTCCTAAATATTGGGATTAATACGAGATACTGCTTTTTCCAATATTCAGCTGCCTGCTCTTGTAACATACTTTCTTCTTTCATGGCCATTAGCTAATGATTTAAATTGCTCAATTGATCCTGGAGCAGCATCTTTGATTACAATGGTTTATTGTAAAATCGATTAGTTTCAATCTATCGAGAAACCTTATCCTATAACTCTTTGATTCTAATTTTGTGTTTAAGATTCTATTTAAATCAATTCTTACTTCTTGCTTGCATTCATTTTTTTAATGTATAACATCTAGGTAGTTAATCATAGCCTGGTTATTAACAGTTGTCAATCGAGTAATTATTTGCATGAGTAGATGCTGGTTGGGGTCTACTCGAGCCTCGTAGGTGGATATAATCTTGAGTATATCCCTATTGAGATCAAAAGCATTTTTAAGATCGGTTATTTAGTTTTTTAAGTGGTAGTTTTCCTAACGCAGAGCTTCTTACATTTATATTTATAAAAATTAATAATGGAACAATTTAATAAAATTACAGATTTCATTAATATTTTTAAGATATGAATGAATATATTTTTTATATGAGGAGAAACCAATAAATCTTTTGTTATAATTTCAATTCTAATCATTTAAAATTCATATCAAATATTTCTTCCGTAGAGAGAAAGTTTTACAAATATTTCTTTATCTTATATGTTCTAAATATCTTTTAATATAGGAAGCAAATCAGATCGATATTTGTGTTGTTAATCAATTTCACTGGAGTTATAGCCGAAACATCTTAACTTCAGTTCTAAATTTAATTTTTTACAATTATTTGGTGGGCTCAAAGAAATTATTTTTTGCTTGGAGGAAGGCCAATGAAGGCCATTCCGCTTGCCCAAGCATAGTCAACGCTTTTGCTGTCAACTCATTGTGTGCTAAATAAGATTATTCATACAAATCAGCAAATTTACCAATCTTGGGAGATTGCTAGTGGCAAGATGTCCAGCTCCATTTTCGTTTATACAGTTATAGGCCAAATCCAAAATTTATAATCTAGGCAAGGAGGTTTTGCTGATATAGAAACATCCATCACTTCCAATTTTGTTGTTATCTAGTTTATTTAATTCTTACCTAAGTACAACATGAGCAGGGTCGTGAAGAATGCTCCTCGGAAATATTTAAGGTGATCACAAGCTATATCATTATGGCCTTGTTCGCAGAGCAGTTACTCAATGCCAATACTTTGAGAGATGGCTTGCTCTTTTCAAAGTTGATTTTAACAATCTCGGCGATGACTTCTCCCGCGATCATATTATTATCTGGGTTGCTATTGGGATACCCAAGTGTATCTCAGAAATTTACCACTTTTCATAAGTTTAAGTTAATCTATGACAGATACTCCAAATGTTTGGCTGATGCGAAAGCTTTAGTCTACCTAAGGATAGGTTGTTTTGGATCTTTGAGTCAAGCAATTCCGGAAGTTATTCCCTTTCTTGAATTTGTACCTCTTCATTTCCCATTTCAAATATATATGAAATGATAAAGAATAGGAAATGAAAAAATTATTTCAATTATAAAGGCAATGGTCAAACAAGAACAAGTTTAACTAATAAATAAAAATACTCCAATAAGTTATAGAGTATTTTGAATCTAAATTTTGTATTTTCCAATCAAGTTTGATTTTATCAATAAATAATTTATAAATTTGATGTAATAGAAATGAGTTCATCCTTATAATTTCATAATAGATATTTATCAGCAATATACTTTTACCATTAACTTTCCCATGCCTTTTATAAATTAATGTTTAAGTGAATGGCGATAAATTTATTTCAAGGGTTAATCAATATGTTATTGATAAATTAAATGAGCAAAAGATACCTATTCTTTACTATCTTTTTAATTCAAATGTCTTCACAGACCATCATCAACTTCAATAAAACGTTTGAAGAACTTATTGCAAACACGAG
>Ga0302185_10001223_pt1 | contig 18317 bp, 21 predicted proteins | sample II_Bog_E1_1_FD_200231 | JGI IMG/M metagenome (GOLD analysis project Ga0302185, IMG submission 200231) | Peat permafrost microbial communities from Stordalen Mire near Abisko, Sweden - II_Bog_E1_2 | ecosystem: Environmental > Terrestrial > Soil > Wetlands > Peat | place: Sweden: Abisko... | reverse complement strand
TTACTTCTACAGCACTTGCTACACGTTTGTGGTGGTCAATTTCCCCCGGAATGCCCTGGTCAGTTTCGCCCGGAATGGGTGGTCAGCTTGCGCCGGAATGTGGTGGTCACGTTCATCAGAATCTCCACAACAAAAATCAGGAGTAAATTGAGGCAAAATATTGGAAAAATTGCTTCGGCGTCAGGTCACAAAACAATACAGAAAGCAATGTGCCGGCATCTTCACGACCGGTCTTTCTGCAAGGCCCAAAAACAAACTTTATAAAGTTTCCTATCTTGCGGGCAGCAAATTATATTGCAAATATAATAATTTAGATTAACAAAAACCAATTATAATTATAGTAATGGTAATTTTACCGCCACTTAATTTTATTGTATCTCTAATTTAAAACAAATATAAATAAGAGAATTTAAGAAGTTAAGTCAAATAACTGTCTTAAATAATGATTTTAAATTGTCCTTTTTCTAATTTTGAAGCCCCATGATTTTACAGTACTGCTCCGACCTTCATTTAGAGTTTCCCCAAAATGAAGCCTATATAAAAGCCAACCCTATCCAGCCTATCGGAGATATATTGGTATTGGCGGGCGACGTCACGCTTTTCACCAGGATAGATCGCCAGAAGGACTTTTTTGATTATATTAGTGACCACTTCGCCGAAACCTATTGGATACCAGGCAATCATGAGTATTACCAAAGCGATATTTCAAACAGATCAGGTTCATTTGAAGAAAGGATCAGAAATAATGTGTTCCTGGTAAACAATGTAGTTAAACAATTCGGGACACACCAACTACTATTTTCCACGTTGTGGTCATCGATTAGCTTGTTAAATGGCTGGCGGATAGAACGCAGTTTGAATGATTTTTACCAAATCACTTATAACGGGCGCAAATTTCAAATTCCTGATTATAATGACTTTCATAAACACTGCCTTGACTTTTTGCAAGATGCCCTAACAACAGAAACGCAAGGTAAAAAGGTGGTAGTAACCCATCATGCGCCTACATTTAAAAACTACCCACCTGAATATAAAGGCGACTTCCTGAATGAGGCTTTTGCCACGATTCTGGACAATTTGATTTTAGAAACCACACCGGATTATTGGATTTTTGGCCACCACCACCGAAATATCCCTGAATTTAAAATAGGTCATACTAAGATGTTGACCAACCAACTTGGTTATGTTCAACATAACGAAAATCAACTTTTTAATGCTGATAAATACATCGAACTTTAAGGCAAAATAACCAAGCAGGCTCTGTTTAACGACAACTAAATTAACTTAAAACAACCGAATGCGATTTTTTTTCAACTTAAGAAAAAGCAATAAAGCTCACCAAAAATGTTTGACCCATGTTTGACCCAATGAAAAAGACTTTATGGTTTTTAATCATAAAGCCTTGATAATCAAGTCGGGATGAGAAGATTCGAACTTCCGACCTCCAGCACCCCATGCTGGCGCGATACCGGGCTACGCTACATCCCGAACGGGGCAACAAATATAATATTTGTTTTAATTATTTGGATACCCTGACAACTATTCGCTTTGTATAACCACGAGTTCATGGTCGTCATAACCGGCGGTTAAAACCCGTCCCGCAAACAGCAGCCTGCCGGGTTGGTTTGTGGCAAGCTCCTTTATGGTGTTAGCCACCAGTTCCAATACGCCTTTCCATTTTAGTCCCGAAGTAAACTCACGCGGCAATAAAAGATATTTGATTTTCCTTGGCGGTTGATAATCTATTTCGCCGGCCCAGTCATCATCGTCCCTATCGTAAACTTCGGCGCCGGTAATATATACCATGTAGCCTTTGTCTGTCGTCAACATCCCGAAGTTGATGGCGGCAATGTTAGCCGGCGGAGGGTTTTCGTCCTCGATTTTTTTTATCCATTCGGTCAAAAGGTCGCTTAAATTCATTTAATTTGGTGTTGGTGCTAAGATCGTTGCGATAAATATACAAGTTTGACGTTAAGCGGATATGAAATTATTAAACGCAGGAACCCGGTATTTTTATGGAGCAGCTTTACTGTTAGCTTTTGTCCTGCTCGCGGAAAGCTGCAAAAAGCCCTCTGCCCCGCCGGCGACCACTACCGTGGCGACCCTGAAATCGACAGCGCCATTTCCCATGGGCTCGGCGGTAGTTTCCAGCTCTCTTCAAAGCAATTTCTATTACCAGGGAACGTTCCTGGCCGAATACAATAGCATGACCTCCGATTACGAACTCAAATTTAACATTGTTGAGCCGGAGCAGGGGGTATTTAATTATACGCCCGGCGACTACCTGGTGGCGTTCGCCGCGCAGCATCATATACGGATGCACGCCCATAATTTGATTTGGCACCAGGCCCTTCCGGATTGGGTGCTTAATTTCCAGGGCGATTCGCTCGCCTGGGAGAACCTGTTTATGACGCATATTGAGGGCGAGGCCACGCACTATAAAGGCCAGGTAGCCTCGTGGGACGTGGTGAACGAAGCTATCCGCGACGATAACGGACAATTGCGCAACCTGGACGTTACGCCCGGTGACGGCACCGGCAGCATCTGGCGCCAGCACCTGGGCCCTGATTATATTGCCCGCGCATTTCAGTATGCCCACCAGGCCGACCCTAATGCCTTATTGTTTTATAATGATTACGGGCAGGAGTGGGGAGGATTAAAGCTCGACTCGCTGATCGCCCTCGTTTCCGGTTTAAAAAACCGGGGCATACCTATCAGCGGTGTGGGCATGCAAATGCATATCGATATTAATGTAGATACCGCAGGGGTTAGTTCAGCACTGAAAAGATTGGCGGCTACCGGGCTGTTGGTCCATATTTCTGAACTGGATATTTCCGTCAACCCAAACAATATCCCAAACATAGTTTTCACCAGTGCCTTACAGTTGCAGCAGGCGGCGCTTTACCAGTTCGTGGCTGAAAGTTACCGGGCAAATGTACCGGCAGCGCAGCGCTACGGCATCACCACCTGGGAGTTTTGCGACGCCGACAGCTGGATACCGGCATTTTACGGGCGCAAAGACTGGCCGCTGCCCTTTGACTCGCTGTATCACAAGAAACCGGCTTATTTTGGATTGATGAAGGGGGTGGAGCAGTAAGTTGATTAGGTTGATTAAGTTGAAGTCCGGGAGTCGGTGAAGTCAGTAAAATCCGAAAGAACGAGCGTTGTCGAAATGCTTTTCAATCGGATTAATCACACAATAAATCGGTGATCTAAAGTCCGCAAGGCAAAACCTTTCGCCTTTTACCTTTCACCTTTCGCCTCAAAAAACTACTTCTCCAGCAAATGATCAATGGTTTCCACCAGGTCCCCGATATTGAAAGGCTTATTGATAAAGGCGTCAAAGCCGAACTTTCCGAACGAAACGGCCAGCTCGGGATAGGCGGATATCAGGATCACCGGGATGTGGCAGGTATCTTTATTGCTTTTTACCCTTTGGCAAATTTCGCCGCCGTTTAACCCGGTTAATAAAAAGTCGGTCAGGATAAGATCGGGTTGGTATTGCGCTATTGATTCAATGATATCGTCGGTGTCGCTGATCGCGGTAACGCCAAATTCATTATATTCCAATACCGTTTCAAGGACTTTTAATATTTCTTCGTCGTCCTCTATGATCAAAATCTGTTTCGACATCGTGTCAGTGTTGTTGTATCGCACAGGTAAATAAATTTTTTTATCCTAAAATCTATTATTGTGTTTTAACCCCGCCAACAAGAAAGTTAACGGCAAAAACGCTTATTTAATAGTTAAACGCGTTTAATCAGGGAGAAATTGTGCCACCATGCCCAAATCAGTGCGGCATGCGACGCCCTGATTTTTCGCATTTTGTTTACACAATAGGCCTTTATACGAAATGAGGGGGATTAGGTTTCGTTTTGTGTGAAAAGAAAATTTTTATATGTGCTAAAACCAGGTGTTTTAAACCGGCTCCAAACCGTGCTGCTCTTTTAACAGCGCCTCGTGCCGCTTTTTCAGCTTTTCCTTGTGCAGGTAACGCCAATGCATGCCCGCCAGCGAAATGGCCACAACGCCCTGTGCCAATACCGTGTTGGTGGCGCCAACATGTTCGGATACCCAGCCGATGAGCAACCCGCCCAGAGGCTGCATCCCAAAAAACACCATGGCATAAGCGCTGATGACCCGGCCGCGCATCCTGGGATGCGCAGTGGTTTGCAGTAACGTGTTGGTCACGGTTATCTGCGACATCATACCAAAGCCCGCTATTACCGCGAACAACAGGGCAAACGGGTAATTGTGCTCATGCGAAAAAAGAATAAGCCCCGCGCCGAATACGATAGTGTTGATAAACAATATGCGCCTTAGATCGGTCCCGGCTTTTAGCGAGGCCAGGAATATAGCTCCTGCAAAAGCGCCAAGGCCAATGGAACCGTCAATAATGCCGAATGTGCGGGCTGTGCCATGAAAATAATCGCGGGCATAATACGGAATGAGGACGGAATTGAAGGGCAAAACCAGTAGGCTCATAAAGGCCAGGATAATTACCAGCGAACTGATAGACGGAGTGCGTTTTATATAAACCCAGCCCTCTACAATCTCGCCCCAAACATCTTTTTTATGCGGCTTTGGTATATACCGGGGCAATTTCATCATCAGCAGCGAGATGATCACCGCCACAAAGCTCAACGCGTTAAACAAAAAACAAACACCGTCGCCAACACTGGCTATAACCAGGCCGGCCAACGCCGGCCCCGCAATACGGGCGAAATTTACCATAGACGAATTAAGTGCAAGCGCATTGGGCAATGATTCTTTATCATCTACCATATCGTATACCAGGGATTGACGCGCCGGAACATCAAAGGCATTGATAATACCCAGGATGGCGCTCAGCACAAGTATTTCCCAAATGGCGTAATGATTAAACAGGATCAGCGCGGCTACCAGCACAGCTTGTACCAGCGAAGCCACCTGCGTGGTAAGCAATACCCTGAACTTATTATACCTGTCGGCAACAGCACCGCCTACTGACGATAGAACAAAAGATGGTATCAAACTGCAGAATACGGACACCCCCAGCATGAATTTTGAATGCGTGGCGGAATAGATCACCCAGCTTACCGCCGTTTTTTGCATCCATGTACCGATGAGCGATACGCCCTGGCCCATAAAATACAATCGGTAATTACGGCTGCTGAATGCCCTGAATGTCCGGATGCCTTTTATATCTTCTTTTGTCATTCGTGTTATATTTTTTGTGAGGTCTGTTCTTTTCTATTTAAAATCTACCAGTTTGCTCAAAGGCACAATTACCTGTTTAAGCAGTTCCTGTTCTTCGGGAGTGCATACCTGCGCAACGGCCCGCTGAAGCCATTCGTCACGCTCATGCCTGAATTGCATAAATATCCGCTCGCCGTCTTCTGATAAGGAAATATTCACCTTGCGTTTGTCCGTTTCTGATGGTACACGGACGATATAGCCCATCTCAGACAAATGATTTAATACCTGCGACATGCTTTGGTTGGTGATCATCTCCATCGCCGCCAGTTCGCTGGGCAGCAAAGCTTTGTGCTGGAACAATGCACTCATCACCGATCGCTCGGTAAGCGAAAAGATCTGCCCGGTAGGCGATTCTTTTCTTAATTTCTTTACCAGTTTATTAATTGTTGCCCGCAGCTCCGTAATAAATTGTAAATCCTTTTGCTGATTCATTTAATAGTAAGTTAAACTAATAAGTTTACCTTACAAATATAAAATTTGTTTTGATTCCATTTATCATAACAACGTAAGAAAAAGAGGCTCGCGGGATTAACAAAGGACGTTATGACAATAGAAGAAATTGTGGGGTTAGCAGATTGATTTAAAACAACTTATTCATACTTTTAAGCCCCCTGACATTGGCTTTTTTATTGCACTTTAAAATCACCAGATATGAAAAAATTTATCACGGGGTTTTCAGTCCTAATTATTCTATTCGTATTTACAAGTTGCACCAAAGTTATTTATACCCATAATCAGGTTATGGGGCGCTATCAAAATAAATCACAAGTTGTAGCCGGTTTTGGTTTGCCTACAGAAAAAAGATCGGGAGAAGGAATTGAAGAATGGCTGTATAACTACGGAACTGTTTCTACACGAACAGGATTCGGTAATTCAAATACCAATGCGTCTGTTTATGGCAATGATAATTCAGCGTATGGCAACGCAAATACCACGTCATTAAATGTTACGCAATTTACTCCATATGCGCGATTTGTAAAGTTTACATTTGATGCCCAGGGAAATGTTTTAAAGTGGCAAAGTCAAGGGGTGGATAATTCGGAAAGAAAAAAAAATACAACCGGGACTATATTATTAATAGTTGGCGGAGCAGCTTTGGTGGTGTTGAATATTCGCTACTACAATTATCCATGACATTACAATTTTTAAATTCAAACTGAGACACTACCGACTTTACTCACTTTTCCGACTTTCCCGACTAAAAACTTACCTTTGCCGGCAAGATGACCAGTAAAAAAGTAAGGGTACGTTTTGCGCCAAGCCCCACCGGTGGTTTACACCTGGGTGGCGTACGTACGGTATTGTTTAATTACCTTTTCGCCAAAAAACATGCCGGCGATTTTGTTTTGAGGATTGAGGACACCGACCAAAACCGCTACGTTGAAGGTGCCGAAGCCTATATTTTAGATTGCCTTAAATGGTGTGGTTTATTGCCCGACGAAAGCCCAGAAGTCGGCGGGCCGTTCGCCCCTTACCGCCAGAGCGAACGCAAAGCAATCTACCGCGAGTATGCCGAAAAACTCGTTCGGCAGGGTCATGCTTATTATGCGTTCGACACCCCAGAAGAACTGGAACAAAACCGAAAAGAGATACCAAATTTTCAATATGGCCACGCCTACAGGGGAACGTTGCGCAACTCCCTGTCGCTTACAGAGCACGAGGTGGATGAATTGCTGGATGCCCAAACGCCGCACGTCATACGGATTAAAGTGCCGGTTGATGAACGGGTGGTTTTTAATGATATGATACGCGGCCATGTAGCCTTTGATACCAACCAGGTTGATGATAAAGTGCTGTTAAAAGCTGATGGTATGCCTACCTACCATTTGGCTGTTGTGGTGGATGATTATTTGATGAAGATCACCCATGCTTTTCGCGGCGAAGAATGGCTGCCTTCAGCGCCCGTACATTTGTTACTGTGGGAATACCTTGGCTGGAAGGATGAAATGCCGCAATGGGCGCACCTGCCGCTGATATTAAAACCCGACGGCCACGGAAAGCTGAGCAAACGCGACGGCGCCAGGCTGGGCTTCCCGGTTTACGCCATGAACTGGTTTGATCAGAAAACAGGCGAACTTACAGCCGGTTTCCGCGAACTGGGCTTTTTGCCCGAAGCTTTTTTAAACCTGCTGGCAACACTGGGCTGGAATGACGGCACCGGCCGGGAGATATTTTCGCTGGATGAACTGGTTGAAAAATTTACGATTGAACGCATCAGCAAAGCCGGCGCCAAGTTTGATTTTGAAAAAGCAAAGTGGTTCAATGCAGAGTGGATAAAGAAGTCTAAAGCCGAAAGTTTGAAGTCAAAAGTAAAAACGATTTTGGAGGAGAAGGGGGTGTCCGTTGCAGATGAAGGTTACCTGTTAAAAGTGATCGATAAGGTAAAGGACCGATGTGTTTTATTGCCCGATTTTTATCAACAGGCGGCCTACTTTTTTGAGCAGCCAAAAGCATACGATCTGCCCTCGGTAAAACCAAAATGGACGGACGCCAAAACAGATTTTTTTAATGCGCTGTGTGACCGTTTTCAAGTTGTTGACAAATGGGAAGAACCGGAATTGGAAACCATATTTAAAGCCTTAGCGGAAGAAAAAGGCATTAAAGCCGGCGAGGTATTGCTGCCTTTCCGCATTATGCTGGTTGGCGGTAAATTTGGCCTCCATGTTTTCGATATTGCTGCACTGGTGGGTAAACAAGAAACGATTAGCAGGATTGAAAAAGCGCTGGCGGTTTTTGTAGCGCTACACGTGCTACACCCTGCTACAAAACGCTACACTACTGATAATTAATAACTTAACTGCTGACAAGGTTTTGACAGTGACACAATCTTGTCACCATTTTTATCGCGCTAGTGCAAATTTTAGCGCTTAGAACGTATTGAAATAGATCTTCTTCAACTTAATCAATCACTCAATCAACTTAATCAACTAAACTAATTCTTATCAGGCACCAATTGGGTAAGCGCCTTCGATTGCCTTTGTTCAACGGGTATCTTGTTGAATTCCTCGTAACTCGCATTTAAATAAGCTACCAGGTTAAACGTGGCCGCAAAATAGGTGTTGATATCGGGCGTATACATGATGATAAAGTTTTCCATCTCCTGCCCGGAGATGGGGAGGTATTTCTTTAGATTTTCGGCATTAAAAACCTTTGCTATCTGCGCTTTCAGGGCCTCGCTCCTGGATACTTTTGCTTCATGCTGTTTCGGTGTCTCGCCGCCATCGGCAATATTCATTTTTAAACCGCCTATCGGGTTGCCGTTTTCGTCTGTCTGATAAAGCACCGTTTGATTTCCTAAAACCCCCGGCTGCTTTTGGGTGCTAAAGCCAGCGTTTTTCTTGATCTCCTGGTTGGTAACTTTTACTTCCTCCAGCATATTTACCTTCGGATCCAAAAAAACCTGCACATATTTCAAGTCGGCGAGGTAAAGCGTGTCGGGCCTGTAATTGGCATTGGTAAAACAAACCACGTCGCCAACTGCGGCGCCGATGGTAAAGCTCCCGTCGGGGCCGCTGATCACGATAGCGTGCGACTTCAGGTCCTCAATCCGTATGCCCTGTAAAAAAACTTTAGACTTGTTTTCAAAAACACGGCCGGTCAGTTGATTCTGGGCAAACGCACCCGTCGCAAATGCCGAAAACACGATCAAAAAAAGAAATTGGCGCATCATTTATTAAATCCGGTCACAAATCAGGCCTACAAGTGAAGGCTCTGTAATTCAACTACAAATATACCATTATATTGTAAAATGGAAATTCGGCGCTTTGCCAGGGCTGCTTTGAAGCCTGATTTAACGTTTTTTAACAGTCCCGCTGATTACTGTTTTTCATAGATGATCACCTGTTTCCTTTTGCCCTGCGGCGAGTCGGCTTCCTGGGTGATGCACAATTCGCCTCCATGGTCTTGCAAGTGCCATGCTTCAGTAGTTACAAATGTGCTGGTTTGCCCGCCCCTGGTGAAAGTAACCTTTGACGTGATGTGGAGTGTGTCATTGTCTGGTGATAAACCGGCTGTCGATATCCTGGGCGCGCCATAATACTCCGATTTGCTTTCCGCGCCGTTAAACGCGATATTTTCATTGGTCACCCGGTTATCCTGCCATTCTTCAATAAAGGTTTTTTTAATATCCAGTCCATTCTCGTCCTGTTCAACCGTTAACCTGGCGGGTAAATTGCCCGCGCCGGCATTCCCCAGCGAGCTTTTTTCCTCATTCATTACCCATTCGCCGGAAAAATCGGCCGGAATGTTTGTGGTAAGGGCCCTTAATCCAAGTTCAACCCGCAAAGGATTGGCAGCATTAACATAGGCCGCATCGGTCCGCCCCAGTACACGCGGGTCGTTCATCAGCGCCTCAAATTGTTTTTTGGAAGTGTTGCGCACCATGCCAGCCCAAATAACCCAATAGCTCCATTTAGGCTGGCTCTCCAGCACTTCGGGCGAGGGCGGATTGCCAACCTCCGCAAGGGTAATGGGCTTGCCGTTCGACAGGGCTAAAAGGCCGTCGTAGTAATCTTTCTTAAAATCCGAGCCATAAACATCCAGCGCCAGGATATCTAAGTAATCATTGCCGGGATAAAAGTTGATGAATTCCATGCCTGCCCGGGTTGGCCGGTCAACACTCCATACCCAAACCAGGTTGTTGAGTTTGTGATATTTCACCAGGCGGTCAAAAAGCTGGCGGTATAATGCTCCGGTGCTGTACTGCCCGGTGCGGTTGCCCCACCAAAACCAGTTGCCGTTCATCTCGTGATAAGGCCGCCATAAAACAGCGATATGCCTTTTTTGCAGCTCTTTCAAATAAAAAGCGATGGTATCCACCTGTGCCGCCCAGTTTTTATAAAGGGCGGTCCCGGGTGTCAGGACATCTTTAAACTGCTCGTCGGTCAGGCGTCCCTGCACGCTGGCAAGCGCGTTTGGATCAGCACCCGCCACGGGCTGAAACGTAACCGGCTCGCTGGCAGTAGGCGGTACCGCATGCCAGCAAAGGGTGATGAGGGAACCCATTTTATTTTGCCGCTCCGCTTCTTCCACCATGGCCCGGCGCTTTCGGTACGAGTCTTTGTCGCCCTCTTTGGCAAAGCCGAAATCAGTGCTCCATATCACCGGTGGTTTACCGGTATAACCGGCTGCGAATTTCGAATTCCTGTCGCCCGCTGCAGGGAAGTTATGCTGGCCTGTGAGCGTGTATTTTCCTGATAGGTTATAGATCAGTTGAAGTAATGCCTTAGCCTCGGGCGAAGCATGCGGGGTTGCCGGTTTAACGGTTACATTTTGTCCAAAAACGGACGATGCGGTCAAAATAGTGATGACCGGTATAAAAACAAGATGCCTTATTTTCATGCCTTGGCAGTTTATAAAAAACGGTTTAAGGCTAAGTTAGCAGATTTGTTTTTAAATGGCCGGTTAATGTATATCCCTGCAAATTTTTTGTAAAGATTGTATCAGCCACAGGCCTTATATGCTTTTTCCAGCAATACTATTACATCTTTATCAATATCCCCTGGCTCGGTAATCCGCACCCGGTGGGTTACCATGCTGTTCCATGATCCGGCCGGTTCAAAGCGATCGTTGAATTCGGCGTCTTTTAATTTTATGCCGATGTCCAGTCTCTCGGCTGATGAAGGCAGCACAATACCAAATTTCTTGCCTGCACGCAACAGGTTGATATAGGTTTGGTCGGGCGAAGTACTTACATCCGGGCCAAAGCCGCTTATTTGGGCCACCAGTTCGTCGTAAACTTTGCGCCATTTGGCTTTATTGCCGCTGAATAAATTACTCGTTTTATCTTCGGGTGAGGCATTCCGGTGTTCGTCGTGGACGATCAGGTGAACTATGGCCATGGCGTGCCCGTGCCCCAGCCCGAAGTCGGATTTTAACCAGGTCAAAATCTCCGCCGTTTTTGTAAGATTTTTTTCGGCCGCCATAGCCTTAAAATCATCGGCTGTTTTGCCTGTTTTTGCTTTAATGTTGTCGAGGTAAGCCTGGAAAGACATAGTATTTTAGAATCAAGAGTCAAGAACCAGGAGCCAGGAACAAGAAGTGGTGGTCATAACAGGGGAATATTTTAAAATCTTCCTATCTTGATTCCTGGCTCTTGATTCTTGAATCTCCTGTAAATTATTTGTTAAAAAAGTCAATCAACGCCGGCGCAAGCACCTTCATGGAAATATTGTGTGTTTGACCGGGAAACATTTTAAGTTCGCTGCCGGGTATAGCCGCTGCGGTTTGCTTTACTGCGGTTTGCATGGATGCGGGGCTTTTTTCGCCACCGCCCACCATGGTTGGCACTTTTACCAGGCCGGCCTTTTGTACGGGTAAGGAAAAATCGCCCATAATGGTAGCGTCGTAAGGAAGGGTATGCGCCACCGCTTTAAGCTTTTTGAAAATCGGCATAATACTCATGATGAAAACAGCGAAACCCGGCACGTTCACCATGTCCTTCATAAAAAATTTCACCGCATCGCCCCGGCGACCTTCTGCGATCATTTTTTTAAGTTGATCTCCCGAATCTTTCGGCGGTTGGTGGCCGGTTTTGTCAACCCTAAAAGGCGCTTCATACAAAGCCAGTTTTTTTATGTTAAGCCCGGCTGCCGCGCCGGCTAACGAAAGTGCCGCTCCCGAGGAAACTCCGGCTACAAAGGCCGAACCGCCGGCGGCCTCTATAATGGCAGCCAGGTCCTCTATTTCCCGTTCAGGCGCGTAGGGATGCGTGTCGCCGCTTTCATTGCGCCCGCGGCGGTCATAGTTAAAAACGGTGAAATGCGGTTCCAATAGTTTTGCCAGCGAAGGCAGCGGGCCAAAATTGCGGCTGCACAAGGCCCCGTCAACCAGCACAACTGAAGGCCCGCTTCCGGTTTGATCGCAGGCTATCTTTGTTCCGTCTTTTGAGGTTACTGTTTTCATCGTATTTAATTTATCGGTCATTCATTGGTTAACAGCTGTAAATTTTGCGCAAACCTGTCAATGCTCTGGTTCCAGCCCATGTTCATGCCTCCTATTGACTGGCAGGCGTCAGGTGTTGAACGGATCACTACCGCACGGAGCACCATTTTCGTTTTGCCGTCCTCCTCTGAAAACCTCACGGTGTTTTCTACCTCCAGTTGCGCTTCGCCGTTATCCCCCTCCTTGATATTATGAAAAACGATCAGCTCCGGCTCAACAATTTTGGTAAAAACACCGCGTGTGGGATAATGCGTGCCATCCGGCGCCCGCATTACGATGCGGATATTGCCACCTACCCACGGCTCCAGCGTGCAAACCGGGTTAGTAAAATCTTTCGGGCCCCACCATCTTTCAACCAGTTCGGGGTCGGTCCACATTTTAAAAACCAATTCACGCGGTGCATCAAATACGCGCGTAATGTTGACTTCCTGCCCTACGCCATTGTCAACCAGGGTGCTTTTTGTTGCCATTATTTTTATTTTTTGCCTGTAATTCCTTTAAAGCCTGTTCCATCGCGTCAAATTTACCTTCCCAGAATTTTTTATACTGGTTAAGCCAATCCCAAATTTCGCTCATCCGGTCCATTTTCGCTTCGCAATATCTTTCCCTTCCTTTTTTGGTGATGCTTACCAACCCACATTCGGTCAGTATTTTCATATGCTGCGATACCGCCGGCCGCGTAATATCAAACTGGTCGGCCACCTGGTTAACGTTCAGTTTTCCGTTGGCCAGCATACTCAAAATTAATCTTCTGTTCGGATCGGCTATCGCCTGGAAAACATCTCTTCTCATCTGTATTAGCTCAAATGCGTAAGTAAACGCTTACAAATATATGTGTAAGTATTTGCTTACGCAAATTTATTTTGAAAAAATAGAAAAAGAAAATGAACAGGGAAAAACGGTGGGATAAAGTATTTTAAGGGAGTTGGTACTTCTCCTTCGATTGGTCGCCAATGATCGTCTTGTCCACTATCAATCGTATTACCTCGTCAATTTCATTGCCTACGGTTAGCAGGTGCCCGATGATCTCCTGGTTATCGGGGTTAAAAAAGTTGGCCCTGTCCATAATATTGATCAGGCCAAGCATACTTGCTACCGGACGCCTCAGTTCATGTGAGGTAAGCGATGCAATATGTCGTAAGCGTTCATTCTGGTCGACAATCGCTTTTTCCGTTTCGAGCCAATTGGTGATGTTGCGGGCAAAACAGCCCACACCGGTAATATTGCCCTTTACCTTATAAATGGGGTTAAAACTGATTTCGAAGCTCAGCGATTTCCCGGTTGCCGGCTCGGTAGTTTCGGTAATGATGGTATACCTTTCACCAGCCAGTGCGCGTTTATAATAATCGCTCCATTCTCCAATTTCGGCCTCGGTATACCCCTTATGCAGGTAAGAATAATCGCCCTGTACGGGTTCGGCGCCGGTAAGCCGCGCAATCTGGCTCCGGTAAGCCTTGTTCATATAAACATACCTTGTTTGGCTGTCAACCGACCATATCTGATCTTCGGTATTGTTGATCAGGGCTTCCAGGTTGTTTTTCGTCCACATGCCTTCCTCCTCCGCCCGTTTTTGCTCTGTGATATCCTGCATAAATACGGTGAGGCCTTCCGCAGTTGGATAAACCGTGGTATTAAACCACATGTTTGCCGTTTCAATATGTTCGGTGAACCGGACGATCGTTTTTTCCGATGCCGCTTTCCGGTACGCATGTTCAAAGTTAGTCCCGATCAGGACGGGGAACATTTCCCATATATTAGAGCCGATCAATTCTTCCCGGGTTTTCCGGGTTACTTTTTCAAAAGCTGCATTTACGCGGATAAACTTCCAGTCAATATCGATGATAAAAAAGTAATCGTTTATACTCTCAATAAAATTATTCAGTTTTTCGCCCGTGGCTTTTACCTCTCTTTCAACAACCAGCTTTTCCGTTACGTCATGGCCGATCCCCTGCACAGCAATCACTATGCCTTCTTCATTCGCCACCGACACGAACTCCCATTCAGTGTCAAAAAGGTTGCCGGCCTTATCGCGCTTTTTATGCGCAAGCGGAACAACTTTACCCGGATGCTTAACACAATGTGCAAAGGCCTTCTGGCACATTACTATTTCTTCGGGGATGGTAACGAGCGAAAAATGCTTGCCGATGAGCTCGCTCTTTTTATAGCCCAGTTTTTTCAAAAACTGTTTGTTGGCAAAGGTGAAGACGCCCGATATATCAAACCGGATAAGGAAATTGGTTTGCGAGTCGATCAGTGAGTTCAGAAACTGCTCCCTTAACCGGGCCTCATCTTTTGGGTCTGCGGCTTCAGGGCTATACCTGGTAAAAATACTAAGCAGCGTCTTTTTGCCGCCAGGCGCTGTCATTAAGGTTTTCCGGTCGTGTACCCAGCGTTTTTCTGCGCCTGCCGGGCTTACCTGGTAGTATAGGTCCAGTCGTTCGCCATCGGCAAGCCGGCTTACATGTTCGCGGATTTGATCTCCGCGATCAATGCCCGCAATTTCAAACAGCAGTTCGGCATCTTTATAAAAACACGAGGGAGAACAGCCTAAAACAGCTTCGGTATTATCTGTAACAAAAGTGATCTTTTGATCTGCAAGGTCAAACGCAACAATACATTCATTTAAAGTGGATAAAGCGCGATCAGGCATATGAAAGAAAAAACGAATTAACTACCATTGGCCTAATTTAGCCATATATTTTGGGTGTACTTGGTACAATTATTAACTTTTAAACAACCACCCCGATTTGCCCGGTATTTTGGCAATTATAGCATATTTCCTTACAGACTTGCACATGCATGCCTTTTATTGCCGCATCATTTGTTAATGATTTGATAATGAGACGGCCCTTGTTTTTTAAAAAAGCAAAATCCATTTTTAAAATAAAAATAAATGCCTACCTTTGCGTCCCCGCTAAAAAGAACTCCGGGGATAATGTTGAATACATAAAAAGAAGAAATGGCAACTAAGATCAGACTGCAAAGACACGGTAAAAAGGGAAATGCCTTTTACTACATCGTGGTAGCGGATGCACGCGCACCCAGGGACGGACGTTTTATTGAGCGTTTAGGTTCATACAACCCAAACACCAACCCAGCAACAATTGACATCAATTTCGACAAAACCCTGGCATGGGTTAACGATGGCGCACAGCCAACCGATACCTGCCGCGCTATACTGTCGTACAAAGGGGTGTTATATAAAAAACACCTGGAAGGCGGCCTTAAAAAGGGTGCTTTGACCGAAGAACAGGTTGAAGAAAAATTCCAGGCATGGCTGGATCAGAAGGCCGGCAAAATTACCGGCAAGAAAACCGGCCTCGTTTCCTCGAAAGAAGAAGCCCGCAAAGCTGCTTTAGCCGCTGAAGCTAAAAAGAAGGAAGCAAAAGCCGCCGCTATAGCTGCTAAAAACGCTCCCCCGGTTGAAGAAGTTGAAGCACCTGCTGAAGATGCAGCTACTGAAAGTGAAGCCGAAAGCGCTGAATAAAGATTTAGAACCAAGATTCAGGAGCCAGGAATCAAGATTTTTGGCGGATTGAATATAAAATTAATGGCGAAGTGACCGATTGGTGCTTCGCCATTGTTATTTTTATAAGGAATTGCTTCATAGCGATGGGTTTGAAACCCATCGCTATGCGGCGAATACACAAGAACCATGGCAAACGAAGACCATTTCCGTATCGGCAGTATTTTGAAAACCAAAGGCTTAAAAGGCGAGATGAATATGTATGTCGACTTTGAGGACCTGGATAATATAAAATTTGACACTGTTTTTATCGAGATCACCGGCAAGCTGGTGCCCTATTTTATCAGCTCGATAAAATACGGGCAAAAAAACGCCGCCGTTATCAGCCTGGAAGATGTGGACACCATTGAAAAGGCCTCAGCATTGGTCCGCAAAAACCTGTACCTGCCCAACAAACTCAAACCCAAAAAGAAAAAACATGAGTTCACCCTAAAGGACCTGGTTGGTTTTACCGCCATCGATGAGAACGAAGGCGAATTAGGTGTGATTACCGCCGTACACGAATATCCCAAACAATTGATCGCGGCGGTTACCTATAAAAATTGCGAAGTGCTGTTCCCATTGAACGAAGAGATTATTAAAGGGATAGACGTAGTGAGTGAAATAGTGACGGTTGACCTGCCTGAGGGCTTGCTGGATATTTATTTGGATTAGACCTTTTAGCCAAGCCATTTTGTCTATTGATTCTTCGGCGAAATTTCATTGTATGCAGTTGTTTCGACAGTACACTGGCTCTTTTCTTCATCTACGGATATTTCAACGCGTAATGTTTTATGCGTTGAAAGCCATATATTTTTCGCTGTTTTGGTGTAACCATCTTCCGTCATCTTCCGCACCATGTAATCCATCGCCTTTAAGGACATCAGACTAACCGTGCGATTACAAATTTTATCTTTATAAAAAAACACAGTGCTCATTACGTCCTGAAAAACAAGCGTATCGGTGTTTTCACCTGCCTTCAGTTTGAAAGCCGTATTGGACTGCACCATACTCCTTATTTGTTCCTGCGTTTTTCCAATAGAGACACCCTGGCCCAGGAGACATACCGGACCAGAAAGCAGTATAAAAAACAGAATCGCCTTTTTCATTTGAAAAATATCTTCATAAATATACCTTTTCCGTCGTACCAAAACAACGTTTCATTATCGGGAATTATTAAAGATAATAAACACAGAAAATATTTTGTCAAATATATTTGACATTTGTAAGGTTTGTTTTACATTTGGTAAATTAAACTTTACAGCATGAAATCACGCTTTTTATTCCCCTATTGGTGTCGCTACCTGGGCTGGGCATTGGTTGTCGCACATGTGCCGATGTCCATTATCGGCCGGGCTAACGGGATGATCAATCCATTGGACAATCCGCCCACCCAATCCCTTTTTACCGGCGAACATCTATTTTTTATTTGCACCTCGCTCGTGATGGCGCTGGGGTTGTTCATTGTTGCTTTTTCCCGGGAAAAGATCGAGGACGAGCAGATATGGCACGTACGCCTTGATTCGTTGCGCTGGGCCATCTATATTAATTACCTGGTGCTGATTGCCAGTTTGATTTTCATATACGATACTGCCCACATCCTGGAGCTTAACCTTTGGGTGCCATTGATCTTTTTTATCATCCGGTTCAGGTGGGTAATATTCAGGCTTAACCGTTCATTAAGCAGGGAGGGATAGGCCATGAAAAATAACATTCGCGTGGAGCGGGCTATCAAAAACATCACCCAGGGCGAACTGGCCGAACAGGTTGGCGTGTCGAGGCAAACCATCAATACTATCGAGAGCAATAAATATGTACCTTCAACCGTGCTGGCATTAAAAATAGCGAGGGTATTTGGCAAACCGCTGGAGGAGGTATTTATGCTGGAAGAGGAGGATTAGAGCCATGAACCAAAAGTCAAGAACCAAGAAGAAAAATCAACAAATGAAACAAAAAACCACATTCGCCCCGCACCTTAATATCAGTCACGGGGTAAAAGATATCAGCTTTTATATAAAAGTATTTGGCGCAAAGGAGCTGCGCCGTTTCAGTAATGATGATGGCTCCATCCATGTATCCGAGCTGGAGATTGACGGCCAGGTGTTCCACCTGCACGAAGAAGGCAGCAAGGCCCCCAGCCCGCAAAAATTAGGCGGTTCGACAGCGACGGTAGGTTTGTTTATAGACGACGTGCATGGCGTGGTAGAACGGGCAGAAGCTGCCGGTGCAACCATCACCTCGCCTGTGCAGGATTATGATTATGGCTACCGCCAGGGCAGCTTTACCGATCCTTTTGGTCACCACTGGCTGATTGAAAAAGACATCCGCGACGAAAAACCGGCTACCAATAACGGCAATTAATATGGCAAACGAAGCGGTCATCAAACCAACGCTTTCCGTCCGGAACGGCGCGGCGGCTGTTGAATTTTACAAAAAGGCATTTAATGCGACGGTGCTGATGCAGGTTACCTCACCGGATGGCGATACCGTGGCGGAATTATCCATCGGCGGCGCGGCCTTTTATGTGGCTGATGAATCACCTGAACATGGCAATTTTAGTCCCCAAAGCCTTGGTGGCATCAGCATCCGGCTGGGCCTTTTGGTTGCTGACCCTGACGCTGTTGCCCAACAA
>Ga0302185_10001217_pt1 | contig 18372 bp, 15 predicted proteins | sample II_Bog_E1_1_FD_200231 | JGI IMG/M metagenome (GOLD analysis project Ga0302185, IMG submission 200231) | Peat permafrost microbial communities from Stordalen Mire near Abisko, Sweden - II_Bog_E1_2 | ecosystem: Environmental > Terrestrial > Soil > Wetlands > Peat | place: Sweden: Abisko... | reverse complement strand
ACCCGTATACGTAAAGCCCACCGTAGAGCTACCTGTATCTGTAAAGCCCACTACAGGCAATCCCGTGCATGGAGTTACATTTACTGTTACGGTGTCCGTTGTTACAGTTCCGCACAGATCCATACTTACCACATAGGTAGTTGTAGTTAGCGGGTGTACCAGCATAGTACCACCACTATCTATGGCAGTTGTACCTCCCAGCACATACCAGTAGCACGGCATCCCATCACCGTTACTGTCTACACCTATATTGGTGTAGCACCCCGCCGTTATCGTCTGGTCAGGCCCCGCATAGGCAGTGGCATTGCTTGCTATTACACTTACGTCATCTACGAGATAATAAGCAAAATACCCCGCTGCTGCAACTAATATATGCTCAGTATGGGCTGTATCAAAAAAATTACCGATAGTAATGAATCTCTCTGTACCATTTGCTATAAAGCTGCCCTGTATTTTCGTCCAGTTCAGCGTATCAGTAATAACAGGGGTGTCTACTACCTGCGGGGCATATTCAGTTTGCTCTTTACCGCAATCTGTTGTGCTGTCCACAGTCCCATCGTCAAGATATGCACCAATGTGGTTAATGGCATACCCGGCTCCTGAAGATGCATCTCTGAACACATAAAAAGTAACACAGTACGACTGACCCGCAGTAAGAGTGGAGTATAACCGTCCCTGCATATATTGCTCTGTACCAAAAGTAAACCCCGTTACCGAATAATCATAAAACATACGCCCCCCCATTAATGCATTACCTGTACGGGGATAATGGTAAAAATCTTGATTACCGGGTAAGGTACAAATGCGGGAAGGATCATCAATTATATTATCGCAGGTATTGTAATAAGTAGGTAAGCAATATCCGGCAGGAGGAGTTACAAATGAATCTACAGGGAGATCAGGACTCCACCCTGTATCAACGATCCCTGTCCAGTAATCAGCATATAATACTTCATGCACATCGTGCGGACAATTATTATATTGCTCAAAGCTTGGGTTCCTTACAAGATTTACCTGTGCATGTAAAATTGTACATGCACAGGTAAATAAAACGATGGCTATAATGTTCAATGTCCGTATCATTCTATCACAAATTTCAGGGTAAATGATCTGCCTTTGCTGTCCGTTAGTTGTAGCAGGTATAACCCCGGTATTTTATTTATTACACTTAATTGTGTAATTCCTCCCGTAAAGTGAAGCTCACCGTCATAAGTGTTTGTACCTGCATCATTCCATATTTGCGCTTTCACGGGGTTAGCGTCTGGCACTAACTGCTTCAGTGTCACATTGCCATTGCTCGGGTTTGGCGATAAGCTATACTGCTGGAGTTGTCCCCTCTCCCCTGGAGAGGGTTGGGGAGAGGCCCCTCTATCCAACATACTACTGCCATTCCCACACCCCGCATCATTCCACATTCTCAGGTCGTTATAAATTAGGCTATACATGGCACGCGCATCGTATACCACGGCCCCATCCACATAAGGGCACATATTGGCAAGCAGCACTATGTTCGCACTATCCACACTGTTAAGCGTGTCGGTCATATACTTTACAAGGCAGCCATAATACAACTTGTAATTACTCACCACATTATCACCCGCAGAGTCGGCTATTACCGCACCAGTGGTTGTGTCAACCGCTGCGCTCGCCATATAACTCAGCGGATAACTCAGCAATGTAGCTGCATCGGTATAATCAGCATTGGCTATGCCTTGTTCCACATTACAAATATACTGATAACGGCTGGTATTTGCCATCGTTTGGAAAGAAGCAAGCACCGCATTAGTGTCCATAGTAGTATCTGCCGCTATTGCCCTGTACGTAGCCATCTGTGCTATCCAGTTCATATTGTTTGCACTGCTGCTCGTATACCCAAGCTGCGTTTGCGCTGCTCTTATGGCTATTGCTAAGTAGGGCACACCACTGGCAGGTGGCGGATAACAAGTCGTTGGCCGTATTGGTAATATTGTTCTTCTCAAAAAATACCGAATCATATGCCCGATACCGCATCATACCCAAACGAACCAGTGTATCCGTTATAGATATTTTGTGTCGTGATGATGTAAGAGCTGTCGCCATGCATGTGATAGTAGTTGTCTGAGTAAAAGCCATAATGGCAGTTGAAAAAGCAGTCGGTGGAGTATGCAAACGTTGTCCCTATGTTATAAGTTGAAAGTTCTCCCGGCACCTGGTACTGTGCTTTGTCGCTCATAGTGTATAGATACTCGCGCCGCCCTCACCTGGGGTGGCTGTTCTTAAATACGGATGGGAAATCAATCTATCGCTAAAAATAATGCGCTTACGGTTCGGGATTCTTATCCTAATTTGCATAATACTATGTTATTCATAAAAACGACTTACCCTGATTCTCGAATTTGAGAGATTTAATTTTTTACTTTTTAATTTTTGATTTTGAAACATATTATAAAAAACGCGCGTGATAAAACCGGGATATTATTGAGATATTCTAAAGCATTAAAACAATGAAAACCAACAACTTAAACCATTTTAAAATTTTTCCACAGGAGTGTGATATTTTTTCAGGGAGAGTACTTGCCCGCCTGTACAGGCGGGTGATATTTTACCAATTCTTATTATTTCGGCATTGGGTTGTCTATCGAAAGCGCTCATTCGACCTCACCCTCTCCCTCGGAGAGGGCCGGGGAGAGGTCCCTATTATACATATAGATTTAACACAATGCAAAAAATAAAATCAACTGAAAACCTGAAAAATCAACTGAAAACTTTTTTTCAGTTGATTTAAAATCAACTATAAATTTTCACAAAACCTCCGAAACCCGCTACCAGCTTATATCACTCTTAAAAAATCCAAAAAAAATCAACATAGATCAACTGTAGATTTTCAAATAAAGAAAAACAAAAATGTATAAATGGGTTATCACACTGCTCTTTTTCGTCTGCACTACATACGTAGCTCAGGCAGTGGCGTATACCTACGAGTATGACGAAAACTGTAAGCTGGCCTACCAGAATTTCATGGCACTCCATACCACTGATGGGCATAATTACATAGCCGCGGAAATGAAAGCTAACCCGCAAAACCTCATGGCTGTTTACATTGCCGACTACGAAGATTGTATAGAGCTGCTCATGAATTGCGACAACACAGAGTACGAGCAACGCAAAAAGTATTTTGACGAACGGTTGAAACTATTAGATGCAGGTGATCATTCCTCACCATGGTATCTCTTCTGCAAAGCCGGCCTCTATGTGCATTGGGCTATAGTGGATGTCCGCTTCGGCGAGCAATACAAAGCCGCCCTCAACTTTCATAAGTCATTCTCTTTACTCGACGAGAATGAGCACCTCCACCCCGATTTCGAATACAACCATGTTTTTACCGGGCTCGAGCAAGCCGTCATTGGCTCCCTCCCTGGCAGCTACCGCTGGATAGCCGCAATGTTTGGCATGAAGGGCGATGTAAAAAAAGGAACGGCACAACTCACCACCTTTGTCAATACCCATAATAATGCACAGCCCATCTATGCAGAAACGGTGCTGTATTATTTATTCGCAAGGTTTTATCTGCTGTCAGAACAAAAAGAAGTCTGGGATTTTCTCAATGGCCCGCAATTCCCAACTGGCGATAATCTGCTCAATAGCTTTGCCAAAGTAAATATCGCCCTCGACTACCGTAAATCTGATGCTGCACTAACCACACTGAATATTGCCTCCGCAAACCCTGACTATAACAAATACCCGATCTTCAATTATCAGATGGGTGTGGCCACGCTTACCAGGCTGGATACCACCGCTACTTATTATTTTCATCAATACTTAAAAAACAACAAGAGCAGCATTTACATAAAAGACACCTGGCAAAAAATAGCTTTCGCATGGTATGTAAATAACAGCATGGTCAAAGCTGGTTACAGCATGGAGCAGGTCATCAAAAAAGGTACTACGCGACTGGATGCCGATAAGCAGGCATATCGTTTTGCAGAAAACAAAGTATGGCCGCTCCGGGAGCTCCTGCAGGCGCGCCTGCTCGTCGATGGCGGTTATAATGAAAGGGCGCTGAACATCTTGCAAAGCATCATCCCCACTGACCTTAGAAATCCCGCCGGTAAAGCTGAATATTACTTCCGCCTCGGCCGTGTATATCAGGAACTCGCAGTCGACCCCGGCGGCAAAAATTATTTCAACCAGGCTATAGAAAACTACAAGAATAGTATATCGATCGGTCAGCAACTGCATGAGCAGTTTGCAGCCCGCGCAGCATTGCAAATGGGTAAAATGTATGAGCAAGCCGCCAACAAAACTGACGCACTCAAAAGATATAACGAATGCCTCAACATGCCATCACATGATTTTCAAAACTCAATAGACCAGCAAGCAAAAGCAGGCATTAACAGGCTTGAGGGGAAGTAATATTATGGAGCACTTTTTCTATCGCCGCTACCCAGCGCTCAAACAGTCGGTTTTCCACCTCGCACATATCCTGTGCCAGCATTTCCCACTGCGGGTGAAAAACCTCAAGCATCTTTTGCATCTCTTCCAGGTGCCCTTCTTCCTCTGCTATGATAGACTTCACATTCACTTTCGACGAGTACTTGGTAAGCGCCTCCTGGTATATCCCGTAAAGCATATCAGCACGCACTTCTATAGCATAGGTCACAAGCAGGTATGCCCCGTGCTTCATTTCCCTGCCGCTCAGTCCCAGTTTGTCTTTTACATACCTGCACGCATCCACATCCAGCTGGTGCAGGTAGTGGTAGCTTTCTATCGGCGCCAGCAAGTATGGGTAAGAGTAGTCCGGGCATATATCCTGAGCCAGTTTACCTATCTGTTTCTTCAGGTAGTACGCATGTCTCGCTTCTTCCGCAGCATGCTTCAGCACTATGATATTTGTATGAACAGGGTGTTCATATTTAGATATTTTACGCGCACCCGTATTTTCCATCATGGAGAGGCTATTCAGCCATTTAGCGTGCATCTCATCATTCGGCACTATCTTTTCAATCGCTTGGCTAAGCTGTTCGTTCTGTTTCATCGGCGCAAATTTAGTGGTTTATTCCCATGCCATCTTAAACTTCCGACAGTAATAATCTTTAATCCTTTACTACATTTGTCACATTCATTGCCTTACAAACATAAATGCTAAATAACCTTTATAACAAATTTCGCAGGATAACCACCAACCAGCTATATTTCCCCGAAATAGATGGCATCAGGTTTCTTGCCATTATATTGGTGTTATTGTTTCACACACACGGTTATTTTGTAAAAAAAACCAATATCCAATTTGCTGATAATGTGGATCAATCTGACTTAGTCAATACTTTTTTAGGCAATGGCGACAGGGGAGTAGCGCTGTTTTTTGTGCTCAGTGGCTTCATCCTGTGCCTGCCCTTTGCCCACCACTACATAAACCACGGAAAGAAAGTCCAACTCAAAAAGTACTACCTCCGCAGGGTTACCCGCCTGGAACCACCTTATTTTATAGCCATGACCGGAATTTTCATTTTACAACTGGCTACTCATATTTCTCCGGCATCGGTCCTGTTCCCCCACTGGTTGGCATCACTGGCATATTCCCACGACCTCATCTATCATCACACACCCGTCCTCACAGTAGTAGCATGGTCGCTTGAAATAGAGATCCAGTTCTACCTGCTTGCTCCTTTTTTATTCCGCTTGCTGGCATTGCATAAACATGCCCGGAGGCTCATAATTATCTGCGCAATAGTACTGTTGGTTTTTCTACAAGGCCGGTATGCCCCACCTTTTATAAGCATATATGGATACGCCCAATTCTTTTTAACAGGTATTCTCCTAGCCGACTTCTATGTGAGTGGCGCAGCTACATCAGTTTTCAACAAAAACTGGATAATCCCGCTTGCCATAGCATGTCTTGCCGGCATTATGTACCTGCCTGTCAACGACCCTGGCGCTTATACAATATCTTCATTTTTCGTACAGCTTGCTTTTCCGTTATTAATAGGCCTGCTTTATTACGCCATTTTAAAGAACGGGATACTTAAGAATGTCTTTAGTTATAAGTTCATTCCCATCATTGGCGGCATGTGCTATTCTATATACCTGCTGCATTACACCATTATCGCAGCTCTCGGCAGGTTTACCCTGCAGTTTCACGTCACAAATTACTACTACCCGAACTTGTTATTACAAATCATACTGCTGGGTATACCTGTATTGATCATCTCATGTTTCTTCTATTTTTATGTAGAACGTCCGTTCATGTCAAAAAAGTGGATGGATAAACTGCTTAAAAAGGATAAACGCATGGAAACAGCGAATATGCAATCGGAGGAATAAGATTTCCTCCCTTTATTACCTGTTTTAAATATAATGCTCAATTATTTTTATGCCCAATTATCTAATTTCATTTCACTTTCCCCGTTTATTTGTATCTTTGTTTGACCGCAAAAGCCACTTCTCTTTTAATTATTCATTATTACATTAGTGCTGCGCACCGGTCTTAAAAACAGGAGCGTTATGACAAAATATATTTTTGTAACCGGTGGGGTTACATCTTCTCTTGGAAAGGGAATTATTGCAGCATCTTTAGCCAAATTATTACAGGCGCGTGGCTTCTCAACAACCATACAAAAATTTGACCCATACATCAATGTGGATCCGGGCACACTCAATCCCTATGAGCATGGCGAATGCTATGTAACCGAAGACGGTGCCGAGACCGATCTTGACCTTGGCCATTACGAGCGCTACCTCAATACTTATACTTCACAAGCTAATAACGTTACAACCGGCCGTATATACCAACATGTGATCACCAAGGAACGCGAAGGTGCTTACCTCGGCAAAACGGTCCAGGTAATACCCCATATCACTGATGAAATAAAGCGTAGAATGTTGTTGCTTGGCGAGGATAACAAATTCGATATAGTAATTACAGAACTGGGAGGCACAGTAGGCGACATTGAATCGCTTCCATATATAGAAGCAGTTCGCCAGTTAAAATGGGAAATGGGCACTGAAAATTGCCTTGTAGTGCACCTTACACTTATCCCTTACCTGAAAGCTGCGAAAGAACTGAAAACAAAGCCCACACAGCACTCTGTGAAAATGATGAGTGAGCATGGCCTCCTGCCTGATGTGTTGGTATGCCGCACTGAAGAGCCGCTTTATAAAGACCTGAAAAGGAAAATAGCTTTGTTCTGCAACGTTACACAAGATGCAGTAATTGAGGCGTTAGATGCCGACACTATTTATGGCGTACCACTGGAAATGATGCGCGAGAAGCTGGATATAATATGCCTTGAGAAATTGCAATTGCCAATTGGTAAAGAACCGGACCTTACTAAGTGGAAAGAGTTCCTCAACAAACTGCGTTATCCCAAAAGTAAAGTAACCATCGGCCTGATAGGCAAATATGTGGAGCTACAGGATGCCTACAAATCAATACTTGAGGCACTGATCCATGCAGGTGCTATGAATGAATGTAAAGTGGAAGTAAGAAACATCCACTCTGAATACCTCACCCGTGAAAACGCGAAGGAAAAACTCCATAACCTGGATGCGATACTTGTTGCTCCGGGCTTTGGAAGCCGTGGCATAGAAGGCAAGATAGATGCTATAAGGTATGCACGCGTAAACAAGATACCATTCTTTGGTATATGCCTGGGTATGCAAATGGCTTGCGTAGAGTTTGCCCGCAATGTACTCGATATGCCAAAAGCTCACTCAACTGAAATGGATCCGGATACAGACCAGGGCGTAATATGCATGATGGAAGAGCAAAAAGCCATTACCCAAATGGGTGGCACCATGCGCCTGGGCAGTTATGCCTGCGATGTGCAAAGCAATTCGCTCACTGCAAACATATACGGCGCTACCAGCATTAATGAGCGCCACCGCCACAGGTACGAGTTTAATAACGAATACCTTGAAAGTTTTGAGAACGCCGGTATGATACCCGTTGGTAAAAATCTTAAAACAAACCTTGTTGAGATTGTGGAGTTAAAAGACCACCCTTTCTATATTGGCGTGCAATTTCACCCTGAATATAAAAGCACTGTTGAAAACCCACATCCTTTGTTTGTAGCATTTATAAAAGCTGCCAAAGATGCACAGGAACAACGAAATGGTTTTGTGAAACGCCCGTTTGAAAAAAGCGCGATATAGCTGATTTTGGAAGCAATTACAATTATTGTGATTGCTTCCACACTTTCATACCACCCGAAAGATTAAACAGGTTATGAAACCCCGCGCCCTCAAGCCGCTGTATGGCAATAACACTCCGGATGCCTTTTTCACAGTACAGCACTACATCTTTGTCTTTAGGAAGTTCATTTACCCTGCCCATAAGCTCACCAAGAGGAATGTGCAAGCCACCAATGTTGTATGCCTCGTGCTCCCAGTTTTCCCGTATGTCTACTAGCACAAAATCTTTCGCACTTGCGATCCATGCTTTTAGTTCATCGGGTGCTAGCTGGTTCATTGGGATCTGATTTTTGCAATCAACCTTCCGTGAGGGCCCTCCATAGGCTATCCTTCAATTCGCTGATACCTTGATTGGCAAGTGCTGAGATGAAGAGGTGCGGTATGTTCTTTGGTAGGGTTTCTGCAATAGCTTCTTTCAATTCATCATCCAGCATTTCGCTTTTACTGATAGCAATGATGATCTTTTTGTGCAACAGTTCAGGGTTATATTGCTCCAATTCATTGAGGAGTATATCAAATTCCTTAGCGTGGTCAGAGCTATCTGCAGGAATGAGGAAGAGTAAGACAGAGTTTCGTTCTATATGCCGAAGGAATCTGTGGCCAAGACCTTTGCCTTCGGCTGCGCCTTCTATAATACCCGGCAGATCAGCCATGCAAAAGGATTTGTTATCCCTGTATGATACTATACCGAGTTGTGGAGTAAGTGTTGTAAATGCGTAATTAGCTATTTTAGGTTTCGCTGCACTTACCACAGATAGCAATGTTGATTTACCTGCATTAGGGAAACCTACCAGACCCACATCGGCAAGTATCTTCAGCTCGAGGAGCTTCCAGCCTTCTTTACCCATTTCGCCGGGCTGTGCATGGTCTGGGGTCTGATTAGTGGGTGTAGCGAAGTTTGCGTTGCCCAAGCCGCCACGGCCACCTTTTATCCAGATCACCTCCTGGCCATCTTCAAGTATTTCGGCTTCCTGTACGCCTGTTTCTACGTCTTTAGCAACAGTGCCTAGCGGCACTTCAAGTATTATGTCTGCACCATCATGGCCTGAAGAGTTGTTCTTCATACCGTTCTGCCCATCCTTGGCAAGTACGTTCTTATAGTAGCGCATATGGAGCAGCGTCCATAGCTGGGAGTTGCCGCGTAATATGATGTGTCCTCCTCTTCCGCCATTACCTCCGTCAGGCCCCGCCATGGAGTCAAATTTATTGCGCTCGAAATGTACGCTGCCTGCCCCACCTTTCCCTGAACGGACAAATATTCGGATATGATCTACAAAATTTCCTTTCTCCACTATGTTACGGGTAATAAATACTTGTTTATGTGCTTTGAAAGCGTCTTGAATGTATCGGCGATAGTATGGTCGCCGGTTACATGCTCCAGTTTGCCCTGCTCGTTATAGTAATTGGCTACCGGCTGTGTTTTGGAATGATATTCTTTAATGCGTTTTGCAATTACGTCTTCAGTATCATCGCTGCGACCTGATGTAACACCACGACCTACAAGACGTTTCACCAATTCAGGTTCCGGCACTTCGAGTGCAAGTACGAGATGAATTTTAGTTTGTTTGAATTCCAATAATTTGTCCAGCGCTTCTGCCTGGGGGCGTGTGCGAGGAAAGCCATCAAATACAAAACCACGGGCATCAGGTGCATCATCAATTTTGCCACTGATCATTCCTATTACCACTTCATCAGGAACCAACATTCCCTGGTCCATGTATTTTTTCGCTTCTGTGCCGAGTGGTGTATGCCTGCTTACTTCATCGCGCAACAGATCGCCGGTAGAGATGTGCTGAAGATTGTAGGTGGTTACTATATTTTCTGATTGTGTGCCTTTTCCGCTGCCCGGAGGTCCGAATAACACTAAATTGAACATGAACTGATTATTGGTTAACGATGCAAAAATAACCATACTTGCCGAATACCAAGCAATTATTTAATGAAGTTATACGTATGTTAAAGTATGTTTAAATCATAGGGCATATGCTTTATTCTTAAAAAAAGCGAACTATTTGGTTAAAATCAATTCTTTTATGCCTGCATCTATCAACGTAAAAGAACCCGGAGCAAGGTCATCCAATGTAAGTTTACCGATGGCATATCGTATAAGCCTCAAAGTTGGGAAACCGGTTGCTGCGGTCATTTTCCTCACTTGCCTGTTTTTGCCTTCTGTAAGTGTTAGCGATATCCATGAAGTGGGGATGTTTTTACGAAAGCGAACCGGTGGGTTTCTTTCTGAAACATTGGGTTGATGATGTAAAATTTCGACGGTTGCTTTTTTAGTTTGGTATTTTTTCCCGTCGATGCTAATAGTTACACCTTGTTGTAGTTGGAGGATGGCATCATTAGTTATTTGTCCTTCTACCTGCACCCAATAAGTGCGTGGATGTGCGAATGAGGGATCAAGCAATTGATGCGTGAGCGACTTATCATCTGTTAATACAAGGAGACCTTCACTGTCATAATCGAGACGGCCAACAGGATAAATATTTTTAGGAATGTGCGGAAAAAAATCAGAAAGCGTCATTTTATCACCTTCACTTGAGAACTGTGAAAGTACCTGAAAGGGTTTGTGAAAAACAAAATACTGCGGCATAGAAAAAATATGATTGTCTGAAAGGTGCGCCGGAAAAGGGTTTCAAGCATGTGCAAAAAAAAGTCCGGCGAGGTTGTGGGCTGCCGGACTCTATAAAGGATGGGTTAGTAAGCACAATCCTTACACAATATTAAAAAGAATTTTCACTACTAAAAAAAATATTTTCTATTTTTTTCGAAATGTTGAAAAGATGTTGACAACTTATCCACAGTGAAAAGTAAAAACTAAAAAGTAAAAATTAAAAAAACACGCGTGTTAAACCTTACCACCTCATTATTTTTTCGACTTCAATTTTTAGCATTACTCTTTTTAATCCGGCATTTGCACTACCAATCTTTTTGCATCTTGACCGGTGTGCCTTTTTCTTTTTTCATTTTGTCCTGCAGCTTTTTTTCTTCCTGCTGCAAGGCATCCAGCAACTGATCGGCCTGCTGCTTGGAAAGTTTGCTGGGCGGGCTTTGCTGTTGTTGCTGGTCTTTATCATCTTTTTTATCCTGGTCGTTTTTCTGATCCTTGCTGTCTTGCTTGTCTTTATCCTTTTGGTCTTTATCTTTTTGCTGTTGTTTGTCTTTATCTTTCTGATCCTTTTGCTGTTGCTTATCTTGTTTGTTCTTGTCTTTGTTCTGCTGGTTTTGTTTCTTCAGCATCTCTTCGGCATATGATAAATTATATTTCGCATCTACATCCTGGGGGTTGTTGCGGAGGGTTTGTTTGTATGCACTTACGGCATCCTCCCACTTTTGCTGGGACATGTAGGTGTTGCCGATGTTATAATTTGCCGCGGCTTTGCCGGTTTTATCTTTTGAAAGGCCTGCAGTTTGGGTCATTACCTTTCTTGACTCATCGAACTTCTTTTGCTGATAGAGTGAGTTGCCGAGATTAAACATGCCCGAAGTATTGTTGGGGTCTTTAGCAAGGGCTTTAGCATAGTCATCGGCTGCTTCTTTGTATTTCTGCTCATCGTAGAGTTTATTGCCCTGATTGATGAGCAAGTTTGTCTGACCATTAACCGTGTAGCCAAGCAGGATACATATGATCAATGCCGCGGCTTGCTTTGCAACAGGTATCTTTCTAATTTTCTTTTTACCGGGGAGCAGCCATTCGATCATGAGCAATAGAAAACCTACTAAAAGGAAATATTGAAAATAGCTGGTGAAGTCTGAGTATTCAACTGTACCGAGGCTTTTTTGCTCCATGCCTTCGAGGGAATTAATGAGCTTATCAGATACTTCGTCGGTATTCTGTAGCAAGTTGTAGGTGCCATGGCCTGCACTTGCCAGCGACCTGAGTTCCTCTTCATTCAGCTTACTTACTACGGGATTACCGTTTTCATCCAGTTTTACGGACTTAGTTTCGGGATCGTATAACGTTGTGCCCTGAGGGGAACCGATGCCAACAGTGTGTATTACTATTCCTTGATCGGCTGCCTGACGGGCTTTTTCTATAGCCTGATCATCGTGGTCTTCTCCATCGGTGATTATAATGAGCGATTTATATTTTCGCTCGTTTTGTGTGAATGTTTGTGTTGCCATATCAATAGCATCGCCTATTACTGTGCCTTGCGTGGGCACCATGTCGGGAGAAACATTCTGAAGCATCATCTTTACCGCAGCATAATCGACAGTGAGGGGCACCTGGAGGTATGACCTACCGGCGAAGACAATCAGCGCGATACGATCGTTGCGCATCTTATCAGTGAGGCGCATGATGAGCTGCTTGGCGCGGGTGAGCCTATCGGGCTGGATATCTTTTGCGAGCATGCTCTTACTCACATCGAGTGCAACAATTACATCAATGCCCTTACGTTCGGTCTTTTCCATCTTATCGCCAACACGCAGATTAGCCCAGCCAACAATAATGGTAAAGAGCGCTATTGTGAGCAGTATGAACCGGGATGTATTGCGGCCGGGGATGAAACCCTGTATCTGAGTGGCTACTAATTTCTCATCTCCGAGTTTCTGGATCTTTCTTCTTCTCCAGGCAATGGCAGCAATAAATAATATCACCAATAATGGGATCACTGCCAGTGAATATAAATGACTTATGTGCTGAAATTGAAACATAGTAATATTGAAAAGGCAAATTTAACTGTATAGCGGTTTAATCCAATTGTGGTAAGATATGATTTTAATTTTCTTTAACAGGGAAACCTCTCCCCGGCCCTCTCCGAGGGAGAGGGTGAGGTCGAGTGTGTGCTGTTGAAGCTGATAGTTTTTCTTTGTTTGGTTTTTAAAATCTGCTTTCATCAATTGGATATAGTTAATGCAATAAGATTTAACCGCAAAGGCGCGAAGGCGCAAAGATTCTGATATTTCTGAGTTCATTTTTTTGATGTTTAAATAGCATTATACATTTCATTTTTTCTTTATTTAAAATCTACAGTTGATCTATGTTGATTTTTTTGGGTTTTTAAAGAGTGATGTAAGCTGGTCGCGGCTTTCGGAGGTTTTGTGAAATTTTATAGTTGATTTAAAATCAACAGAAAAAAAGTTTTCAGTTGATTTTGATCGGATTTTCCGGATTTTGGTGTTTTTAGGGCGATGTATTTTATTTTTAATGAATGTATAACTTTCAAAAGTGGGCATGAAAATGTTCTTTGCTGAAAATGACCGAGCTGATAAAATATCACCCGCCTAAGCAGTCGGGCGGGCACTGCTCCGGGAAAAAATTTAAAATGATTTAAGTTGTTGTTTATCAATGTTTTATTGCTTTAGAATGTCTCGAAAATATCTCGAATTTATCACGCATGATTTTTATAATACGTTTTTTAAGTCGTAAGTCCCTCCTTCACTATTTCTTCGGCGGGCAGGCATGAGTCGTAAGTCCAAATCTTGGTTGTAATAAAATTCCGAGAAGGTATCTTGTTTCATGCACAACATAGTATTATGCAAATTAGGATAAGAATCCCGAATCGTAAATGCATTATTTTTTGACAAAGATTTTTAGGATTAGAAGATTTTAGGATGCTTATGAATCAGGCATGAAAATGGGTATTTATGCCTATTGCCGCATAGATTATATTTTGTAGTTTCACTGTGTAAACCAGCTATGAGACATGAAGGCTATCAGCAACAGTACCCTGATTACCGGCAGGTCCCGCGAAGGGCGGAGACTGACCGGGGACGGACAAGGTGACAGACTGGGAGGGAACAAAACGGTGCATAAAATTGTGAAAGAATAAAAATAAGACCGGGATAAAATTGTTGCCACCAACGGAACGAGTGAGCAGCCTTACCTACTTTAAGCACCAAAGCTTATGACCCGGCCAATGCCAACAGCTTACCGGTTATAAGGTGCCCGACCTGCCCTACTTTTTTACTTTGATCTTTGGCTCACGCTTTGGGGTTTCTTCTACGCCTATGAGGAGCGCCCAGGCTTCGAGGCCTTCTACGCGCTCGCAAACCAACTTAATAATACCCATAATAGGTATAAACAGGAACATGCCGGGAATGCCCCAAACGAACTCGCCCACGATAACCGCAACGATAGTAATAAAGGGGTTCATCTTAACACGGCCGCCGACGATGCGGGGGAATAATATATTTGAATCGAGCAGGTGAACGATGAATAAACCGACGCCAACCTCAAGGGCCATATTGCCGGAACTATTGGCGAACGTGACGAGCATACATATGACTATAGAAGTATAGATACCCAAGTATGGAATAATATTAAGCACAGCAGTCATAACGCCCAGTAGCAGCGCATACTGGATACCCATGATGAGAAACATGGTGCAATTGACAATGCTGATGAGCACCATCTCAATAACGAGCCCTAAAACATAGGAGTTGATCATGTTTTTTGTCTCCATGATCACTTCCCGCACTTTATCGCGATTGCCATCGCTGAAGAGCCGGAGTAAAAACTGCATGAGCAGCCTGCGGTGGAAAAGCATGAAAAAGGTGAAAATGACAATAAACACCATAAGCAATAAAATGCCGGACAGCGACAGGAATAAATTGCTGACAGAATGGCCAACTGAGCCCATCATGCTGCTTATATACTGGTCGATATAACTGGTTTGTTCCCTATTATTAATGTGAAAGGTATGAGACAGCCAATGCTGGAGATTGCCGAACATCTGGAGAAACCTGGTGCGCAGCTGGGGAAAGTCGCCGGAAAAACCAATGATCTGTAATGCCAGGAAATAAATAAACCCTGTAAGCGCCGTAATGAAGAGAAATACAGAAAGCATGGCAGCAGCTGTGCGGCTAAAGTGCCATTTGTTCTCAAAAAAGCGATTGAGCGGATAGAGCAATATAGATATGAGCAAGCCAAACACCAGCGGTATAAAGATGTTGCTGGCCTCTGAGAGAATGACAAACACCAAAACCACTGCAAGCAGTGTAATAGCAAACCTGGCATAAAAGGGAAACTTTATCATAAGTCGTAAGTCATGAGTCGTAAGTCCGCATCTAACAAAAAGCTGAGAAACGAAGTACGCCCCTACCAAACTTAATAGAATTATGCCATAAAAAGTAAAAAAGTAAAAGTAAAAATTAAAAAGCCCCTTAATTTCGCAAGTGTTGCCGATTTTGTTTGTATTGTACCATTTGGATATGAAAATATACCTTGGGTATATAAGACGTTCAAACGGTCTCAAACCGCGATGGTCGTATTCTATGCCACGATTGAAGTCGTGGGATATGTGTAATTTCAATACCCAGATCGTATTTTTAAAGACAGCACCTGGTGAAACATTTTTTTAAGAAAGGACTTATAGAAGCGGGATGTGATGAAGCGGGGAGGGGATGCCTGGCAGGGCCGGTATTTGCAGCATCTGTGATACTGCCTGCTACCTTCAGGCACCCGCTGCTTAACGACAGCAAGCAAGTAAGCGAAGAAGACCGAAATGCGCTACGCCCGATAATAGAAAGCAAAGCCATAGCCTGGGCAGTAGCCATGGTGGACCATACCGAGATAGACCACATTAATATACTGAAGGCTTCTTTTAAAGCAATGCACCTGGCAGTGGACCAACTGACCATACGCCCGGAGCTGCTGCTTATAGACGGGCATATTTTTTCACCTTACTTTGGTATAGTGCACCAGTGCGTGGTGGGCGGGGATGCGATATATGCATCGATTGCGGCGGCCAGCATACTTGCGAAGACACACAGGGATGAATATATGCTGCGGCTGCATGATGAATACCCGCATTATGGCTGGAGCGAAAATAAGGGTTATGGGACGAGACACCACCGGGAAAAAATAAACGAACATGGCATCTCGGAATATCATAGAAAGACGTTTGGTATTTGTAAGGAAAATTCCAAAGATGAAATTCCAAATTCCAAGCTCTCGATACCAGAAAATGGTTGAGTGGAAGGGCAAGCGCCTGTCTTTTTACACTATTTGCCCGAAAAATTATAATTTGTTGCAGATTTAAACATAGTAATTTATGAAACGGATAAAAATTTGCTTGCTATTTGCATGCCTTCTTGTGACCGGTATGGTGCGTGCAAAGGACAAAGGTAGTGATGAGAAGTACCAGTGGAAGACGGATAAGGCGGGCGGCTATACTTATAAGTATGTGACCAATGACCCGATGCAAGCCAGATTTTACACGTTGGGAAATGGCCTGACGGTAGTATTGAGCCCGACACATAAGGAACCGAGGATGCACTTTTACATAGCCACCAAGGCTGGCAGTAAAACAGACCCTGCAGACCATACCGGGCTGGCCCACTACCTGGAGCATATGATGTTTAAAGGGACACAAAACTACGGCTCGCTGGACTGGAGCAAGGAAGAGCCAATGCTGGATAAAATAAATGCGCTGTATGAAGAATATAACCACACCAAGGATGAGGCAAAGCGTAAAGAAATATACCATAGAATAGATTCGGTATCGGGGTTGGCAGCAAAATTTGCCATTGCTAATGAGTATGATAAAATGATGGCATCGATGGGGTCGAAAGGGACCAATGCGTTCACCTCTTTTGAAGAGACCGTTTATACAGAAGATGTACCGGCAAATGCAGTGGATAAATTTCTGAAGGTGCAGGCTGAGCGATTTAAAGACCCGGTGTTCAGGATATTCCATACAGAGCTGGAGGCTGTATATGAAGAGAAGAACCGCGGGCTGGACAATGACAACCGTAAAGTATCTGAACTGCTGCTGGCCAACTTGTTTGTGAACCATAACTATGGCAAGCAAACAACGATAGGCACGATAGAGCACCTGAAGAACCCATCACTGCTGGAGATCAGAAAATATTTTAACACCTATTATGTGCCAAACAATATGGGCATTATTGTAGCTGGAGATTTTGACCCGGATGTGATGATCAAAAAAGTGGACCATTATTTTTCTAAGATGGAATCGAAGAGCATCCCGAAATATACTTTTAAACCTGAAGTACCGATAACATCGCCGATAACAAAAGAAGTATTTGGGCCGGATGCGGAATTTGTAACAATAGGCTACCGGCTGCCGGGCGTACACTCGAAAGACGCGTTGCTGGCGGACCTGGTGGGGCAGGTGCTGACCAATGGCCGTGCGGGACTGATAGACCTGAACCTGGTGAAACAACAAAAGCTACTGCGTGCATCGGCCAATGCAGACATATTGGTGGATTATGGCTACATGACGCTGCAAGGCACACCTACCCAAGGACAGAGCCTGGACGAAGTGAAAACACTGATGCTGGGTGAGATCAACAATTTAAGAAAAGGGAATTTTGATAATGACCTGCTTGTATCTATCATCAACAATGCGAAGAAGGCCCAGATGCAGCGGAGTGAAAAGTATGGATCGCGGGCATCGGTACTGATGGGCTCGTTTACGGGGGAAGAAGACTGGCTGGATGATGTGGCTTATACAGACAAGTTGTCGAAGTTGACGAAGCAGGATATTGTGGATTTTGCCAACAAATACTTTGGCGAGAATTACGTGCTGGTATACAAAAGAAAAGGAGAAGATAAGAATGTAGTGAAAGTAGTGAAGCCTCCGATAACACCTGTAGAGACGAACAGGGATGCACAATCGGCATTTGTAAAAGATGTGATCAATATGCCTGTGGACCCGGTGACGCCGGTGTGGGTGGACTATGATAAAGACATTCAGAAAGGAACCCTTGGGCCTGCGGAGATACTGTATGTGCATAATGATGAGAATGGACTTTTCAGAATGGCATACCGGTATAAGATGGGCACATGGAATGACAAAAAGCTGGCTATAGCTGCGCAGTACATACAATTCCTGGGAACGGACAAGATGAGTGCTGAAGACTACTCTAAAGAGTTTTATAAACTGGCGTGCAGCTTTAATGTGAGAACAGACGGAGAATATACCACCGTAAATATAGAGGGATTACAGGAAAACTTTGATCAGGCTGTGGGGCTGTTTGAAGGACTGCTGAGCAACTGCAAGCCTGATGACAAAGCGCTGGCGGCGCTGAAGGGCCGCCTGATGAAGAGCAGGGCTGATGCCAAGAATAACAAGGGACAGATCATGAATGGACTTGTAGCATACGCACGGTATGGAGCGAACAACCCATTTAATAACGTACTGAGCGATGATGACCTGAAAAATATGACCAGTGCAGAGCTGGTGAGTATGCTGCATGACCTATCGAACTACAGCCACAGGATCATATACT
>Ga0302185_10001213_pt1 | contig 18393 bp, 6 predicted proteins | sample II_Bog_E1_1_FD_200231 | JGI IMG/M metagenome (GOLD analysis project Ga0302185, IMG submission 200231) | Peat permafrost microbial communities from Stordalen Mire near Abisko, Sweden - II_Bog_E1_2 | ecosystem: Environmental > Terrestrial > Soil > Wetlands > Peat | place: Sweden: Abisko, Stordalen... | reverse complement strand
CCCTTCACAAACATTGGACGGCCCGGTAATTGGCGCAGGCGTTGCATTTACCGTCAACTGAGCGGTAGTATAACATCCACTACCGAGAGTATACGTAATTGTAGAGCTTCCGACTGCAACCCCTGTTATAATACCGGTGAGCGTGCCGGTAGCTGCAATGGTCGTATGACTGCTGGTCCATTCTCCACCGCTAGTGGCATCGCCCAACTCTGTAGTATCTCCCACACATGCATTGAGCCGCCCTGTAATAGTGCTGGGGTTTGAGTTAACCGTCACAACTGTTGTGGTCAAACAACCAGAGGCAGGAATATATGATATTGTAGCTGTACCAGCATTAACACCTTGAATTGTGCCGCTACCCGGAGAAGGGACAGTAGCTATGGTAATGTCGCCACTATTCCATGTTCCACCCACCGTAGCATCGTGCAACAATGTGGTAGTGCCAATACATAAATACGTTGTCCCTGTAATAGCAGCTGGCAATGCACCTACTGAGAAAGGTAGTGTTGCTACACAACCCGTATTTAATAAATAACTGATAGTTACAGAACCTGCCAGTACACCAGTCACTATCCCTGTACCAGAACCAATCGATGCAATAGAAGGGTTACTACTTGACCAACTGCCGCCGGTTGTAGCATCACTTAAAGTTGTAGACGCTCCTGAACAAACACTCGAGGCGCCGGAAACAACGGAGGGATTAGGATTAACTGTTACAGATTTTGTATTGTAGCAGCCGCCAAATGAATATGTGATCGTAGCGATGCCTGCTATGCCGGGAGTTATCAACCCTGTTGATGCATTTATTGCGGCCACCCCGGTATTCCCACTGGTCCAAACACCACCGGGTGTAGCATCAGCCAATCCGGAAGTTGGGGTTTGGCATATAATGCTATCGCCTGTGATAGGCGAAGGAAGCTGTCGTACCGTTATGGTCATAGTCTTGAAGCATCCCGTTGCACTCAGCATAAAAGTAACAGTTGCTGTGCCTGCTGCAACGCCTGTCACAACACCTGTGCCGGAACCTACAGTTGCTACTGTAGTATTACCACTCATCCAGCTTCCTACAAACGCACCATCACTGAGCGTAATTGTCTGCCCCTGGCAAACGCTGGTTGGTCCGCTTATAACACCTGGCAACGGATTAACAGTCATTGTAACTGTAGTATCACAACCGGTGCTTAATGTATAAGTGATATTAGTAGTACCTGCGTTAACACCGGTAACAATACCTGATGATGTGCCAACGGTAGCATTAGATATTACGCTGCTTGTCCAGATACCGCCCGGTGTCGGATCAGTAAGTGCCGTAGTAGCTGCTACACATACCGCCGAAGAACCTACGATACCTACAGGCAATGGGTTAACATTAACCGCAATGGTACGTATACAGCCGGTAGGGAGAGAGTATGTCATGGTTGCAGTACCAGCGGCCTCACCGGTAATAGTACCCGATCCCGGGCCAATAGGTGCAATGGACGTATTGCTGCTGGACCATGAACCTCCCGCGGTGACATCACTTAAAGTTATGATGGAGCCTATACATACATTAGTAGGACCAGTGATAACTGAGGGCAACGCATCGACAGTTACAACCGCTGTAGCTTTGCAACCCGTGCCAAGTATATAAGCAATAGTAGTTGTGCCTGCCGCTGCCCCTGTTACAACGCCTGAGCTAATTCCAATAATTGCAACTGCCGTGGTGCCGCTGCTCCAGATACCGCCCGAAACTCCATTTGACAAATCAGTAGTTGACCCAACACAAACACTTTCTGTACCGGTAATTATTGTTGGTACTTCATTTACAGTTAATGAAGTGGTGTTAAAACATCCTGTGCCTAATGTATATGTAACAATTACAACACCGGATGCCTGCCCTGTTACAACACCTGCGCTGGAAATAGTAGCAACAGCAGTATTGCTGCTACTCCACGTGCCACCTGTAGTTGCATCTGTTAAAGAAATATTCGAGCCAACACACACAGAGGTCAGTCCGTTGATCGTTCCCGGTAGTGTGTTTACAGTTACGCTGGTTTTAGCCAGACAGCCTGTGCCTAGCATATAAGTAATAGAAGAAGTACCCACTGCTATTCCGGTAACATTTCCTGAGCCATCTACCGTAGCTTTTGCTGTATTACTACTGCTCCATGTGCCCCCGCCAGTGCCATCCGATAAAGAGATCAAAGAACCCACACATACGGTTTGATTACCCGTGATCGCAGTAGGTAAGGGATTAATCGTAACCGTTTTGGAACTAACACATCCAGTAGATGTGACTGTATAATTAATAATATCAGTGCCTTGTGATACTCCGGTTAAAACACCGGTCGATGAGCCGATCGTAGCATTTGCCGTGCTGGCGCTTGTCCAGGTCCCGCCTGCTGTGCCATCACTCAAAGAAAGTGTTGAACCAACGCAAACAGCACCAGCGCCAGAAATAGCTGCCGGCAAAGCATAAACTGTCAACGTTACCGAAGCCGCACATCCGGTAGCGATGGTATATGAAATAGTGGTTGTACCTGCGGAAACACCCTGCACATCACCAAATGCATCGACAAAGACTGCAACAGCTGTATTGCTGCTGTTCCAGTTGCCTAATGTAGAAAGGTCGGTGAGTGCCGTTGTTGAACCAACACAAACATGAGTGGTGCCGGTAATGGCTGAAGGATTGGTATTTACAGTTATGGTTGAAGTCGCAAAGCATCCTGTGCTCACTTTATAACTGATGGTAGCAACGCCGAACGAAACTCCGGTTACGATACCAGCGGCTGAGATAGTAGCTACAGCAGTATTATTGCTGCTCCATGTGCCCCCAACGGTAGCATCAGAAAATCCAGTGGTCGTGCCGATACATACACTTGTTGCACCACTGATCGCGGCAGGTGTAGCGTCAACAGTCATTGTTGTTGAAGTAGCACAACCTGTGACCGTAAGCTTGAAAACGATTGTCGATGTTCCTGCAGTAGCACCACCAACGATGCCCGTGTTTGACCCTATTGATGCAACACCTGCATTACTGCTACTCCATGTACCGCTGGGCGTAAGATCACTCAATGTAGTGGTATAGCCAACACACAAGCTGGTAGGCCCAAGTATCGCTGTTGGCAATGCATTTACCGTCAGTTGCGTAGTGGTGAGGCAACCGGTACTTAATTTAAAAGTTATTGTGCTCACACCAGATGCAACCCCTGTTACAACTCCGCTAGCTGCAATGGTGGCAACTGTTACCGCGCTGCTGCTCCATGTGCCACTCCCTATATCAGATAAAGAGGTAGTAGAGCCTTTGCATACGCTGTCAACCCCACTAATCGGTGCGGGCAGCGGGTTAACCGTTACAACTGCGGTTCTAAAACATCCTGCACTACTGCTAAAAGTTATCGTATCGAGGCCTGCCGTAGCGCCACCTAAACCTGTAACAAAACCGGAACCTGATCCTACTGTCACATCCGAATTGCTTGCAGACCAAAAGCCCCCGGCCGTAGCATCACTTAAAGAGGTCAACCCGCCAACACAAACACTGGCAACACCGGAAATCAAGGCAGGCAATGGGTTAACCGTCATAAGCCCTGTGGTGGAGTAGCAGCCTGAACTCAATTCATAACTGATACGGAAAGTTCCGGAAGCAGCAACACCTTTTACAACTCCTGTAGAGAAGTTAACGGTTGCAATAGCAGAACTACTGCTGGTCCAAACACCGCCGGCAGTAACATCACTTAAAGTGATCGAATCACCGGAACAAACTGTGGTAGGCCCTGAAATGGCCGAAGGAGATTGGTTTACTGTGACACTTGTAGTAGCAAGACAACCTGTAGCAAGTGTGTAACTGATCGTAGTTGCACCAGTTGTTAATCCCTGGAGATCCCCAGTGGTGCCGGTTCCCGAACCTATGCTTGCAACAGATGTATTACTACTGGCCCATACACCGCCACCTGTAACATCACTTAATGTGCTAAGCGTACCTGTGCAAACACTTAGCAAACCTGTAATATTTGCAGGTGTTTGATTCACCGTAAATGTAGTATTGGTAGTACACCCCGATCCGAGTGTATATGTAATATGAACAACTCCGGCGACATTGCCGGCTACAACACCAGTGTTGAAACCAACACTGGCAATAGTTGTGCTGCTGCTGCTCCATATCCCGGAAGCAACATTATCGCTTAATGTGCTGGTACTGCCGGTACAAACATGGTCTACTCCAAGAATAGCGGTCGGTGCCTCATTAACAGTAATACTGGTAGGAGTACCAGACACAGAAGTAGCACTTCCGCAGGCAACAGGCGATGCGCCTGTCCAGCTTAACTTACAGTATAAGCCATTAGCTCCTGTAAACGAGCCGAAAGTGGGGTAAGGAATAGCTCCCGCAGGTAATATTATAGATCCGGTAGTGCCGGTAATAGCATGAGAAGCAGGATCAGTATACACAAGTGTACCGCCAAGATACCACGTTGCTGACACAGTCAACGTGCCTACGGCACCAACAGTTCCGCATACAGAATAAGTGACTGATGTCGCAGGACTAGTGCCGTTCTGGCAAATAGTCTGGGCTACGCCTGCATAAGGAGCGGTAACACTGACAGGATAATAAGTGCTTGTCGCAGAAGCAACCAAACTCATTAGACAGCAAACAAACAGTAAATAAATTTTATTCATAATGCAAAATTTCAAAAAAGTAAAAAATAAACTTCTTAAAAAGCATACTATACCTATTCAACAACAGAACATAGTATCATAATACAATAAGAATAGCCATAGATTACAGCTATCCATTATTTTGCACATACCGGCAACAAAAAAACAGGTTGATTTGTTCCTTTAAAATATGCTAACGAAGCAAATTTAATCAAAATAAAAATTACTAACAAATCATTAATTGCCCATAGCATAATGTTATTGCAAGTATAAAAAAGCATTTAAATGTAATAAAATTAAATTGCAATATGAAATGATAAAGAACCTTGAAAACGATTATTGTAACCAAGAAAAGAAAAATTGGCATTATTTAAAAGGTCATTCGTTTTGATATTACAGAACGACTTCCGTTCTCTGTCGAAAAACACGAAAATAATATTTGCATATATTCAATTGCAACATATTAATAACCAATTAACAAATAAAATAGAATTGTTTACATATAGGCTCAGGAGCATACCCTATGACATATAACAACTTATTCCAGGATATATCGCAAGTTGTCGTTGAGATTGCCCCCGGAAAACACAACGGCTATACACTCATTACGCCATTGTTCGCTATTGGCTATTACACCAGCCAACCCAATTGCTCCAGCAGGCTCAACAATAAAATTAGTAGTCTTATAAATTAATTTTATCGCATCCATTATTTGGTCCTCGGTTGCAGTAATGAACTCATCAATATTATCACGAAGTAAATTAACAGAGGATTCAAAGTGCCCTGACCCCATTGAGATGGCATCTGCAATTGTAGGCCGTTCAGGTGCGATATCTGTTTTATTATGCCAATGGTCGTGGATAGTGCAGGAATTTGCGGCTTGTATGCCTACCACCTTTGTGCCGGGAGAAAGTTTATGAGCTATTAATCCTGCTCCTGCGGCATGCGCCCCTGAACCAACGGCCAGCACTACCCTATCCAGTTTTATGCCTTCATTGAATAGTTCGAGACCAACTGTGGCGGCTCCGCAAAAAGCGCTAACTACTTCCGATGACCTTATATATGGTATCCCTCGTTCGTTTGCAATGTCTGTAGCGAGTTGGTATGCTTCATCATAATTATCCCCATATTCAATAAGTTCCGCACCATAGTTTCTGATAGACGCATTTTTCCTTGTGTTGTTATTCTTTCTTACGCATATCGTTACAGGCACTTCAAGCAACTGGCCGGCGATGGCCAAAGCCTGTCCAAGATTTCCGGTAGAAGCCGCGATTACCCCTTTACTCTTTTCACTTTCCGATAATGATACTATGGCGGCAAATGCATTTCGTACTTTAAATGATTTCGTATACTGTAAAACTTCCGGTTTAATATATACTTTAATCCCATTGCCAACAACAGCATCTAATGCCGGAAAATTTTCGAGAGGAGTATCTTTTAAATACTGTGATATCCTATTATGCATAGCCACTATTTCCGCAACCTGTACCATTTCCTTTTCTTAACTGAGTTTAAAATTCATCCTGTTATTCTGTACCAGTATAGCCAGTTCCAGCCACGGATCAAATATCTCAACACCATTAAACATTTTATCAAAGTTAAACATTGTATGCAACTCCGGTGAGCCTAAAACAATACCTTCATGGCCACCGGAAGAAGCCATCGCAGCGATCTCATTTCTATAATAAGCTGGTGATACCTTACCTGTCCTAATTTCTGTGGCGATCTCGCTTATACGCTCCTGTTCTCTTTGCGCCGGACGTAATAAATTATTGATAACCAAGGGCTCACAAAACATACCACTTAAGTCCCCTACGAGTAACCATTTTTTCTTCCGTTCCTCAACAAGTTTTTTAGTGATATTATTCAAGTGTATTAATTCTATTTTAGAATCACCTTCATAAAAAGAGGGTTTACCGCCCAAAAATAAAACATGCGAAACATTATTTCCCAATACAGCCTTTACCTCACTATCGGTAAAGTTGTTCACTACAAAAAAGGGTAAACTTCCATTCGCCATTGAACATATTCTTGGTATGGAAGAAATAGTCTTCGTAAAATTGCCCAATGCGTAGCTATTGTTTCCAACCATTGCTATACAACTAACGGGTCTCCCGAATGGGTCAGCAGAAAAGGATTTTGCATAAAAATAAGTGTGCACACCTTTGCTGCGATCATCCTCGATCGTATAGAGGTGAAAAAAACCATGTTTTTTAAACATAGCTTGAGACACCTGGTTTGTAGACCATGTTTTTACAATAGCCCACTGCACACCATACTCCTTACAAATTTCATGAACGTAATTATATAAGGTGGTAGATATTCCCTTGCCCCGGTAATTTTTATCAATCGCTATGTAATGATAGTATGTAATAAAAGATGGATGATCAAGATATACACTTGTCAACCCGGCAATTTTTTCTCCGTCAAAGCAAATTACATACCTTCCCTTAGCCTGGTAAACCGACTGTACAAAATCAGAAAGATCTCTTCTGCTTGCAATTGTAGGATAAAAATCATCATCATTAGCCGCAATGAAATCACGGATAAGTGCATCCAGCTTGCCAGGAAATGATATTATTTTATATTGCAGTTGCATATGACGAATCAGTTACTTTTTTATTCGTTCGCAGCACTAGTGACAGGGCAAGTTTATCAACATTTAATACCGTATTGCCGAATGTCATCTTAACAATGTAATCCTCGTTAAATTGATAGGTATGCTTACCCATATGATCATTGACACCAACGTGGGCTTTCCTTTTTTCTTTTGTAAACAGTCCCCATTTCATGAAGTAAGCGATAAAATCAGGTTGCAATACTGTATCCAGGTGGAGATCATGGACAGCACTGCTTTTTGCAGCAGATATGCGATCATCTCCATTAAGCAGGATAGTGGTAGCGCTTGCATTAAGCATCTCTACATAACTGGCGGCAAAAGCACTTAACATTGTCTTATCGCCCGTTAGCCTGTAATATTCCTGTAGGGCCGGCTCCTTTATATAGGGCCCCACCATCATAAAATTGGCCATCAGTATTTCCTTTAGTCTTTCCGTACAAGACAAATGATAGATCAGAAGTGTTTTCTGCAACCTTTCTTTTTTAGAATTAAACGAACTGTCCTCGATAACCGGCATCAACAGTTTTTTCATTTGCGTCTCCAGTACATTATCCAACAACTCTACAGCAAATAAGTGATTCTCAAGTGAATCGTCTTTACGGTTTAATATATCCTGTACTACCTGTATGGATTGCTTATCATATAGCACTTTAAGCAACTCAAACAGCAGTGTCTTCAGCGTTAGTATATGATGCTGTAATGCTTCAATAAGTTTTCCATTTACATCATTCAAAATATCATGAATGGTTGCTTCTGCCCACATAATTTCAGAAGCAACATCCTCGATCAAACCTGTAAAGAAAAAAATATCCTCAGGTTTTATGTGTTGCTCTTTTTTATTCAGCATCGCAATAATATGAATTTTCAGCTGCAACTCAGAAATGCCATAGTATTCCTTTGCAAAATTCAACTTGGTTTCTTCATCCAACAATTCTATGTAGGCTATAATCAACAACCTGCTGAAAAAATTCTCGTTGTTATAATATGCATTCCTGATTTTCCTTAAAATAGTCGCATCTCCGGCAAAGGCGATTTTTGCCTGGGGATTATAAAAGGATATATACTCACCAAGCGTATCCGCATTTAATAGTAACGGCAAATCCATTACCTCTTTCACCAGCCCATCTACGTTGCTATGGGTTGCAACTGACACATCGACATTTGCGGGAATATCTGTATCAAAATCCGGCACATCAGCGTGGGGTTTACCCGTGCGGAAACGATGGAGATATTCCATGATCTTTTCCCGATACACATTGTATAGCTTAAGGGTATACCACGTCCAACCAGCGAAAGCAACAAGGTAAACGAAAGCGATGATCCTTAAAAAAAATAAAATATTATTGCTGCTGAACGACAAAGAAAGTATCCATAGAAAAGCACCGGCAATTATCGTTGCATACTGGCTTATGGTTCCATCAATACTTGTTTGCAATTGGGCCCTGTGCTCTGCATCAGTGACTTGATACACCACTTTCATAGCTGGTACAGTCACTCCTTTTCTTACCACCCGTTCATTCCATTTTATCAATAACAGGAAGAACACTAAAAAGAAAGGGATGTTAATAAAAATGACACCTGTAGTAAACCCGATGAGCGAACATAAAACAAGAAATGCCGGTAACATTAATAAAGACACCTTCATGCCATAAGACCGGATAATATTACCTGATAACAGAGACACCACTAGCTCCCCTGTCTTTATGACACTGAACACTATAGCTACCACAGCCGCAATTTCCATCCCACTTTCGGCGGCAATATAACGCACAGATAGCAAATAGGTATAGTCCGCAAAGTATACTGCCATGACAGAAAATACAGTGACTATAGCCATTAAAAGATAGAACTGGTCATTTTTAAAAAAGGCAAAGTCCATTTTCTTCTGTACAGTACTAAAGCGAATGGAATCTAGTTTTTCCTTGTTGTTCTTGTAAGTTTTGCGCAACGGGATTATTGCGGCCATATTTGCTATACCGGATATGAGCAGCAATGGCGCCGAGCCGCCTAACCACTTTGTAAGAAAAGGAATAGTAAGATATGCAATAATTGAGGCCAGCACCTCCCCCGTGCCTACCAAGGCCAATAAACGCTTGCTCTGTGCAATGTTAAATACACGCAAACAAATTGTAGAAAACCCAATGGCCTGCATGGACGAATATGGTAGCACTACTATAAAACCAATATATGCTATATATACAGACACAGCAGAAGTATCGTTGAATACGAGGCGACCAATATAAAGTGCAATAGCTGACAATCCATATATCGCGAACCCAACAGTATAACTATGCACAACACCGGAGTTTCGCTGCCACCTTTTATACATCGTGATCAGTATGTAACCAAAAACACCCGACAATATATAAGCCGGCGGTAAACTGGGGACACTGGTCTTCTTAATGAAATAAGTATTTGCAACTACAAAAAAGAATGAAGCGCCAAAACCCGAAAGCAGGGATTGAACAAATAAAAGCCTGAAATCCCTCTCTTCAGACGGATCCACCTTTGCATACTTCATTAGTCTCTCAAACGCCATACTACTTTTTTAGATCTACAATTATCCTGGTCATGAAAGTTCTGGAAGGTTGCAATACGATAGGCGCATACACTCCCCCATCTGCAGTGCGTACGCCGGGTGAATAGTATGCTGTATTAAAAATGTTATTGCACCCAACCTGCAACAAAATATTTTTCACCACCCTATACCCTAACGTAGCATTTAAAAGCGTGTAGCCCGGCACATCAGTATTTGGATTAGAGGCTATTGAAGTTCCTATTCCCGTGGGTTTATTGCCTACAATATTTACACGGGCGTTTAAATTTAGTTTTTTCAGGAAAGGAATATTAACGCCTGCATTGGCAGAGTACGTTGCAATATCGCCGGTACGCACAGTTGAATCCACGCCTTTTGTATTTTTAAATATACTTTCAGGGTCTGTATAAGTCATATTCGCATAAATGGAAATGTTCTTCCCAATAAATATTTCAGAAGCCATTTGAGCACCATACACAAGGCTTTCGCCTATATCCTGGTATTGATTTTTCAATGCGCCAGCAATAATCGTATCTACAACAGCGAGTGAATTGGTATAATGGGCCCTGTAAGCCGCAATCTCAACATAATTACGTTTACCGAACTTGTATCGGCCCGATAATTCATAGTTTTTCACTCCTTCCGGAGCCAGCGTTGGATTTGCAATTCTGGAACTCGATGTAGAGAACTTGTTCTGGTCTGATGCATCAAGGAACGCTGTTGAGTAAATGGCTTTAAAAATGAACTTACCGGGATAATAAATAACATCCACCCTCGGGTTGAAAACCGTGCCATATCCATCTTGCTCCCTGAATTCATTATTATCGCCACGAAGACCCAAGTCTACATTTATGTGATGGGCCACGTCTTTATAACTTGCGGTAGCATAACCACTGGTAGTATATTCCACAATACTGTTGCCGCCCGGCGTTTCTCCAACCTCGCCATAGTATATTGCAGGGCTTTGCGCAGAAGTGATATAGTTTGCCTGGATGATACCTGTAGTAAATTCGGTTCCTACCACAACATCAAATTTGTCATTGATCACATACTGTCCCTTTAATTCAGAACGAAACTCATTTGAGTTCTCGAAGTAATTGATCCTGTTATAATAAGGTGTGGCGCTCCCGGTCAAAAAAGCGTTGTCACCAACGCCGCCGTTACCAAATCCTTCAAATACAGCTACCCTGGAATTATTGCCAAAATCACAATTGCGATAATAGTTAAGACTCGAAAGGGTTAAATGTTCTGATACCTTTTTAACGTAATTCGCATATATAAAATATTCCCGCACCTGCCAGTTAGTATAAGCAGAATTGGGTGATGCGTAGTTGTCAACATAATCTCCTGCCGCTCCTTCATTCTTATTCCAATACTGGAAACCAAACTTAAAATTACTTACCGCCAGCTTAGCCGAAATGTAAAAATCACTGATCGGATCATTAAATATCCCGGCATTTTTCAGCGCAGTTTTATAGTACGCTTTATCTAATGAATCAGCCCTGGCTACTCCTGCCGATGTGGGTATAATCTTGGTCGAATCTGAATTGACCTGGAAGTATTTGCCCACATATTTTACAGCACTATCCTGGGAATAAGGCATAGACATCTTACTGGTGTATGCTCCGTTTGAATAGGTAGGCACCCCATCCCAGTAAGGCTGAGATGACTGGTTAATACCATCAGATAAGTATACCCTGCCGGTAACCGAAAAAACTACATTCTTATTTCTTAATGCTAACGTACCATCCACATACTTTGTATTGTATGAAGCATAACCACCTTGTAGATTGACCGCAGCGTTTTTAGGCTTTTCGCCGTTGGCTGCGCTTCCGGAAAACAGGTCATCTTCATCTTTCGTAACAATGTTTACCACTCCGCAAAATGCATTGGCGCCATAGATAGTGGATGCCGGGCCATATATCACCTCTATCCTTTTCACACTTGATATAGGATATTGCTTGGTGATAAATGCAGCATTGGTCCATAAGTCATTATCCTCCACACCATCTATGAGTATCATTGTACGTTCAGTAAGTGCAGGGGCACGATATCCACGCTGGTATAACACTGAATAACTGATGCCGTAATCAGTTGTAACATCAAAACCGGGCAAATCGCTGAAGACCGATAATATATCTATGTATCCCCTGTCTTGTATATCTTTTGCTGTAATGATCTGCATGGTGGCAGGGGCTAATTCAATGTTCTCCATTTTTTTCGACACAGACGATGTTGTATTGGCCCTTAATTGCAGTCGTATATACTCCAATTCTAACCTGAAGCGTTGCGGGTCGCGGGCATCAAGCTGGTAATTCTCATCAATAGTCAACAGGCGCTCTATGCTTTTATCCGCTTCGCCTAACGAATCCATTGCCAGGTAGCACATAGCACTGATCCTATAAGCCTGTATCATTTCGTTATAATCCAGCCCTTTGGCTGAAATGCAATAGTTCAACCCGCTGATGCACTCAACGAATTTGCCTATATCATATTGGTTTGTAGCCACCACGATTTCCCGGTTGCCACATTCATGCTCTGCCAAATTCAGCGTACTATCCTGCGCCATGACCCGTACAGAAAATAACGGGGTAAGGACAATTAAGATCAAACTGAGTAAATTATTTTTCATTGCGTTATTTTTTATCAGTATTCAAAGCGCGATAAATGCCTGACATAGTTGAGTGCCATCCCATAATGCTGCGGTCTTCACTACCAGAATAAATGTATTTCCCATCAGGAGTATAAAAAAGTGAATATACCCAACTGCTATGGCCCGAAAGTGTAACCACGTCTTCATTGTTTGCCACAAGCGCGGAATTTACATTCAGCAACTTTATCGTTTTGTCACTGCTCGCAGATGCTAATTGTAAATTCCCATCTCCATCGCGGCTGAACTTAAGATCATTAACAGCAGACCTGTGCAATGCAAAAGACACAGGTTCATGATCGCCGGTAAGATTTTTTATCCATACTTCGCCGTTATAAGTGCCCGCAGCCAGATGGTTGCCGGATTGGTCAAGTGTCATGCATGTAACATTCGATCTAAGATGATACAATGGCTTTAAAGGTTGTTTGATCAGGTCCCAGCTAAAATACTCCCAGATATAGGTTCCTGCACTAACAAAGATATGCCCGTTCTTACCGATCACCACAGCGCCGCAATTATCCAGTTTCACAAAATCGCCTAAATCAAGAACTTTGTTGGCAACATCAAACCGTGTCAACCCATCGTTGCTCAAAACAAGGAAGCTGCTATTATCCACAAAAATTGCATGTTTCCCTATACCCTGAAAATTAACTTTTTTGGATAGCGTGAGCGACCTATCGCTTTCGATCTTGTAAAGCGCGGCATAATTTGAAAGTACAACCAACATGTTGTTCCCATCCGGCGACACAGCTATACTTCTTATTACCGCTTTCAGGTTTATTGTATATTTCTGATTAAGCGTACCATGATCAAATTGCGAACCTACGATAACGCCACCTTCATCAGCAGAATATAAAAAATTTGAACCCGGCACTCCTGCCAATGTTCGTACCGGGGCATTGTGAAAGGTCGCTGTATTTTTTACTGTCAATATCCAGTTCAGGTGCAGTGCAGTATAAATGTCATTGTTCTGCGATGGCCCTCCATTATTTTTATTGAGCTCATAAGCCTTCAGCGCGCTACGGCGGCTCTGGTCCACCTTCCCTTCCTGTAGTAACATGATAGCCTGGTAAGCCTTATTTTTAGACTCTGCAAGATCCTTTAGACGCGACGCGGTATCTTTTTCTCGTTCAGCCCGGGTGGCATTTTCTCTGGCCAGGGTTGCATTCGTTTCAGCCTGTATTTCATTCTTTTTTGCTTCTACGGCTTCTGAATCGGCACGAATCTTCTGCCTAAGTGCCTCTATCGACTTCTTGTCGGCGATACCCTTTTGTTGCAGCGCAAGCGCCTTCTGTTCTTCAGCAAGTTTTTGCTGCAATACCGCAAACTGCTCGCTCTTCAATGCACTGTCTTTTGCAACTTCAGCAATGGCTTTTTGACTAAGCGCCTCTTCTTTATTTTCATCGGCGCGTTTCTTTTCTATTAAAGCTTCTTTCCTTTTATTTTCAGCAACCTTTTGGGCTTTATTTGCCTCGCTCTTTTGCTGGAATGAATAGATAGCCAGCAAAAATGCGATCAGAGCAATAACAGAAACCACTATGGAAACCCGCCTCGTTATCCGGAGGCGCTGTTTTTGTAATTCTTCTTTATGCTTTATCTCAAGGTCCCGCTGCTGCCTGCTATGCTCCAGGAAAAAAATAACTTTATCGTAGTACGGGTTATACCTCGATGCCCATGCTGCATTGGTGTTTTGTTCTGCCTTCCATTTTATAGCAATCTGCAATTCAGGGTCACGCCATAAGCCTCCTTTGCCGGTTTCATATAAGTTCACGGCCTCGCATAAGTGCAAATATACCTGTGCAGATTCCTCCTCTTCTTCCAGCCAGGTGATCAGTCTTTTCCAAACACGCATCAGGCTTTCATGCGAAATATCAATAATAGAATTTTCCGATAACTGGATCGGTGCAGCAGGCACTAAAAACCCCCTGCCCGGCTTCCTGAAAATATCAATTACTTTAATTACCTCACTGGATGGCACGCCGGCTGCGGCACTCAACTCCGAAAGAAGTCTTGGACGCCTGATTCCATGCGCCATCCCACCTTTATCAGTAAGTTCTTTAAATATCTTTTCGCATATCTGCTGCTCCTTGTCCGATGACAATTCTGAAAACGCTTCTTCAGCATGTTGCGAAAGTGCCTCCGTTATTGTACCAATACTCTCATAATCGTCTATATCCAGTGGAAGCTCAGGGCGGTTCTTTCTTTTCCATGCATCCCACGTCCGCATCAGTGCATGTTGCAGAATGGGTAATTGATCAGGATTATCACCTACATCGTTCAGTAACCTGTTGAGCAATGCGGGTGTAATTGTTGCACCGCCAACGGCTATAGGCCCTGTTACCGCTTCTCTTCTCTCTTCACGCGTCATTCTCGGCACCAGGTATTGGCCTTCATTAATAGCCTCAGGCAGCCCCCTGAACTCTGTGCAATCACCAAGAAAATCAGAGCGCATTGTGAAGACCACATAAATCGGCACCTCTTTTTGCTCCGATGCCTGCAACAATAAATTTATGAATGCTACCGAATCCCGTTTTCCTTCCCGCGAATCTTTCTCATACTTGCTGAACCTGAATAGCTCCTCAAACTGGTCCACGAGCACCAGCAAGTTATTTTTCTTATCTAAACCAGATTGCTTATAAGATTCTATAAGGCCCAGGTTGCTCCTGCGCAAAATGGTTTCGTTAATAGCTAAATTCGTCTCCATATCTTCAGGGGACTGGTTATCTCTGAGCACACCATTTTTACACAGTACTTCGTTCAGCTGACCTATAGGGTCATTACCGGGACGAAATAATGCAACGCGCCACTGAGAGCCCACCCCTGACATCAAGCCGCTATGCAAAGATGGCAATAGCCCCGATTTGACAAGGGACGATTTACCGCTTCCTGATGAACCAATGATGGCCAGGAACCGCGATGTACGCAGCTTCCTTAATAATTCATCGATCTGTTTTTCCCTGCCGAAAAAAAGTATATCCTCCTCTTCTTCAAAAGGCCTTAACCCAGGAAACGGATTAACTAATAAATGTTCGTTATTCATAGCCATCCAATTATAATTTCAACAGCAAGTTTTTTAATTCATTTACAGGCACGCCATCAATTCCGTTTATTACCTCTGCCTCCAACGTTCTGAATCGTTGTTTTGTGGCAGAAGCCGGGCCGGCAATATAAACCCCTTTGAAGGAGATCGGTGTAGTTCTCCCATAACCGTTTATTTTCATGAAGTCCCTCATTTTTGTCCGCAGCCACAATTCGCTTCCATTGCCATAAAAGATGATCACACCTTTGCAATTTTTAAGATTCTCAATGTGGTCTTCCCTTATTTGAGTTTCATCTCCTTCAAATATTGGCAAAACAACCTCCACGCCATTATCAAAAAGAAAATCCTCTAGTGGCCTGATGATCTCCATATCCTCCATGTCACATATCAGGTATACCATTTTGCTCGTTACCTCTTCTTTAGCCTCCTGATTGGCCTTGACCGGCTCACTTACTTCCTCCATCGATTTCAGCTTGTCATGTACCACACTTTTAAAATCCTCAATAGCTCCCTTTACCACATCTGCTCCGGCTATCACAGACCTGTTACCCTTCGTCAGCTCATCTATGAATTTTTTCTGCCGTTCGTCTGTTGGTTCATTATTTTCCGGTATCCATATCAACCTGGGCAAATTATTAGATATACTACTGTTGGCACCTATCTCATTTTGAATTTCCACTATCGATTTTTCTGTTCCCTCCGGCACTACCCCATAACTATTCCCGATAAGGTGAATAGATAATTGGGCATGCTGCATAAACTCAGCCAGGTTCGTTTTAAGTTCTGGAGCCACCAAAGACAGCTGCCCGTAAGGCAAAATGTTATACCCGTGATCCTGCAATTCTCTTTTCAGGCTGTCCCTGAGGTCACGGGTATCATAACTGGATTCAGCAAGAAAAATATTTTTCACTTTCTTATTACTGGCAGGCTGGGCAGGAATCGAAATTATAGATGATGGTGCATTAGCGGCCTTTAGTTCTTCCAGGAATACACATATATCATTAGCCAGATCATCTAGTTTTTCCCAGTATCCTTTTTCAGTGTGGCTGAATATGGGCGAGAATTCTTTTATCCTGTTTGTGGTTGGGTCGGTTCCGTAAAATTCATACCCAAGTATGTTCCTGATAATGTCAGGATGTAATTCATAATTAACCGGGGTTTTAATTACTTTAAAAACACGGGCTTTATTCTTTACTACAAACCCTAAATTCTGCTGACATACCTGGTGAAATTCTGTTACTTCTTTTATGCACCAATCTGATTTTATATAACGCGGCGTAAGGATCGAGATCATTATGGCAACCTTTGAGAATTGATCCACAATTTCTCTGTCAAAGATATGGTTACCCTGCAATGCGGGATCCCGCCATATGATTGGTTTTACCCCCATAAGCTGTCCTAGCCTGATTTCCAGGGCGCGCTGAAATTCAGTGACCCAGCCCTTTTTATCTGCGATCAGGGACTCGTCATCAATATGGGCATAACTGATAAAAATGTCTTTATCGAATTCCATTTCTATTTTTTAATTTCAACTTTTAATGAACTTAGCATCGGCATTAAAAGGAAGATATTGAGGTCCTTCTCCTTTTCAATCTCTGTAAGCTTATCATAGGGAATAAGTTGATCATGGATCTTAAGTATTTCTTTAGCTATATTTTTTGCCGCCTTGTCCTTCGGTAAAACGCCAAACCGATAGTTAAGCACCATTTTTTCCGCACTCCACCTTTTATGCTCAATAGGGGCTATGATAGGGTAAGCGTTTATGATATTCTCGCGGTTAAGCGGCAGGCAACCCATGTTTTTCATAATATTTATCTTTACTGCAAGATGGCGTGCCGCATACCTGTTTGCACTCTTTTTATGATAAGATAAATGATCCCACCACTTCTTTATCGTGAATAAAGTTTTCAATTCCGAAACCGGCCTTTTTGTAAATGAGGATATGTTGTCCAGCACAAAGTCCTGGATCTCATGCTCAGTAAGTTCCGCTTGCTTATCAGACAGCTCCAGCAGCTTGTCTTCTATTGATTTCACCAGGTCATCCGCATGCTGTATTTGCAATTTATCTTTCAGCACCCATTCAAATTCATATTTTATCGAGTAATAGTAATTAATAACCCTTGACAAGAGGTCGATGTATTCACTTTCCTCCAGCAGCCTGCTGCTTGTGCAAGTGTCTGTTACCCGGTTTACAAAGTTTATGTTGAGTTGTTTTTTAAATACTGTGCTCAGTTTGTCTGCACCTTCTCTTTCCACATCCAGCAGGCTCATGATACTCGTATCCTCCGGAAAACAAATAACAATTGGTGTCTGTAAATAGTTCATACTTTGGCCATACAAAAACTGCCTGAACCGCGCGGCAATGTTCATTAACTCAGCCCCTTTATCACCAAAGAAATATGCAACTTTAACCTTGCTCAACTTCTCGATCAGTTCTTTCGACCAATTGAAGTTTGCGAAGAATTTACTGTTAAGTAATTTCACTGGTATCAGGTCTATATATTCCCTGCTAAAGGGATATTTGAACATGAATTGGTTTATGTGTTTATCAGCATCTTTATCAGCCACATATACCTTTATGTTGTGGCAACCCTTATAATGGCTCAGTATGATATTCTCGATAATAAAATCCTCTGCAGCAGCATTATACCCGATCACTGCGATAGCGTTGTCCTCATCTGAACTATCGAAACTAAAATAACTGTGAGGTGGGAAATGATCATATATTTTTCTCGCTGCAGCACTATTGATATTGAAAACCTCCAATTCAAAATTTTCATCAGCGTTGCTGATATCTATATAGTCCTTTATTACTTCAAGGTTATTTTGCTCCTGTATATGAGTAAGTACGCGCACTGTATGTTTATGCCCTTTACCACGCAAATACTTTATTAGTTTCAAACTCAGTTCTATAT
>Ga0302185_10001212_pt1 | contig 18406 bp, 13 predicted proteins | sample II_Bog_E1_1_FD_200231 | JGI IMG/M metagenome (GOLD analysis project Ga0302185, IMG submission 200231) | Peat permafrost microbial communities from Stordalen Mire near Abisko, Sweden - II_Bog_E1_2 | ecosystem: Environmental > Terrestrial > Soil > Wetlands > Peat | place: Sweden: Abisko... | reverse complement strand
GGATTATCAATGTTCAGTACCAATCAGGAAGCAAATCCACTGAAATAAAGATCTCGCAAGCAACGAACATATCAATAAGCATCAGCATTTGATGTATTTATCTCTAACTAACTATAAAATATATCATAGGTAGGTGCGAATCACAGCGAGGAACTTTAATCATTAAACTATCGCATGGAAGAATAATAATCCAATTACAACAATTGCTATTAAAATAGGAGCAAATATAACAGTGAGTAATTCTAAAATTGTGTTTATTATATTGCTAAGTAGTTTAAACAATTACAAGTCAAGACGATAGAGTATTATTTGAAAAGGATTTTACAATAAACTTAAAAGAAAGATAAAGAAAACTAATCCTATATTGATGAATATACAACTGAATAAGATGCCAAATATTCAATACAAATGTCATTAATTAAATTGCCGACAAATAGAGTCTTAGGTGAGGAATAAAAAGTTGCAGCTTCCTTCGTTAATTACGGCTATGGGCTAAGAGTTCTCAAATAAACAATTGAGCCATTTATGTAATTAGATGATAATATAGACCTGGTTCTCGTTACAATAATTCAATTAGAACTGTCATAAAACTCACTTTTAGGAAGATAGAGGAAAGAATGAGAATCTTCGGCAATTCAATCATACCCATCTCATTGCATGACTAACAAATATTAAAATTTCCATTGATGAACTGCTATAGATGGTTGCCCTTTGATGAACTTTATACTTTCTTCAGGTATGTAAAATTAACATTCAATTTGGAACAAGAAGTTATTACTCCTCGGGATACCACTAAACTTTACACTTCTATTATGAAAAAACTCAAATAAAAATCAATGAGCAATACCAATAATCATGAGGAAAGGAAAAAATCAAAAATGTAAGAAAATTGTATAAATTAGCAAAAGAGCCATCCGATCGATTATCCAATGTATAATCCTGATATAAAGTATCCTTCGAATAGCTTTCTGCCTTACAATCCTCATATAAATTATGTGCCAATTTTAAATCTAAAAACCATTTCTCAAGAGCAGGGGGTAAGAAAAATGAATAATAAAGAATAGATAAAAACTGAGGAGTTATAAAAAAATTTCAGTCACTTGTTAAAAAATTGAAAATGCACAGTGATACTTGATATTATTACTTTCTTTTCTTATAAATTATTGATATATTATATTTCAGATAGATGTTATTACCAATCATTTTAGATTCACTTCAGTTTCCTACTATGACTGCCTCTCTTCACTATCGATCTTTTTCGGATTGTAAGTCCAGGGACTATTGCATGTTGATCTATACCACTTTTATAGATCATCTTTAAATTAGAGTGAATTATCTTAAACCATAGGATATTTTACTGTTATTTTTGATCGAGAAGCCCGACTAATGATAAAAGGAGATCGCTTCGATTAATGGGAGGGAGATTAACTTCTTTTTTTGACAGGTGACAGACTGCTTTACTTCGAGTTGATATTTCTATCTTTTGGGCTGTTCCCAGGCTGACAAAAAGTAGATTGAGTTGAATAGAAATCATTACTTGTTTTGGCCATCTTCTTAGCAACATTTTCGACTTAAATTTAATTGGCACGATCACCAACTATGAGTTTAACTGTTTCATATCTTTGTTTATCTGCTAATTAATTTCTCTTTTTCCTGATTCTTAATTTTTATGCCATAAGACTGGGGATTGTATTGAAATACTCTGGATTTACTGATGATTTTGGTTTGATCATATTTTAATATACGATTTTTGGTTTCAGCGATTTAATTCGTTTTTCACGTTCCTGGTTTGAAATAAAACGAGCATTTTAATTCCTTTCGAAACCCATAATGGTCGTGACTGGAGACATCCACCTGTTTTTATCCATGAATTCAGATAATCTCCCTTTTTTTTTGTGAAAGACAAGTGAATTCGAAATCAGTTTTTAGTGAAGCGAACTGTAATTTTGCTCAGCCTTCCCATTCTAGTGAACATCAAAATATCTCTTTTGACTCGGATACTCAAACTAAGGATCATTTTCGTGATTATAGAGATACCCGTGCTCACCTATGAGGGTAAATGATTGCTTGAAATGATCAGGAGACTACTCGCTGACACCGTAGGTTTGACGTGGGTAAACTCTAATTCCTACATTCTGGTCAAATGTTCTGCCATTGGCTACAAATTTCAGAATATGACTCTTCTCCATCAATAAAATTATTTATCTCATTAGAAAAATCAAGACTTTTCTGAAGTTTAGTTAGTAGGTGATGAATTTTTCATAACGATCAAGCGATAAGTTTCTTGAGGTAGTCCTCTTTGGCTTTTTTGATGTCGTTTCGTGTCTCAATCTTTCTGGTGGCTAAAACTTTTCTCTTCTCAGCTCCTCTGGATTTTTTGATCTTTCTCTTCAACTCCTTTTCTGATTTTCTTTTAGGGTTTCTCTTTGGCAAAACCGCTAATCTTCTGAGCCTGTAGTTAGGTTCGTATTTGACAAGGTACTGTTGACTGTCATAGCTAAGGCAAAAACCTGTTGATCTGTTACCTCCAAAAGCGGTTCTGAATCCGAAGAGTACAATGTTTTTGGGTTACCAATGATATTTGCTGGCAATTAGCTCTCTCAGGTCTTTTTGGGAGACGTTTGCCTTTCCCTCATGGAAAACATCCAACAGTAGCTCTTTGCGGGCGAGTAATTTATTGACTCTAAGTCTGCGAGTTTTTATGGTAATGCTCATAATCAACAATTAATATTAATTAATATATTAAAATAACAGTCATTTACTAATACTAATGATATGGAGTCTATTCAATGAGAAATGAAATGATACACTAATAGATAAATGTAATTCATGGTTTCCTTCAAAAGGACGTCTTTGACAAAAAGAAGGCAATTATAAACAGAGTAAATTACCAATAATATCCATTTTTAATATTGATAGACGTGCTTTTCATCTTCACCAAAAATGTTAATAATAAAGTTTGATCCTAAAACCTGATAGGGAATAAATTGAGCAAAAGCAGTAAGAGTAAAATGGCATTATCATTTTATCCATTTAAATGTGGGTAGAAGCAATTTGCATAATTTGTGTTTTAAATATATCACTTAATGCAACCTATATGCCAATATAATTCAGTAACCTATAAATCTATTTTGTTGATAATATTTTATGCTCAAATTGCCTTTAGAATAGAGCCTCATCGAAAGCTTATCATATTATCGCATAGAAAGAATTAAATATGTTATAAGCTTTATGATTTTAATAGATGGCGCTTAATTCTCAACTTAATTATTCAAAAAAATCTAAAATATCATTTTTTAATATCAATTTTGCGGATTTGTATCTTATGAACCTGAACATGTAGAGACTAATTAAAGGGTCTCTCTAAATTGATAGCATTACTCTTATTTTTTTTACATAATAAAATTAGAAAAGAATAAGTTATTAATAAGATTTAAGTTAGATTAATAAAATTCAAATAACTTTTAACTTGACCAGATGTGGCTGAATTCAAATGATTAGGGCCGAAATTATCCAAAATATTGACTGGACGCTACTGAAGAGAGAATAATTAAAACTCTGCTAAACTCAAATGTTGTTGAGGTTTTAAAGTAATTATAGGTATATTATATTCTTACAATATTTCGCTTATATTAAAATATTCAGAGTTAATAATATAAAATTTGGTCAAAGCTTGCTAAAGTATTCACCATCATTCCAATATCACTTTAAAAAAAATTAAGAATTTTCGTATTTATTGAATACATCTTTAGGGCCTTTATGATTTACCAAAAATTCCTGATGGCGATTATTTGACAGAGCGAAGCTCTTACTTAAATAAATAAATCGATCTGGGTGCCGTCCCTTTACCGACAAATTATTTTTTACGTCATCAAATTTAAGTTTTGGAATAATATCGTTGCTATAATTGTTAATCATGATTTGTCTTCAGAGCAGCCATCAAGAAGATGACATCTATCAAAAGACGGAGCGAAATTCTAGTAGTACAAGCACTTCTGAATCTCCCGCGGTCGTTTAATCCCCCGTGATGTCCAAACTCACTTCTTTTTTACCAAATAGTCCCAGACTGTAGCTGTTTGAGGGGCCGGCTGAATCAAATTAAATTTCCCAGCGACTCAACCAGCGCGCGGTTTCGTGGATGATCACCCTGTGTTGGTCTAAGAACTTTGACCAGGAATGTCTTTGGTCGACACTACTTCTGTACTACTCTTACAAGTGCAAGAGAAATATGAAAAAATAAGAGCTGGAGCTCACCAGTAACACTTTTCTTATTTAGTGTTGTCCTGTCTGTCCCTATCACTTAAGTTGACAGAACACAAGTCATCATATTCAACAAAATAAATAGCATCGATGGGGAATAAAGATTACTCCTTCAAGGATATTGTCTAAAAAGAAGCGTGCATTCTGTAGTTGGTGAATTTTAATGCCATAATTCCACACAATCTCAATGAATTATATTTTAACAGCAATTTGAGTTTACAAAGGCGCTCATAGATTTTACTGATTTGTGAATTGTTCATGGTTAAAGACCATACCATATTCTTCCATAAACTAAAGCTGGATGGAATTATGTCGCTGATAGCGGAAGAGGAGAATTAGGGCAAATGCTGCCACTAAGAATTGAGAGAAGAGATTAAGGCGTTGATGCGCCTAAAATAATGTAAGATTATTTTAAATAAGCACTCTTCTAAGTTCAACATCGATCAAGTCAAAACTAAATTTATATGATTATTTATACTTCTTTATCATCAACATCTTCATATAATAATAAAGAATTCATATTTTGTGGCAGTTATTTTTGTACTGGTATATTATCATTTGACAATTGGAAATTAAAATAGCTTAGAAGTAATGAGCTTGTGAAACTGATAAGAATAAATTGATAAATATACAAAAAGTATGTTATTTGGCGTAGCTATCCTTTTCATGCTACTGGTTGCCAAATAACGCAATTCCTTATTTTTTAAGACTGAAGATTAATTCAATTGACTCTAATTGAAAACAAAAAAAATATTTATGGAGTTGAACAAGAGAGAGCTTAATCATGAATATTCTACATATGAGAGATATAAAATAGACAAATTCTATTAAGTAAATTCCAAAAATTCAAAAGATGAATGTTAATTAATTTATAATTTCCTCAAGGTGTATTTTTCCTCTTTTAAAGTTTGTCTATGATTATACATTTCTTGGTTTGTAAAATTCTTAAAATGACCATAATAATTTATTGTATATAATGAAACGAACACAGCAACTTCAATAGGAAGTCTACGAGGAAGCACTAAATTCTGGCTATTTTAAAAACATACAGGCTCAGCTAAAAACATACGTTTATGATGTCATCATTCTGTCATTTAGCTAATCGAGAAATAGTATAATCATGGCAACTCAAAAACAGGATTTCAATATTAACATCCACTCCTCCCCAAACTCAAAAAATATCCATTAAGTACATTCCACTTCATTTAGCATCTATTTGTATGGATTTAATACAATAATTTTTAGAAAGTTTCAAATTTAAGCACACTCTCAATGTCTTTAGGAAATAAATTAACAGATCCAATGCCATCAATCGAATGGCTCTCAGTGAAAAGTTTAAAATATAAATAAAAAATCCTGAATCTAAGGCTGTTTTGTTAGGATTGGTGGAACAAATGGTTAGTGGAGATGTTGGAGCTGTTAAAACAAATGTACGAACAAATAATTTTATGGAGCCAGCACCTTCACCATTACAACCGCAGAGACCTACAAATTTGATGGGAGATACTCAAAAAACAGTTCCTAAAAATTAACCTATTTTTAAAAATTCGAACAATAATAGCAGTGGCAGTAGTTCATCAAATATCAATCAAAGCTCTTCCATAAACAATAGCAGTTCTAACCTCACCGACCTCAAGATGAATATAACAACTCCCAAAATGTAATAAAAAAAAGAAAGTCCTCCTTAAAACAATATAACTCCACCCAGTCTTGAGATTAATAACTCAAATGCTATTTCCAGTTAAAAATCCTAAGTTAAGTAATAAAAATAATCTAAAAAAGGAGGAAAAGAGGACAAAAATAAAAAGAAGAAATAGGAAAAATAAAAACCACCAGAAGCAGCAACCGATTTATTAGGTGATGTCATGAAAAAATTTGGAGGAGCAATAAAAACAGCCTCTGATAAGTAGAAAGAGAAGAAAGAACTGTTTGAGGCAAAAAGAGCCTTTTCAGAGGAGAAAGAGAAAAAAGTAGTAGATGCTGCATAATCAGGAGCAAACAAAATCAGAGGTGCATCTATGCCTAAATCAATAAACTCATTCCTGAGTAAATTCATGCCACAGGCAGCAGCCGCTCCAAAAAATTAGAGTTTTATTGATTAAGAGCTGGATTAATTCCAACAATCGAAAGATTCAACCAGAAAAAACCCTCTTTTTTCGTCAAGCGAGTCGGGCTTTTAAAAAAGTGGTTATGATCAAAGCGTGGATTCGAATGCAATACTTTAATATGAGTATAATGAGCGCGCTAAGAAACTAGCCAAAAAGCTTTGATTATTATATCGATTTATCTATACTATTTAAAATTATAAATTTAACTTTGGCAAATCCAATTATATTCAATGATCATAATCAAATTACTGCCAAGAAATTTACTCAAGAATCGGGTTCAATTATTACGTAAGCAACAGTACTAACTGCTCGATCATAAAAAGATAGAATAGATTAAACATAACCTATTCACTGATGGTTAAAAAACGATGATGCTCAAGACAAAATTTATGCTTAAATAGGCCAAGTACACTATGGTGCAGGGATCTAAAGATTTGTGGAATGATGTGACTTGGATGATAAATTTGTACAAAAATAAACACAAAAATGATTTCACAGGATTCGAACTTGCTGAAAGTCATCGTGTGATAATAGACATGCTCAAATTTGTTCCATACTTCATTTTAGTGATAATTCCTTTCGCTGAGCTTTTCATTCCGTTCGTTCTGTGGTTTTTTCCTAATGCGATTCCTTCCTTTTACCTTTTCGATACTGCTTAGGATTAACGCCTGCAAAGATACGAGCAAGTCCAGTTCTAAAGTCACAAATTTTTAATATAAAAATTAGCAAATGTAATGCGCACTCGATTTAAATTAAGCTCTATCGATTTTACTACGTATGAATTCTTCAAAGAGGGCTATTTTTAAATAATCGATTAGTTAGATAAATATCTCCATTATTAAACATTTACATCCGATTAACTCATCAAGGTTCTGTAATTTCTAGGAGGAGGAGATTTCGTAACAGGGACCGTTTTTTTAAACAAGGTAATCAATCTCTGTACGCTCATTATCCCAAGGATCATCCTCAAGCTATGCAGAGGTGTTATTTCTAAAATATTTGGAATCGAATTAAAACCATATTAAGATCCATGGTTCATCAAAGGAGACTTCAGATTATTCCAATTTAACTATTTTCCCTTTGAGTTTTTCAAAAAACAGTTCTTGCTGATACAAATTAAAAGGAAATTCAAAATGATAGGGAAACAAGATCGAGCTTTTTAAAAATTTGGCATCGAAGATGTAATTGGAAACCACATCAAATCAGTGGCACGTGAAAGAGGTCTCGCAACACTAAGTTGTTACTAAACCTTAAAAAATGTGGTGAGAAATGACTGGGTAAAATTCACAACCCATCCAAAATTCAAAAATTCAAATACTAAATTGTGGTATAGCGTAATGATGTATAACTTCTTGAAATAGGCAAGTCGTGAAATCAATTGATCTGTATAAACTGCTAACGTGAATATGATAATTAATTGTTCTGGCATCATTTTTCCTTTTTGGACAAGGCAGAAGCTTCCTGCTTCAACTTTAAATTATTTCTAAGCTTCTTTTTTAGGAGTTAAAGTTAGTTAAGATTCTCATCTTTAATCTCAGAACCTTCTTAATTATGATGGTCATTATTCGGATGTTCATTATCAGGGCCTTATTTGGTCTCGTGATTTTAATTTTCATGTTTTAAACTCTCGTACTCATCAGTGTTTTTACTTTCCCAATCTACCATTTTATCTTTGGGCGTTAGCAATCCATTTCTAACTGAATCTGGAGGAATAATTTCCATATGATTCTCCTTTTCCAATAAATCCAAATCTTTTTCGATTATTTTCTTGGCTTTTTTATCTGAATTATCATTATCATTAGGGTTTTTTAAATCATCGAAGGCTTTTTTGAAATTAACTTTAATAATAACCCTAATAGTCGTGAGGACTTATCCGATGAAGATGAGGGCCACTATCATGTAAGATTAAACCAACTATGCACGCTCATTTGAATTCGAAGAACCCATAACACATAGAAGAATTAGACTGATGACAAGCATGACGTGAAGATACATAGCAACTATATTTTCAAAGGTTAATAGCACACTACTGTAAGGCCTCTACTTTATAATCAGTAGAAGGAAAGCAACGCTGAGAACACAAACTAAATAGATAGAAAATTTCAGTTGAAAGGTCATCGAGAGGACAATAATGATGATGAAATCAATCAAAAAGTAAACGTAAGCGTACCTATCTGATATACTTGCAAAGGCGATCATTTTATTAGACTCCTGATCGTAAGAGATAAAGACGATGTTTCCGATGTATATAAAGAAGATAAAGTTGCAAGCTAGTACGTTGATTTCCTGTGGAAAGAAGAAAATAGTAATGGGAACGTTAAGTGTCATGATGATGAAGCTAAACATCATTTGATTCAATAAAATCAAATAGAAAATGAAGTAAACCCGATCGACTTCGAAAGTAAACACTTTAAAGGAACGGTGATGATCTTCTCTCAATTTAGATTATTACTCCTGCATATCATTATTTTGCCGCTTGCGATGAGTTAGCTTTGCTTTTTATTCATCCTGATCGAGATTTTATTTCTCTTCTTATGAATCATGAGAACGATTCTCCTCTTAGGCAGGAGCGTGATCCTACAAAAATTGTTAAAGTTTATATTCCTTATATTTGAGCCTCAGATGATGAATAAGCAGCCATATAAGAATCAGAATATATAATACCAGCATAACATTGATGCTGAGAAGAAATTCAGTTTAGTAACTCATTCCTATTAAATTTCTGCTTTGGGAATGTGTGCGGTAGTAGTTGTAAGGTTGAATTGTACTGAATCCGTTGGCATATTTAAGGTTACTAAGTACATAAGAGTAGGTAGATTGATTTGAGAGAGTTGCTAAACTAAAATAAATCAGCTGCATAGGAACTAACAGCTCAATTCCTACCAATTTTAAACCCACTACTGCAGCAAAGATTGCCAAAAGGACTCCATAGACGGACATTCCCATTATTATATACTGAAGGAATTGGTTTGGTGTATTATAACTTTAAAGCACAAGCTCAGCATTAGACCCTATTGCAGTGAAAGTAATTTATATTGGATCAGCATAAAAAGGCATACTATTAAAAGTTACGTTGGCTGATTGAAATGTCCCCTCAATTGATTGGTCATAATCTCCTTCAAGATAAATAGTTTGTGATGAAGTATCATAAGTTATAGATGAAGATGATATGGGGAGGGACGTATCGAAATTACTGCTAAAACTACCAGCGTTAAGTCCTGCTTAAGTTGGAGACAGTGAGAAAGCCATTATAAAATGATTTGAATTGATGAATCTTTGAGCGTAGAGGTAGGTGATAACTACATTGACCTTAGGCGTACAATTAGATACTCCTGGCACGTTATTAACAATCTGATAAGTACAATGATACCCACTATCAATGGTGCAATTGGTGCAGCCATCTCCTGTCATGTTATTACCATCATCACATAATCCAGTACCGACAGGGGTTTCACCATTACCGCAATTATGATAACATACGATTGGATTAGCTAACATATTTAATTGAAAACCTAAATTGCACTGACAAGTGAAATTACTTTAAAGAATAAAGTTATTGGCTGTATCACAAGCATCACAGCTAATATTATTGATAAATTTTCTGGCTGTTAGGCATCCTGGGTAGGTGAGACAGTAACCAGAAGCCATATATGTCAATGGTGCACAATCACATTTTCCTGTTGTCCCATTTATATTATAGATAACATTATCTATACAAGTAGTGCAGACTGTAGGGCTATTGCAAATTGCACAACCAGCAAGCGTAGCATTACAAGGAGAGCACTGCGCTATCCCAGCGTCAGCAAAACCAGAAATACAACTACAAACTCCACCAGAAGGTGCAGCTATTCTTGAAATATTTGGATTGCAAGTCGAGCATGAGGAAGATGAGTTTCCGACCGCACAAGTTAGACATGAGTAATGGCAAGGCATGCAAAATGTATCCGGTGCCGTTCCTGTCGGGACATAGCCTGTAGCAGGACAAGTTGAATTGCAGTCATATGTATCGGGATTGTACAATTGGTAAGTACTGTTAGGACAAGATCTTAAGGCAAAGAAAAACATATTGTAAACAACTTAATTCATAGCCTAATTTTTATCGTAGAGCAAACTTACCAAACTAATGTTAGCAGTTTCAACGTTCAAATATCTGGAGTCTGACATGCTAACGTTCAATGTTGAAAAGCCAAAAAACATTCTACTATTGCCATCATATCTTGCCATGTAGGGGACTGTAGTAAGTCCTGCATTGGTCGCTGTCAGCACAGAAGTTTTAAACTAAATGATTTAGATATCAAAATTATCCCCTGTATTTGTATCAAGGATGAGTGATGTTAAACAGACAAACTAAAGAAAACAATTGTTCTCCACAACAACTACATGCTACAGAAGATTTGAACCACTAGCATAATTTGTGGTCACAGCAATATAATTGTTTACACCCACACTGTTTGTCATCTGCATCCCAGCTATCATAGACTTTACAACCACATATGTTGTGTTGCTCGGAATTGAAGTTGTTAAATTTCCAACTGTTTTACTACGATTTCCATCTCCCACAAGCAGATCTGCTGTTAAATAACCTGAATTATATTGCATTATTACATCCAAAAAGAACTTATAAATTGTATGTTTTAGATGGACCATTATCAGGGGAATTGCTTCTCCAAAGAACAATGTAGTGAACTTTGGCCGAGGAGAAGAAAGTATTACCTAGAACTTGGAATCGGACTGTCAATCCAGTACAGTCGAAGTATGTTACTGTTATGTTGTAAGAAAAAGCATCTGTCATCCAACTTTAATAGCTCATGAGACTTACTCCTGCTCTTAAATCACTCGTGAGAGCAGTCATAGGATTGATGAAGCTTACAGATTGGTCAGTTATGTTAGGGCTAATATCTTCAGAAGTCATGAGACTTTGCACAGATTCTATTTGCCCTAATTTATTGATGTAATACCAGCTCGGAGAGAAGGGAGTTCTCCCCATGTAACATATTGAGAAAAAGTACTGCATAGGATAAGGCACTGTAAAACTAATTTGACGCATGATGATTTCATCTGGTAATGATAATTATTTTAATGAATGATGATAAGAAATCTCTCTTTTTATTTATCTATGTGATGTTGTCTTAAATATATCAATTATTGAACAGATATCAAATAGATCTAAAGATAACTAAAGGAATCATTTTGTCAGCCTATATGCTAATCATAATGATTTAATAATTACAAAATAGTTAATCTTTATGATACTAGTTGATATATTTGACTGAATCAATTGAAGGATTAATAGATTATAATGATTATTTCATATTGAATCTCAACTGTTGTGACTACTTTGTGAAATAGTGACTACATTTTAAACAATTAATAAAATATACCATTAATCTGATTCTTATTATTTGGATTAAAGTATATGAACATTTGAACTATTAATATCAATACTTTTACTTAGTGTGGTAGTTAAGATAAATGATGCTCTTTCTCGAACGCGAACATTAGTATTCACCTATAAGCAAAAGGACACACCAGCTGATTTTACAATGAGCAAAGATTATTAAATATTTTCTGCTTTGTCACAATACAACGAAATCAAAATAAAACTCAAATAAGAAGTATGTGATCATAATAAAAATTAAATTTTTAAAAAATGAGATTAAGCATAATGTCATCAATAATCAGTATAATTTATCGATTTACTTATTGATATATAAAAAGAAAAGATAAAATTTGCAAAGATCACATCATCTCATCAGGAATTACGCCTTGAATCAATTAAAAAACACACCTTTAGAATTAAAAACCGGCCTTCATTATATATATCTCAATTATCAGCAAATGCAGCTGTATATTTCAACAAAGAGCTAGTCATTAAAAAAAGTAGATTATTATAAGCTTCATTAATTAATTCGCATATAATAAACAAAATTTAATCTATATTTAGTTCTTGCTTCCTGCATCCTCATAAATGATTTTATCCACACTTTGCTTCAATACAAAAATAAATAAAACTGATCCAAATATTTTATAAATAGCATCGCCACATTCAAACGCAACGGATAAAAAGTAACACTTCTACAATAGAAGCAACATATCCACAAAAAATAAAAATGGAGAGAATGCTCGAATTGAGATAAGTAACTATGCTCCGAGGAAGGCCAGCCTGTTTTTGTGACGTTGTTGAATATTTGACGTGAGGATTTGCTGTTGAATGACTTAAGTTGATGAGTGTTATATATAAATTGAAGCTTTGATCGGCTGAGTTCATTTTAGTTTAATTTAATATTCATATTAAATTTTTGTCAAACAACCTTTCCATAATTTTTATTGAGATTGAATGCGATTAAGACACAAAAAACCATTAAATCCGTACAAAGGTCAGACCAACAACGACAGAAGTGTACTTTTCATGAATAAACTAGGAATTTAATGATGATGATTTCAGACAGCAGGGATCTCCCCATAAAAAAGTAAAATCAATCACTAATAAAGACTTTAAACACGTCCGGCGACCAAATATTTAAATATGCACGCATTTTAGCCAAATTTATTAAAACGATCAATGAAGGTATTTTTATCCCTATTTCAATAGATGTCCAGCAGTATGAGGCCAAAACTAACTAGAAAGACTAACCGGAGCCCTGCCTCAAAATTCCTGAACGCTCAGCCAATGATGCCCATAATCAGAAGGAAACTGTTATGGTTAAGAGGTAATAAATTAAATAGCAAAAATAAATTCCAAGATTATAATAGAAAATATAAGTAAAAGAAGAGTCAATTAAGACCAAACCAATCGCCAAGAAAAAATAGAATCCTCCTTCTATTGCAAATACCAAGTAGAATAAATTTATAGGCCTACAATCTTCTTCTCCTGGCCAGTTGGGCCTCAATAATCAAGGTCTGCAAGCTAAGATTCAAACATAACTCAAATAGAAACCACCCGGTCTAACAAAAACACCTAAGTCAGATGGTACCAAACTAAACGGCGTAAATTCAGCGACTTCTATAACCCAGCAACCAAGCATAGGCCAAGCTAATTCTACGCCAGCTAATGTAGGTCTCAACTATCAGAACAATATGATGAACTTTCTATCCATGCAAGGTGGAGTTCCAGGGATAGTTCCTTCTCCTGAGATGATTCCTAATCTAAACATGATGAGAGTAAACGGAATGAATGGATTGACTCAGATGCAGATGCAGTTAATCATGAGTTATAATAACTCTCAAAATTTTTTATATGGAGGAATGCCAGCAGGAATGGGTATGAACATGATGGGTATGGGTATGCCTAATGGCCAGCAATTCATGTATCCTCCATACAGACAGAATATAAAGCCGATTCAAAATTTGTTTGAGTAGCAGCTAAAAGTATTCAAGACTGTTCCAGTGGAGGGTTAGTAGAAAAGTTTAAAGAAAGTCTATCCTCTTAAGATATCAGCTTATCATGTGTCAATAGCTTACAGAATCTATCTTGATAAACTAAAAAGGGAGGGACAGAGCTTATAAAATGCTGAATAAATTGATCCTACAAGAAGTGCCCGTAAAATTAAAAGCAATCAGCAGCAGCAACCCAAAAGCAGCAAGGATGTTGCTAAAAAAAAGAAGTGATATATCTAACTAAAAAATTATCTTGCCTCAATCATGAATGAAGTATATTGTTATTATTAATAATAACAAAATTACTGTCTTGTTTATAAAAAGATAGGCATCGAATCATATTTCTCTAATAATTCGATAAAAATGGAATTGATGAAATACATAACAGACTATGTTTATCTCTAAAATAAATATTTATTTTGTCATCAATTTGTATATATAAATTCCTAAAAACTATATAAGTTGAAGATAAGGATAAATTAATATTAATCATAATTATAATTATATGCCCAATCATATCCTATTTTTCCATAAAGGGAAAAAATATTATTATCAAATCATTAAACTTTTCATAAACATAATTTCTTTTTTTATTTCGACACTAAAGTACTCACCTTTATCTTTAGATAACTTATATTACTTACTTTTTTTCGGAAAGTTATCGGCTATTATGAAGGCAATATCACTTGTTATTTGTAAATGGAAGTGCGACATAACTTCGGGAGGGATATAGCCCTCTGAGGCCGAACATGAAGTTGGAGCTGACAATTATTTTTGGCAAATGAAAAGAAGTTAGGTGGCAGTTTACGGCTAAAGTTGATCTTAACTTTGGCTGCAGGTAGATTCTTACTGGATTCTCTAATTTTACCTATTCTAGGCAGTTATTTTAGATCTTCACTGAAGGCTCTTTCCTTAGTTAATTTAATCCTAAGCATGTGTAAATATTGCTATTTTTATTATTCTATTGTATAATTATCTTTCTATAGAAACATATTCTATCAAAAAGAAAAATCGATATAAATTTCATAAAAAGATGATTAAAAATAAATACTCTAGTACATTTTTTTAAAAGTTGTTATTTATGATCACCCAAAGCATATTAATTTATCTGAATCTAATTTTAAAAAATATTTTAAACTTAAAGTTTGTCGATTTTTAATAAAAAAATAAAATAAAAAATTATGATATATAAATCAAAGAATACCAAAAATCAATCAAATTTCTGAAGGCCAGCACATCGTATACTTGGTTATAGTTGCTCTTTTAATTTTACCCTCAGCTAAAGCATTTAAATGAGACAAATTATTTTATGATTCCTCGATATACATATCTGAATATAAATATCTTTACTTTTAGCTTTAATGAGACCAGACAAATCAACAACTATATCTTCACTTGATTGATTTAGCTGAATGTTATTTAACTGTTCGTTGAGATAATTTAATTTCTTTCGAAAGAATTCTTAGTTTTAAGAACCATGCTCGAGTTCTTTCTTTTTAATGAAAAAACTTCCATTATCAATTTGGTCAGTTTGCTGATACTATTACTGGATCTGCTTATGCTGGGGTGTTTGTTATTTCTTTTGTGTTCCTGACGAAATAAGCAATGATTTATTCACATCATTAGGATTTACATATCTTTCTGGCCTTATTATTATATCTTTGATCGGATGTACTATCTGATTTCCATTATTTTTCGAAAGATAAGCAAATTTATTAGGAGTTATATTGTTAGGATTTTATTTTTATTACTCAATGTAAATGGGAGGATTTTTACTGTTTATGTACACATTTTTTATGATTTTTCTTTCAGGAACATTAATCCGAAAGTGAGGATCTTCACATTCGCATTTAATTTTATGATGGTTCTCATTGGTTGTATTTATACCTAAATTTTGGTTACAAAAATCATGGTTGGTATTTGAACCAGAATAAAGCATTTATCCGTTCAATGTTCGAGTAAAAGTATTTAGATAATCAATTTCAATAAGATTTTTAAGATTTTTCTTCTCATATTATTCCTCAAAATTTGGTGCGTATGACCTTTCCGGCACATAGTGCTTTTTCATAATATAATTTGGTTATTATAACTGCGAATGCAGATAGGGTTTTATCCTGCCTTCTTTGGGCAGAGATGATCTTTTGGTGATGGTTTGTGTTCGATTAAATAGAGCAAGAGTGGGTAAATTAAGTTCCTCCATATTTATTATTATCTTCTAAATTTATAGTTAATTTTTATTCAGAATGCAAAGTATCGCCAAAATTAAAAATCCTATTCTTTCAGGATAAAATTAATCATGTGGCAAATATTATATTTAAATTTTGGCATGCAGTCCAAACAAAAATAAGCAGAGTATCGAGAAAATCAAATTGGAATTGATTTCACCACAACCCCGTCAGAATAATGTAGACACTGAAATACATAGATCTAAGAGTTTACATCACAGGAGAAATATTAACTGCATCCAATTTTCCTAATAGTGAGATGTATATCCATCGAAATGCAGATTCATTTCGTACAAATTCGCACTGCCCAATGGCTGGAAGTCCGAAATTCCCGAAGAAATACTTGCATTAGACCTGACTCCCATCGAGCTGAGATAATACAACTGCCTGTAACCATGAAGTCAATAAGCGAGTCCATCACGCAGACAGTAGCGCCCACGCTGGCCCCCAATCGGAGTGGAGGAGTCGTTAATGAATTCTACTTCTCTTTCCCGCTGGACATCCAACTGCTGGCTCAATAGAAGGCTTCTTCCTTAGAGTGGCCGGCACTTCACTTTTAAGTGTTTTAGAAAGACTCTTGGGATAGAATTTACATGCAGGGGTGTGGGTATTTGACTGTCCCCAGCAAGCCAGGCAGCTACGTACTAGAAACGCTCACATGGAAGCCTAACCTAGATTATCGCACTCGAGTCTTTTAGTTTTTTTTGGGAGGACTAACAAGACCAAAGGACATTGAAATCATCTCCAAGAGCTAGGATTTTACTGAGCTCGACAACAGGGGGCCTATCAACAGATCAAGATTTAACACAGTCTCTTCCGGCTCCATAAAAACGAGGTTGAACATCGCGACTCAATCAAAAGCGGTAAAGATTGAATAGAGAACTAACTACAAAGTGCTCAAGTTTTCATAGTAAACCGAGCTCGTCAAAGAGTAATACTCAAAGGCTCAAATTCCAGGCCAAGTCAATACGGGCAACCTTTTGGGAGGGAGGTTTACGACCACAAAGCTTAATGGCTGATTTTCAAAATATTTTCTTCTAATTAGATTCTAAATTTAGCATAGTCTCAATAGTCGCTGTTGCGATTTATAAAGACTTTATTTTCTTTTAAAATTATGGATTTTTCTTTGTATTTGTTTATGATAGGATTTTTCTCTTACGCTGGTGTTATTTCTTTAGATGAAGTATTATAGACTCAGTAGAGCAATCTTTACTTGATTCAAATATGTTTACGATGCAATGCTAACTATCTTACCTCTTTAAATGTTTAATTTTAATTTATTTTTGAATGAAAAATTTGTTTAAAAGCATTTATCTTTTTATACAAAACTATGTAAAATAATTTTGGGGCTAATTCCGTTAGTTTTTCATGCTCCGTGTTTAATTTGTCAATGACATTTTCTTTTGATTTATTTGATTGGCTTTTAAATAACAACAATATTAAAAAGTATACTGAGACTACAACATGAAGATGATGCTATTTTCGAAGTTTTATTCAATGAAAAAAAAGAAAACTCTAATTAATAACAAAAAATTCTCTTTAATGATCTTTGAATGAAAAAGACTCAAAATTCGATTTAAACAAATAAACTAAAGCGAGAATTAAGATCTACAAAGGCATTCTATTGGTATAAACAAAAAGAAGAACTTTTACTTATATTTTTAAAAGAAGATTTTGAGTTAAAAAAATATTAGTTGAGCAACATCAAGTAATAGAGGTAAATTCTACTCAGCAATACAGGATTCATTCTCGAATGAAGGATGCAAATAATTATTTCTTTAAATATTGAAAAAATACGTTTTGATATTTACTAACTCTTTAGAAACTAATATCTAATGGAAGGGATCGAAAATCATGTGAAAGAAAATTACAAAATAAAGCGATCATCCTAGGCAGATGAAATCTACAATCATAAAAATTGGAGGATTTAGTTAAAGCAGGACTCAAAAAATGCTTAGCGAATGATCGTTATCAACATCCGCAATATTAATCTGATTAAATTAAAGAACAATATAATCTTTAAATGAAAGTCTTTGCTTTGTTCATTCTTTCACTGATAGCTCTCAGCAGCGCACAAGATACCACAGATTGAAACTGCAGCCCTCCTGCTCCCTTAAAGCTATAAACTCTATAATTGCTTAAAATTGACAGATTAATTTTTGGAAAAATATCATCTTTGTACAAATTTTGTTTTAATTCAAAGATAAATAAACAATTATTAGACCAAACTTTGTTTTTGTCTTTCAGTCATTTAAGGAAGAATAATTTATTAAAGAGGAAATATAAATAATATCAGTAAGAGGAATATATCAACCGATCTGAATTAGTATTATCGTGAGATGTATATCCATCGAAATGCAGATTCATTTCGTACAAATTCGCACTGCCCAATGGCTGGAAGTCCGAAATTCCCGAAGAAATACTTGCATTAGACCT